>Ga0193740_1000234_pt1 | contig 15846 bp, 12 predicted proteins | sample L2s1metaG_FD_145072 | JGI IMG/M metagenome (GOLD analysis project Ga0193740, IMG submission 145072) | Soil microbial communities from a riparian zone of the East river system, Colorado, United States - L2s1 | ecosystem: Environmental > Terrestrial > Soil > Riparian zone | place: USA: East River... | reverse complement strand
GCAAGAGGATGTTAGTTAACGAAGCCGCCCAATTGGCCGGCGTTCGAGCCAATATCTTTGGGAGAATCCAGGGCAAAAAAATACCCCCTGCCGGGCAAGGGGTAAATCAAATTTTTTTATTGTTTGGCTACTGGCGGAGCATGAATATTTGGAGCTTTCTTTGGCCCCCCATCTTCCGGCTTTTTACAAGTTTTGGGAAGTCGTTTATACGCTTCTTCAAAAGCAGGAATATCATCGGCATCATAGCCACAGTTTGATATCGCTGCTTTTATTTCTTCAATATTTGTACGGTCTACCAAATATTTTACTGTGGTGACCTTTTGATGCCAGTTTACCTGGACAGAGGTGACACCATCATACCTCTTCAGGTAAGTTTCGATCCTGTTTTTACAATCGTCACAACCAATCGTTGGCGTTTTGATCTTTGCCGTTTGCGATGCTTTTACCTGGGCTGAGCCGGTAATTGCTAATCCGCCAATAGCAAGCATTCCAATAATTATTTTCTTCATTAAAATCGATTTAAAGCAAATTACTAAACTCCTTTCCACCCCGCAGGATCAGTTTGCCATTTTAACAAAATTTCCTGTTGGTCAGACGATATAATTTGCTTTTCGGCTGCAAGCTGGATAAGAGTTGGATAATCCGTAAGGGGATAATAAGTGATAGCAGCTTTCTGAAACATTTCGGTGGCTACAGGAAAGCCATAAGTGAAAATGGAAACCATACCTTCTATTTCAAGCCCTGCTTCTTTTAAAACATCTACAACCTGGAGGCTGCTTTTACCCGTAGAAACAAGATCTTCTATAACAACTACCTTTTGCCCAGCCTCATAATAGCCTTCAATTTGGTTTCCCAGGCCGTGCTCCTTTGGTTTTGGCCGAACATAAACATAAGGCAGCTTTAATTGATCGGCAACCATAGCACCCCACGCAATACCAGCTGTTGCAACGCCTGCCAGCAGCTCAGCATCGGGAAATTTTTCAAACACAACATTACAAAGCTCAGATTTTATATAATCCCGGATAAAAGGGAAGGAAAGTACTTTACGATTATCACAATAAATAGGGCTTTTCCAGCCACTGGCCCAAGTAAAGGGGTTTTCGGGATTCAATTTTACTGCGTTAACTTGAAGCAGCTTTTCTGCTACCACTTTAGCATCTGTCATGCGGCGAAGTTAGGGTACAAGGCACAAGGTTCAAGGCGCAAGACACAAGGCACAAGGTTCAGAATATGTTTTAGGTTTAAAAAAATAGTTTATGTCTCAGGAATTAGAGACCCGTTTTCACGATTTCGCCAAGAACACATGGAACTTTTGTTTAAAACTTAAATGGGATATAATTAATAGCGAATACATAAGGCTTGATAAGGTCCAGCGGTTCCGTAGGAGCAAATTATATTGAAGCTTCTGATGAATTGGGAAAGTTGGATGAAAAAATGAAAATTAAAATAGCAAGAACAGAATCAAAAGAGAGTATTCATTGGTTAGATTTGATCCTGAAATACGAAAAGAAAGAGCTCGAAGAAGAAAGAATCATTTTAATGGATGAAGCAGAGCAAATAAAGAAAATACTTTCAGCCATTCTTAATAAGCTTGGCTAAAAAACTCATTCCGGCTTTAGGCCACTTGAACCTTGTATCTTGTGCCTTGTGCCTTATTTTCAATAGTATGTTTATAAAAATCTATTTCGACGACAAGCCTTTGTTCTTATGTGATAATGTTGAGGCCACTCTTCAACCTTATATTCATCACGATGATGCTGTGTTCATTGATGAACTGAACCTGCATACAGTAAAAAGCATGATCCACGAGATGCAGGATGTGTCCGTGCATGCCGGTGTCTTTTTTCATAAAGATCTTAAGGAATTGAAAGATGCTTTCTTCAAAAAATTTACTTTGATAAAAGCTGGAGGCGGTTTTGTGCTAAATGAAAATAATGAAGTGCTGATGATGTTTCGCAGGGGAAAATGGGACCTGCCCAAGGGAAAAATGGATAAAAAAGAAACTTTCGAAGAATGTGCAATAAGAGAAACTGAAGAAGAAACAGGTTTAAAAAATATAAAGCTTATATCGCCGCTTATTACTACTTATCACACTTATCATGAAGGAAGCAAGTATGTATTGAAAGAAACAAAATGGTTTACGATGAAAGTAAGTGGTGAGCAAAAGCTTATTCCCCAGGCCACAGAACAAATATCAAAACTGGAATGGGTTGGCAAAAATGACCTTAAGAAATATTTACAGAACTCCTTCCCTTCTGTAAACGATGTGCTCGAAGCGGGATTTTCATCCTGATACTTTCTTCTTCATTATTGCAACAGTAAGCCGGCTGATACAAATTAACTTTCCTTCTTCATTTGTAATTCTTATATCCCATACATGAGTAGAGGAGCCTATATGCAGCGGGGAGCATGTTCCATAAACAAACCCTTCTTTAGCGCTGCGAATATGATTCGCATTGATCTCAATGCCCACAGGATAAAACTCTGAAGGATCAATAACAAGATGGGAAGCAACGCTGCCAATAGTTTCCGCTAAAACACATGATGCGCCACCGTGTAATAAACCAAGTGGTTGTATCGTCCGGTGATCAACCGGCATTTTTGCTTTGAAAAAATTCTCCCCAAGCTCAACCCATTCAACGCCCAAATGTTCGGTCATTGTCCCTTTGCCAAATGCTTTTAAACTTTCAATTGAAACATTTTTATCAAACCAGATCGACATAAAAAGGTATTGAAACAAAGATAATGAAGAAAGAAATCTATAAAGTGTTTGCTACTTCCGGCGGCAAAAAATGGGAAGCATCCCCGCCATTTTTAATAATGTCTCTTACAATTGTAGAAGCTACAGAAGTATATTTTGGTTCGCCGGTAAGAAAAATAGTCTCAATTGATTTATCAAGAGTACGATTGGCATCAGCAATCGTTTTCTCATATTCAAAATCGCTGACATAACGAATACCTCTTAAAATAAACCGTGCGTCGATCTTTCTGCAAAAATTTACAGTCAGTCCTTCGTACACCGCTCCTTCCACCTTAGGTTCGTTCTTAAAGATTTCCTTTAACCAGCTTAATCTTTTTTCCGGCGTAAACATTGGCGCTTTCGATGTATTGATACCAATGCCCACCACTATCTTATCAAAAAGGGGTAATGAACGGGTGATAATATCAACATGACCCAATGTAAGGGGATCGAAGGTGCCGGGAAATAAACAGATTCTTTGCATTTAAAAGTTATTAGCGATGAAAAGCTAATTATTATTAATTAATAATTACTAATTATTGGCTGGATTTCTTCCCGAAAGTAAATATAGCACTGCCATCCTCACGGCTACTCCATTCTCCACTTGCTGTAAAATTATTGACTGTTTGCTGTCGGCCACATCACTGTCAAGTTCCACTCCCCTGTTTATCGGGCCCGGATGCATCACCACAATTTCTTTATTCAAATTGTCAAGCAATTTTCTTTTTACACCGTAAGCAATATTGTATTCACGTAATGATGAAAACAAAACCTGGTTTTGCCGTTCTAATTGTATTCGTAACACATTTGCAACATCGCACCACTCCAATGTTTCCTTAATATCATAATTGACCTCCACGCCAAATGATTCCCGAATATATTTTGGTATCAAGGTGGGCGGACCGCATACGGTAACCTTTGCTCCCATTTTATTTAACAGGTAAATATTGCTCATTGCCACGCGGCTATGCATGATATCACCAATAAGGGCAACTTTTAATCCTTCTAACTTTCCGAGTTTTTCCTTCATCGAAAATGCATCCAGCAACCCTTGCGTTGGATGTTCATTGACGCCATCACCTGCATTTATGATCGCGGCGGGAATATGTTTTGCTAAAAAATGCGGGGCACCACTCGCACTATGGCGCATTACCACCATATCCACTTTCATGGATAATATATTTCTTACTGTATCAAGCAACGTTTCTCCCTTGGCAGCAGAAGAACCAGAAACAGCAAAATTGATGGTATCGGCGCTTAATCTTTTTTCAGCAAGCTCAAATGAGAACCTTGTCCTGGTGGAATTCTCATAAAAGAGATTGACGATCGTGACATCACGCAACGAGGGAACCTTTTTTACGGGTCTTTGTAAAACTTCTTTGAATTGTTCTGCGGTGGTTAAAATAAGAGAAATATCGTCGACTGTCAGGTCTTTTATACCAAGAAGGTGTCGGGTAGAGAGGCTCATTAAAAAGCGAAGATAGGGTATTCGGTTTTTTCTGATAAAAAAGTTTTGCGTCCAACACCCAGCCCTGATCATAAAAGTTTATAGGTGCTTTTTAAAGACCCTGCAATCTCTTTATCAAATCATCCACAGGGGTTTCATCCCTGTATGAATAACTATAATTTCCTTTGCTGTCATATAAGGCCGTAAATGGCATTTTTACTAATTTGTAATAATTCTTCAGATAAAAAAGAGTGCCCTCGGTACCAACCCTCATGTTTGCATATTTGCCTGTACTATATTTTTTTTCGAACGCAGCCACTTCTGTTATCGGTTTGAAAGTTATAAGCACCATTTCAGCTTTCTTAAAACTATTCATCCTTTTAAAAAGCTCAGTCATCAATTTTTGACAATGATCACAATCAGGATCAAAATAAATAAGAACAAATGGTTTGCCTTTGGGCAGATCAGCTGCATTAAAGATCTTATTATTTGAAAGCGTCATTTTAAAAGAAGGAATCGTTTGAGAACTCGTTCTTGAAGGGAAAAACAACAGTGCGGAAAAACAGAAAAAAATAAGTGCCGTAAAAAAAAGTCCAGACCTGTTCATGACTTGTGCAAGCTTTTATTATTGTTTAATATTTTCCTTTACTTACCGGTGTTTTTCAAAATTATAAATGGTGGTGCCTGTGCCGGATCTCCTTTAGGCTTTACTACCGATTGCCCAATGGCAAAATTGCCTAACACAATATCAATTTTCCCATCTCCATCCAAATCACCCACATCCATAGTAAGCCATCTGCCGGATTGGGCTTCAGGAACACTATATGGACTAAAATTAAAATTTCCCTCATTTTTCAAATAAACAAACCCTTCTTCCGGTTGGTGTTCGTAGTCGGCAAAAAAGGAAATAGCCGCAATATCCAAGTCGCCGTCGCCATCATAATCCCTCGCCATCGCTTTATAACATCCATTAATAGGAAAAAAATATTTCTGAGTAAACTGGTTTGCTTTATCATTTAAAAAAATATACACCCCATGATAAGGTTTAAAAATAACAGAATAATCAGCATTGTCACCACATGTATATACAATATCCGGATACCCATCTTTATTGAAATCTGTTAGCTCAAAATATGAAGAACCATAAACCGGAGGCAAACGCAAAACTTCTTTTGTTTCAAAATCTCCATTTCCTTTGTTTGTAAATAAAAAAACACCTTCCTCCCCCTGTGCAAATAAAACCCAAATGTCAGGTGCTCCATCATGATTATAATCATTGATATAAGCTTTGATGGCGCCGGGATAAGCTCTTAATACATGTTTTGAAAATTTGTTATTCCCTAAATTTTCCATCCATGACAACTCTCCTATTAAATTTCCAAACTCACAAACAAGGTAGTCATTCCTTCCATCGTTGTTCAGATCTGCAGTAGTAATTTGAACTGGCCGTCTTAATTTATCAAATAATGCAACTGTGTCTTCAAGCAATTTTCCTTTTTCATTCGTATTTATAAACTGCACCTCCCCAAACATGCCATTATTAGGGTTCATGACACCGATATTACAGGCTAGCATTTTATTTTTTGTAAAATCAATATCTACTACAGGTCCGCTTGAATAAACAGAGTCTTTAATTTCTAATTGACTGTTGAAAAAATAAATATTCTGTTTGGTCACATCACTTATGATCAATGGATGGATCGAATCACCGGGATTAATTTTCACAAATGATGATGCTGGGTTCTCATAGTTAAAATGTGAAGTTTGAACCGTAAAAAGCGACAAACCATTTTGTATTGATCGTTTCCGATCCTGCTTTGGTAGGCTATCTGGCGAAACAGCAGTATAGTAATCAATAATATTTTGCCATTCAACTGAATTCAAAACCGGCTTCGAAGGATAGAAATTGAGGCCAATATCTTTATCTGATTTATAGGAAGGATAAGTTTCAAAATCATAATGAAAAATCCCAAGTCGCGGACCCATACTTGGTAATACAGTTTTTTCCCAGCTTTTTGCATCTAAGAGAGATGGATCAGGAAGTAAATGACAGGATTGACAATACTTAATTGCTAACAATTCCCCGCTTTTTATACTTGATAAAGGAACATCCTTATGTGTACTGTTCCGGTGATAATTTTTACAGGAAAAGGTCACTACTAAAAATGAAATGACCGCGAGATAAAAAAAAACAAACCGTCTTATAATAATCATTTTAAAAATAATCAGGATTTTATCACAGGTTTATCTTGCGCATATTACCTTTCGTGTCTTTTATTTCAACTGAAACAACATTATTATCAACATTTAAAAACCGACTGGATTGAGATAAAAACGAGGACCCATAATTAACTTCTCTCTTTTGTTTTTTGCCATTTTTGTACATGACCAAAACACTAACATCAAGTGGCTGCAAGGAGATCAATTTTTGATTGGGGCTTTTATGATTGAATAACTTCAAAGGCCCCCTATTTTGTGATGCGGCCACGAGATAATTATTGTCAGGCCCCCTCAATTTAATAAGAGCTTTTGCATCGCCGGGAACAAAAAAACCAGATTGCAATATCGTTTGTGTAATAAAATTTCCCTGGCCATCTCCCAACAAAGTCAATCCATTGACACCATCATATCTTCCATCAGTAACTTCATTCCCATAATCGTTACCAGTTATCACTACATCAAGATTTCCATCACTATTGAAATCATCTGTGATCATTCCATTCAATGGCCCCAGTTGCGCCATTGCAGGTAAAGGAACTAATTCAAATTTTCCCACGCCATTATTTTTTATAAAACAACTTTTAAAATTATTCGCATGTAAAATCAAGGCCCCTTTCATATCATCTGCAGTAAACATTTGATGAATATCTGCATTTGCAAAAGCTTTATAAGTCAGAAATTTCTTTTTGAGAGGAGGTAACTGGCTCACTATATCGTCTCTGTTTAAAGCTGTGTATTCTTTTTTTACTCCATTCTTATCTTTTAGAAAAATCGTTACAATCACATCAAGGCTACCATTTTTATCAAAATCTTTTGCATACATGTTTACGGGATATTGATCGCTTGCACGAAAAAAAGAATTTTCACCAAGATTACCTGCTATATAATCAATGTCACCATCATTATCAAAGTCTCCGCTAGTAATGCTGTTCCACCACCCTAGTTGATCATTTATCCCCGATTGAAATGATACGTTTTCAAATTTGCCACGGTTATTCTTAAAAAATGTGACGGGCATCCATTCGCCACATACCAAAAGGTCAGTCCAGCCATCGTTGTCAAAATCTGTCCATAGCGCATCACAGACCATTCCAATATTTTGAAGACCTGTTGCAAGATTTGCCGTAACGTCCGTAAATTTTATTTTCCCATTTTTAGAATCATTACGATAAATAAAAGAGTTGACGGGTAATGGATATTTACCGGGCAAACATCTGCCTGCAACAAAAAGATCAAGATCGCCATCGTTATCAAAGTCATTCGCAATTGCACAACTTTTGCTTGTAAGGTTAACTGGCAAAGCTGATGAATCACTTGTAAAATTTCCTTTGCTGTCATTTACAAAAAAACAATCCTGGTAATTTTCTGAATTAGCAGGAAACTCGTTGCTACCGCTTGCGCAATAAAGATCAAGGTCGCCATCATTGTCTGCATCAAAGAATAAAATACCTCTGTTTTCAACTTTTCTTTCCGGCATATCTTTAATAAAAAATTTTCCGTTGGCTTGCTGAAGTAAAAATTTGCCTGGAAAACCAACAGAGCCACCAATACAAATGTCATCAAGGCCGTTGCCATCAATATCACCTGCTGCTAATCCCGGTCCATACTGTGATAATTTGTGCGGAAGCAATCTTTCCCTGTCAAAATCAATAAAATCATTTTCCCGGTGTTGGTAGTTTACTCCCAATGAGTTTGTAACTTCAGTGAACAATGTATTTATTGCAATAGGATTATTAATCCAGGTATGTTCAATATCCGCATTTTTTATATCAACCGAAAGCAATTGGTTTGTCTTCACATCTTTTAATACTTGCTTTTTATTTTCTGGCCATTTAATAATCACTGAATCGATTACAGTAGCATCTCCTAATCCAAAAAAAGCTCTTGAGTCAATACTAGAAAGGTAACCGCGATAGGGAGAGTTTTCATACACCTGTTTTTGACTTTTATTATAAAAAATCTCTGCAAACGCACCTAAGCCATTCAGATTATCTTTAGCTCCTTTAAACTCAATCTGCAGATAATTGGCTCCTGTTTTATTCTTGTTATTTATAGTGTTTTCATATAAAAAAGCCTCATCGTTTATATTGTTTATGACCATATCCAGATCGCCATCGTTATCAAGATCTGCGTAAGCTGCTCCATTAGAAAACGAAGGGGTTGTAAGCCCCCACTGGTCTGTAATAATATTGAAACCAAGGTCTCCATTATTACGAAATGCATAATTCCGCAATTTAACCTGTGGTATTTCGCCTAACATATACTCCTTAGTTGCAACAGTAGAAGACCGCCTGCGAAAGACATTAAAATCATGATCAGTCACATCTTTGGGAAATCCATTAGTAACTATTATATCTCTGAATCCATCATTATCGAAATCCTGAACGAGCGGTGCCCAACTCCAATCAGTTTCTGCGACACCCGCAAAAAAACTTATATCACTAAATACAGGATCGCCGATTGAATCGTTTTGTTTGACACCGGGACCCATGTTTAGCTGTAATACATTTCTTACATATTGATATTGATACCCATAATAATCATTATTCTGATAACGCTGATATCCTATGGAATTCATCATCGTTTTCTTTCTATAATTATCTTCAGGATTCATGTCGACTTCAATAATATCAGCCAGGCCATCATTGTTGATATCCATTATATCCTGGCCCATTGAACTTTCAGATGTATGTTTGAAATACGAGCCTGCTTTATTTGTAAACGTTCCATCGTGATTATTTATGTATAGCAAATTGTCCGGAATAAAATCATTAGTAACATAAACATCTTTCCATCCATCCATATTTATATCGGCAATATTTACTCCATGACCATATCCCTCTATTGTAATACCCGCCTGAGCAGAAATATCTGTAAAAAATGAATGTTGTAAGCTATCGCTCCAATCATTACGAAACAACTTATCTGTATTTGGATGCTCCCGATTTTTTAATATTGGCCTGAATGTTCCAGGAAACTGAGCTTTTAAAATTTCATTAATAACAAGATACATATCCAGGTCCCCATCATTGTCATAATCAAAAAAAGCGGCCATTGTAGAATGAACAGTGTCCGCGAGACCGTACTCTGCTGCCATATTCTTAAAGTGCGGAATGCCTTTGTCATCAATACCTGTATTGACATAAAGAATATTCTCTCTCTTTTTAACATCAGGCGACAGCGTCGCACAAATGTAAATATCCTGGAGCCCATCATTATTTATATCTACTATACTCACACCCCTGCTCCATCTGCCAGATCCGTTCACCCCTGCAGGATCTGTTATATCTTCAAACTTAAACCTTCCTTTATTGAGATATAATTTGTTGGGAACAGTATTGCCCGTAAAATAAATATCCTGCAAATGATCATTGTTGAAATCACCAACGCCTACACCACCACCGTTGTAAATATTCTCAACGTCCAGGATATTTAGCGTATCATTATCTTGTATAATATTGTTGAAATGAATTCCCGATTCATTTGCCGCTATTTGCTTAAAAAGCGTTTTGTTTTTACAAGAAAAAAAACATAAACTCAAAAATAAAACGATTACAAAGCGGCACATATAAGAATATTCGGATCTGTTTTCAATCATAGAAAGTGAAAAGATATTAAAAATGATATTAAAGAAAAAAGAGAATCATCTTTAAAAGATGATTCTCTTGAAAACTAATTTATAAAATTTTATTAGTATCCCGGGTTTTGTTTTAAAGTAGGCTGACCATCTTTAATACTTTGGCTGATAGCGAAATCAGGTATTGGCAAGTATTCATTCTTGTTTTTTGTAAATACAGCGGGGGTCAAAGGTTTTTGACCGTTATCACCTGAGTACAAAGGAGCTTCTTTAGGTAAATATTCCGTGTTAATTACCACATCAGCAATTCCCCAGCGTACCAAATCAAAGAAACGGTGGCCTTCCATTCCCAATTCCAGTTTTCTTTCAAATCTAACGGCCGTCCTCGCCGCAGCCTGATCAGCAAAAGGAACTGTATATTGATTAACAACATAAGTAGCCGTAGATCCGGGAATCAGAGATGTAGCGGCCCTTGCACGCACCCTGTTTATATATGTTTGCGCTTTAGCCAGGCCAGCAGCACCGCCTACTTCAATTTCTGCCTCCGCTGCCATCAACAAAACATCAGAAAAACGCATAAGGCTAACGTTAAGCGCCGTGTTATTCCATCCCCAGCCTGCTGCTCCTGCAGTCGTGCCTACGTCACTCTTATAAAACACATTTTTCTTTGGAGAGTAAGGCCCGCCAAAACCAACTTTTCTTATCCAATCTCTTCCGGGATGAAGACCCCAATCCAAATATGGAATACCTCTTCTTCCGACTGACCAGTCCAATCTTGGATCTAAGTTTCCGGAATAAGGCGTAAATGGATCAGATGATAATAGATCTGCATCCCTGGTAACATCAGAGTTGTTATAAGTAGCTGGCATTGGTAAACCAGCGCCATCTGTTTTAAAAGAGTTTACAAAATTTTGGCTTGGTTGAAAGAACCCACAGCAACCCGCACCTGGTGTTGTACTACTATGTGGGAAAGCAAGTGTTTGGTCATAATTGCCATTTCTTGTTGAGCCGTCACCATAAGTTGATTCAATAGAAAAAATCGATTCTGAATTATGCTCTGATGTCACCTTGAAAGTAGTATGATAATTGGGGGTTAAATTATATGCAGTACCCTCAGCTGTTTTTCCGCTTGCTATAATTACATCATACAACGCTTTAGCTTCAGTAAATTTTTTCTGAAACATATAAGCTTTAGCCAGATAAGCTCCTGCCGCCCATTTATTCACTCTTCCTCTATTGGGTTTTGTTTCATCAAGGTTATCATAAGCAAACTTTAGATCAGCTTCAATTTGGGGCCATATATTTATGTAAGCTCCTGCTCCGTCTGTGTTGGGCACTTTAAAGTCTGTTATTTTTTCATCAATATAAGGTATATTATTAAAAACCTTCTTTCCCTCAAAATGATGATACCCCCTTAAAAACCTTGCCTCTGCTTCTACTTGCTTTATTTCTGCGGCTGTCATATCTTTAACGTTAGGTAAAGATTTTAATACCTGGTTAGCCTGGCCCACACCATCCCAAATGCCATTCCATTTCCCGGATACCGTTGGATTTCCAGCTTGTACTGTGTAGTTCATGACAGGGTTTGCGTCCGCCTGGTCACTGGCTTCACTACCTTTGAGGGCATCGCCACCCATTACACTTCCCCAAAGCCAATTGCTACCGCCCTGGTACCAGTTATTATCAATGCCATCAAGCGAAGCATAGGTACTGATAAGCATGCCATTTATTCCTTTCTTATTTGTCAGTTGATCCTCACTGTAAACACCTTGAGGCGCCACGTCTAAAAAACTCTTTTTACAAGAGTAAATAACAACAGTTGCTCCGAAGGCCAGGATCAACAAAAAAGTTATTACTATTTTATTTTTCATAATAGAAAATTTGTTTTGATTAAAACGTAATACTTACTCCTAAAATAAATTCTTTTGGATTAGGGAAACCAGTACGGTCAACACCTATATAAGTATCGGTCCCATTATTATTTATAATATTTAGATCCGGATCCGGACCTGAATATTTTGTAATGGTAAATAAGTTTTGTCCCTGCACATACACCCGTACATTAGTGAGCTTTGCTTTTTGAACCAGGTCCCTGGGTAAGGTATAACCTACCTGAAGAGTTTTAAATCTCAGGTAAGAACCATCTTCAACATAATAAGAATTTGAATTTCCTGTTACAAAAGTGGTAAACCCATTTTCGGTTGATACGGCGGATAATCTTGGCAGTTTTGCATCTGTGTGACTTGGAGTCCATGTATCATTTAATAATCTTGTACTTACACCACCGACGAATACACGCATATCAGTATAATTTTTCGCGTAGTTGTATATTTCATTTCCGTAATTCCAGAAGAGAAATGCACTTAAATCAAAACTTTTATAATTTAAACCAAGGTTACCTCCCATTTGAAAATCCGGATGTGGGTCTCCAAGAACAACACGGTCATCAGAATTTATATTGCCATCATTGTTAACATCCTGAAACATATAAGAGCCCACTTGCCCGGGTTGACCTAAAATTTTTGCACCTTTGGCAACATCATCCGGAGTATTATAAAATCCTACAATTTTGTATCCATAAAAAGAAGAAACCGGTAAGCCAGATTTTGTGATCAGCGCACCTGAAAAACGATCTAAATTTACCAACCGAACCGTTCCTTCTTCATTCATTTTTACCAGGTTGTTTTTGTAATGAGTAAAAGTAATTGCCACATCATAATTTAAATCTTTCATTATTAGGCCCTTATTAAGTAAAGTAAATTCGAAACCACTATTTTTCATTGTGCCAATATTGATATTCGGCTGTGTCAAGTTGGGTTCCAAACTATTTCTTAACCTGGGAACCAATAGATCTTTGGTATCATTCGAGAAAACATCGAATGTAAAATTCCATTTTCCTTGCAAAATTGAAAGATCAAGACCTAAATTTTTTGATTTAGTGGTTTCCCATTTTGTTTCCGGGTTTCCTAACCTGTTTGCAGCATATCCCTGGGCTGTACCGTTAGTACCATTTATATCATAGCTGGTAGTAAATGGGTTTGAAGTAAAAGTTGAAAATGCATTTGCAGGATCCACATTACTAATACTGCCAGCTTCGCCATAACCCGCCCTTATTTTCAGATCAGTGATCCAGGAAATAGACTTCATAAATTGTTCCTCAGAAACACGCCAGCCTAGTCCAAAAGAAGGGAAGTTAGCATAACGATTTTCAGGACCAAATACAGAAGCTCCATCCCTTCTCATTGTGGCATTCAACAAATACTTTCCTTTAAAGGCATAATCGAGTCTGCCGAAAAGTGAATAAATGGTGCTTCTACCCGTATTATAGTTTGTAATTACTCTGTTACTAAGCCCTGAAAGCGCTAAAGAAATAAAATCGGGATTATCAAAATCAAATGTTTCACCGTATGCTCTATGCCCCCTGCTATCTCTTTTAATAGCTTCCGTACCCAACAAAAGTTTTACATCGTGATTGGTAGCAATCATCTTTTGGAACAAAAGAGTATTTGTCCATGTCCAGTTATTAAATTTCCATGATTGTTCTGTCAATTGAGTACTAGTCTGGTTTTCCGCCCGCTCATACGTTTTGTAAGCAATTATTTTTTCTGCCTGGTTGCCGTTATCAACACCAAGAGAAGTTCGTAGAGTAGCATATTTTGTGATCGATAATTCCGCGAAAACATTTCCAAAAACTTTATTAATGGAGTTAGTATTATCTTTTTGCCTGTAAAGCTGCGCAACCGGGTTAGTACCGTTTCCTGATTCACCCATGCCATTTCCACCCCATCCGCCTTTTATATCATTAACAGGTATATATGGGACCATTCTAAATGACTGAGACCATGCGCCTGCTTCGCCCCTGTTATCATTTCCTAAACGGTTTTCAGTACTTATTTGAACATTCTGTCCGAAACGCAAATAATTAGTCGCCTTTACGGTGCTATTGAACCTAATCGTATATCTTTTGTAATTGGTATACTTGAAAGTACCTTCCTGGTTATAATAATTCATCCCGAGAGAGTAAAGGAACCTATCATTACCTCCGGCTGCTGTGAGCTGATGGCTTTGGATAGCCCCTGATCTGGTCGCTTCTTTGAACCAGTCTGTACCTTCCGGTGTAGTTTGATATATTTGGTATATACTCCCGGGTACCAAAGAATACAAATCCGGATTTGCTCTTGGATCCGAAGCAGCTACTCCTCCTTTAAATGCATTACTAACAACTATACGATCGGGAACGGCATAGGAGCCAAAATTGCCAAACACAACATGTTTATTTCCAGCCGCTGTTGTTTGGGTCAAATATTGAATGTACTGCTGGCTGTTTAATAAATCCGGGATCATTTCGTCAGTGATCTTCTGAAAACCATAAAATGCCTCATAAGAGATTTGTGTTCTACCCGCCTTACCTTGTTTAGTTGTCACAATAACAACTCCATTGGCAGCTCTTGTTCCATATATAGAGGCAGCAGTTGCATCTTTTAGCACTTGCATAGATTCTACATCCTGTGGGTTCAGCGTTGATGGATCTTGGGTAGGTACACCGTCAATAATATACAAAGGATCATTATTACCAAAAGATTGAAATCCCCGGATGCGTACTACCGCTGCAGCCCCGGGAGCGCCTGTGCTGCTTACTACAACCCCCGATGCTCTACCCTGCAACTGAACAGCTAAATTGGAAGAAGGGTTTGTTTTAAGATCGCCAACATCGACAACAGATACAGCGCCGATAATATCTTTTTTGCGCTGTGTCGAATACCCGGTAACAACTACTTCATTCAATGTGCTTGTTTGAAGTTTCATCACTACATCAACCTGGTCACCCGCAGCGCTGACTTCTGAAACATCATAGCCAACATAAGAAAAGACCAGGATGTTTGAATTTGCAGGGAGTGTAATGGAATAACTACCATCAGCATCAGTGGTAGTTGCAACATTTGTGTTTTTAACCGCTACAGTGGCGCCAAAAACCGGTTTAGCATCAGGACCAGTTACTTTGCCCTTAACTGTTCTTTGCGAAACAGCTGCTAAAGCGAAAAAAGTTAGAAATAGCGTAAGAAAGTACCTTGCCGGAATGGCAAGAAGCCGGAGTTTTCTTTTCATAATACAAGCAGTTTTTAAAATTCTGTTAGAAGGATTCAGCAATTTCAGAAAAAATTAACATAACTAATTTTTTTTTATCAACTTTTTTTTTCTAATAACCAAACAGTTGTTTGGAATATTTATTAAAAGAAATGTTTTTTACCAATGAAAAAATGCAATTCAATTTCTATTAATCCTGAAATGAAAAAGATAGTGTATAAAGTACACGAATTTTAAAAACAATAAAAGAAGATTGATTATTTAATCATTTATAAGACAAACTTCATCTTTCCCATCTTTGTTTTTCTAAAACACTTTTACTTTTTGAGAAACGATTGCATCGCATGATTTATCGATGTAATCAGGTTGTATCGATAATCGTAGGCTGGAGCAACGATCGATCAAAAACGCAGACATCAATTTTTTCCTGGCGACCAAATCGAATAGAGCATCCACCGCTGCACGAATTGTTCTTCCGTAAAAAGAACATCATCGATCAATACAACATTTTTTCTTTCACTCGTTCTCGTGGAATTCACATAAAAGAGATTGACATCGTGACATCAAAAAACGAATGGATCTTTTTTAAAGGTCTCTGGAACCTTCTTTGAATTGTTCCGCTATAATTAAAATAAGGGAAATATCGTCTATAGTAAGGTTCTTAATACCCAGCAGGTGTCTGGTAATGAGGCTCATTAAAAAGCGAAGAGAAAGGAAAATTAATTTTGCTTTTTATATTTTATTTCGTCGGAGAACAACTGATCAACCTGGAATGAA
>Ga0193740_1000233_pt1 | contig 15868 bp, 13 predicted proteins | sample L2s1metaG_FD_145072 | JGI IMG/M metagenome (GOLD analysis project Ga0193740, IMG submission 145072) | Soil microbial communities from a riparian zone of the East river system, Colorado, United States - L2s1 | ecosystem: Environmental > Terrestrial > Soil > Riparian zone | place: USA: East River... | reverse complement strand
ATATTATAGTTGAAATTCACTTAACCCGTGATATTAATATCCCTAAAAACTCTATAGCATTTATTGACGTAGGATTACTCAGCTCGTCCTTTATTAATATAGAAAAAGGCGATCAGGATGTTTATTTAAAAAGCGGCGATTCCATCAATACCCGTTTAGACAAAGGTTTATTAGGTAGTATCCAAACCCAGGTGGCACCAACACTTACCAGGGTAAATCAAACACTGGATTCGTTAAAAAATATACTTGGCAACATCAACACGGTTTTTGATCCAACCACAAAAAACAATCTACAACATGTGGTTGCCAACCTTGCCGTTTCCACTGCACAATTACAACAGTTATTAAATGCACAAACCGGGTTACTGGCACAGTCGCTGGCCAACCTCAATTCAGTTACCGGCAACCTTGCAAAAAGCAACGATGCCATTACCAGTTCTATACGTAATGTGGAGGTAACCACTTCAAAGCTGGCAAATGCCAATATTGAAGGTACTTTTGCTGCCTTGCAGGCTGCAGTGGGCGAATTAAAGAATACAATTGCCAGCTTCAATTCCAAAAATGGTTCGCTGGGCTTATTGATGAATGATCGTGAATTGTATGATAAGCTTAATAAGATGTCTGACCGTTTGAACCGGGCGGCCTTAAGCGCTGAAATCACCCTTGACGATCTGCGGGCGAACCCTAAACGCTACGTTAATATTTCAGTTTTCGGAAATAAGAGCAACGGCCAGCCATTAACTTCACCTGCAGTAAAGGATACTGTTCCGAAGTAAGTAATGCCTGATGAAAAAAGAAGCCGCTTTCTTTCTGTTATTGTTTATTCTTCCCTTCTCCGATGTTTTTTCACAACAAAGTGTAGCTGATTCGTCCACCAAAGAGCCGGTATATATCATCCATGCAAATAGTTTTTATTTTAAAAGAATCAGTCCGACAACTGAATTGAAAATTCTGTCAGGCAAAGTTCAACTGAGGCAAGGCACTGCACTTTTTTACTGCGACAGCTGCGTAGTGAATAGCAACGATCACATATTTGAAGCATTTGGTAATGTTCATATCAATGATCGTGATACGACGAATATTTATTCTGATTATTTACGTTATCTCACCAACACAAAAATTGCTTATTTCAACGGGAAGGTGAAAATGACGGATGGACATGCAACCCTAAACACCCCCGATTTGACTTATGATGTCAATACCAAGATCGGAATATATACAAATGGGGGAAGGGTTGTCAACAAAAAATCTGTTCTAACCAGCCAGGAAGGAATTTATTATAGTGATCTGAGGGATATTTATTTTAAACGAAACGTTGAATTAAAAGATCCATCCTATTATCTAAAGACCGATTCGCTGCTTTACAATACGGAATCACAAATTGCAAGATTTATTGCCGACACTTATATGAAAGACAGCAGTGGAAAGATTATGCGCACAAGGGAAGGTTATTATGATCTTGCTAAGAAACATGCCGAATTTTATTCGAGGTCAAGCATTGAAGATGGTGCTATGACTGCATCAGCTGATCAAATGGCAAGTGATGACAGTACCAAGATCATTCAAATGCGTGGACGTGCTGTAATGAAAGATACTGCGAAAGGAATGAATGTTTTGGCTGACGAGATTTTCATCAATCAAAAAACAGATGCTTTTCTCGCTACCAAAAAACCGTTGATGATCATTAAGCAGGATAATGATTCCATTTATGTAGCCGCCGATACATTGTTCTCGGCGAAACTGACGGATTTATTCAGCAAAGACACAGCTAAACTGAAAACATTTCATTTTAAGGAAAAAGACAGCACCAACCGTTACTTTGAAGCATACAGGAATGTGCGGATTTTTTCGGATTCGGTTCAATCAGTAGGAGACAGTATGTTTTATTCTTTCCTTGATTCCACTTTTCGCCTGTATTATGAACCTGCTTCATGGAGTAAAAAAAGCCAGATAACAGGTGACACTATTTATCTCTATACCAAAAATAAAAAAGCCAGCCGTATCCAGGCCTTCGAAAACAGCTTCATGGTGAATGAGGTGGAAGCAGGTGTTTATAACCAGATCAAATCGTCCAGAATGGATGGTTATTTTAAAGATGGTTCGTTGGATTCGGTTCGTGCGAAAGGTTTAGCCGAGTCTATTTATTTTTTACAGGACCAGGACAGCGCCTACACCGGCAGCAATCAAACAAAAAGTGATGCCATCGATATTTATTTTGAAAAGGGCGAGTTATTTAAAGTAGTTTTTAGAAGCGATTTGAAAGGCTCCCTCTATCCCATTTCGCAAAAAGGCCCTGCTCAATTGCGATTACCTGATTTCAAATGGTTGATTAACCGCAGACCAAAAACCAGGTATGACCTGTTTGAATAATGATATGGTAGCAGGGAGCGGATTCCATCCAAAATTTTAGAAAGCTTTTCAAACTACTGCCGTATTATTTAAGGGGTCGTATTTTTTCACTCATATCTTTCCTTCACCATTTTCACTACAATTTTATCAATCGGTAAGGTCAAACTCTCTTCTGACAGATCTTCCCAGTCAATAAAACGAAAACTTTCTGTCTCCTTGTGTAGATTATATGCTGCCAATTGATGTTCATCAAAATCAAAAGCTGTTGAACTTAGGCGAACGGAAATTTCCTCCAGCGGTTCCACCATGTAGTAAATCGAAATGATCTGGTGATCGGGATTAAAAGCGGACATCTGGAAATAATCTGTCGTGTACAAATGATCACCCACTTCTACTTTTAAGTTCATCTCCTCTAAAAATTCTCTTCTTAAACAATCTCTCGTGCCTTCACCAAATTCCAAACCTCCACCCGGAAACTTTGTGTAGTAGTTGCCACGGATAAATTCATCGCTCACCAGTACCTCTTTCTGCTCGTTGATCAAAATGCCGTACACTCTTATATTGAATCGATACATGTAAGGAATACTTTTGAAAGAAGATGGGTTTTGTTACACTTCTGCAGCAGGAATTTCAACCGTGCCTTCAAAAACTTTCAATGCGGGACCATTGAGCCAGATATTTTTATAGCTTTCCCCTATCTTATCATATTCAACACTCAATGCTCCGCCTTTGGTTTGTACTTCTACCCTGTTAAATCCATTATCGTTATGATAACAAACCAATGCACATGCTGTAACACCGGTACCGCAGGAGTAAGTTTCGTCTTCAACGCCACGTTCGTAAGTGCGTACAATTATTTTATCAGGTTCATCGGTTTGCTGCACGAAATTCACATTTATACCTTCCTCCCTGAAAGGATCGCTGTATCGAACCTCGCGCCCTTTTTTAAAAACGTCGAAATGCATTACATCATTGATCAGCGTTACGAAATGTGGAGAACCTGTATTTAAAATATAATTTCCGCGATCGTATTTTACATCATTTACATCGTTCATTTTCAAAGCAACCGTTCCATCCGTATTTATGCTTGCATCGTGCTCACCGTCAATTGCAATAAATTTATAGTCGGACAAAATAATACCAATGTCGCTTGCAAATTTTGTTAAACAACGGCCTCCGTTACCGCACATGCTGCTTTCCCTTCCATCGGAATTATAGTACTTCATCTCAAAATCATATTTTGGATGAGTGTTCAAAAGCATTAAGCCATCGGCACCAATTCCAAACCTGCGGTCACACAAAAATTCAATTTGCTTTTTTGTAAGATCATGAAATTTATTGTCGCGGTTATCCAGTATTACAAAATCATTTCCTGTACCCTGGTATTTTGCAAATTGTATTTTCATATTTATAAAGACGTACTTATTGTTTCCAGCACTTTTTTAATTAAACTATCCACCAAAGTATGTGCATCCTTTGTAAATTCTTTCGAAATACGGTTGGCAATAATTGCATTCAATGAAAGACAATGATGTCCCAACAATCTTCCCAACCCGTAAATTGCTGACGTTTCCATTTCAAAATTGGTGATGCGATGCTGACCGAACCGAAACTCCGTCAAGCGGTCAATCAATTCAGGATTTCGAATACCTAATCGCAACACCCGGCCCTGTGGCCCGTAAAAGCCGGGGCAGGTAACAGTTATCCCATGATGAAACCCGTCAACAAAATTTTTTAATAAAGTAGGCGAAGAAAGACTGATATAGGGATTGCAAATATGTGAATGTAATTGGGTTTGTGTTACAAAAGACTGCAACAATTCTTTTTCCTGCTCGTTATGTTCAAAACGGTAATAATTCAAAAGATTATCCAATCCTAATCCATGTGTACCGGCAACCCAGCTATCAACTGGAACATCTGCCTGGAGAGAGCCCGAGGTTCCAATCCGCATAATATTTAAAGTTGTCAGTTCTTTTTTGATCATTCTCGATGCAAAATCAATGTTCACCAGCGCATCAAATTCGTTCATCACTATATCAATATTATCGGGACCAATGCCGGTTGAAGTGCAAGTGATTCTTTTCTTACCTATTGTGCCGGTATGTGAGACAAATTCACGATGGTGCTGTTTGACGTCAATTTTATCAAAATATTTTGATACCATCCCAACCCGGTCTGGATCCCCTACAACAATTATATTTTGTGCAAGTTCCTCGGGTCTTAAATCAAGGTGGTAAACAGCTCCCCGTGCATTAATGATTAACTCCGATTCTGCAATTCGTTGCATGAGGTGGATTTAAAGAATGTTAAGGCGCAAATGTCGTTTTATTTGATGTATAAAAATACCTATTTTCGCACCCGCTTAAACAAAGAAATGTCAAATAACAGATTACAGGTTGCAGGGGTTGAACTTTAGTTGCGGAATTTGTAATTTCAATTTTGTCATTTCACATTGTTTGGTACCGTGGCCGAGGGGTTAGGCTCAGCTCTGCAAAAGCTGCTACAACAGTTCGAGTCTGTTCGGTACCTCAAAACCCGCTGCTAAAGGCGGGTTTTTTTGCAATCATGCTTACACAGGAGGATGAAAAATTTTTACGCTATTGGTCAGACCAGCGCCTGAGGAAAAAACAATTCCTGAGCAAGACGTCGATTGGTCTTCCATTAGGCGTTTTCATCGTACTGGCAACAATGGTTAGTCTTTTTTCCGGTTGGTACCAGAAAGCGGATATGGTTTTGCATGAATACTCTTCTTTAATTATCATAGTGCTGATAGCAGGTTTAGGTATAGTGGTCTTCATTACTATTTTTTCTGCCCAACATAAATGGGATCAAAATGAACTGCACTACCAGGAATTGCTTAAGAAAAAACAACAAGACATTGATGTGCACTAGCCTTTTTTAAATCTTAATTCAAATTCAATAATGAAAAAGCTATTATTAGTAATGACAATCGCAACGATTGTTGTCAGTGGATGCTCAAAGGACAAGTGTGATTATAATGAATGTGGAATCACAGCACCCAATTCAGAAATACAGGCCGTTCAAAGTTATTTATCCTCGAAAGGGATCACCAATGCCGTTCAGCATTGCAGTGGATTGTTTTATGTAATTGACAACGCGGGTTCAGGAAAACACCCCAATGGTTGCTCCGAGGTGAACGTTACTTACAAAGGCATGCTGACCAATGGATCTACCTTTGACCAGGGCACTACAGATTTGCGTCTTGACGAAGTAATTAACGGTTGGCGTAATGGTATTCCCAAGATCGCCGCTGGCGGTGTTATACATTTATACATTCCCCCAAGCCTTGGTTATGGTCCTGATGCAAATGGACCTATCCCTGCAAATTCAGTCCTCGTATTTGACGTTACGTTAAATGGTATCAGGTAAGAGTGTATCAATGGGTAACTTTGCCTAAAATCTAACGGTTGTCACACGAATCACTTTCAGTATTCGATATTTTTAAAATTGGTGTAGGTCCTTCCAGTTCTCATACCTTAGGTCCATGGCGTGCAGCTCAACGTTTTGTTGATACACTGATTGAAAAAGATCTACTTGACTCAGTTACATCTTTGAAAGTTCTGTTGTATGGCTCTTTGGCAAAAACAGGTAAAGGACACGGAACGGATGTTGCTGTTCAGTTAGGATTGAGCGGAGATGATCCTGTAACTTTTGCTGTAAATGATATCGGTGCAAAAGTCAACGACATTGCAGCTATGAAAATTATTTTACTTGGCAGCAAACATGAGGTTGAGTTTGATCCAAGAGAAGATATTGAGTTTTTGATTTCTGAAACACTTCCTTATCATCCCAATGCTCTCAGTTTTTTAGTGAAACTAAAAAATGGCGATTCGATTTCAGAAACATATTATTCCATTGGTGGAGGTTTTGTTGTTAAAGAGGGAGAAACGAATAATAAACCAAGCATACGTCTCCCCTTCCCTGTTAACACTTCGGCGGAACTGTTGCATTGGTGCCTGAAAACAGGGCTGTCTATTCATGAAGTAGTAATGGAAAATGAGGCGGCATGGCGGAATGAAAAAGAAACAAAGGACGGTTTGTTGACGATTTGGAAAGTAATGAGAGAGTGCGCCTACCGTGGCTGTCACACCACCGGTATATTACCGGGAGGGTTGAATGTAAAACGAAGAGCTGCTGATCTTAATAAAAAATTATTGAAGGACAAAACGTATTCTTCTCATGAAGAATGGATGAAAGCCATTCAACAAGGTGGTAATTCCTTCCAGTACATTTTAGATTGGGTGAGTTGCTTTGCCCTGGCAGTAAATGAAGAAAATGCATCATTCGGAAGAGTTGTAACGGCTCCAACTAACGGGGCCGCCGGCGTAATTCCTGCCGTGCTTCATTACTATATGATCTTTACTGAAAATGTTACCGATGAAAAGATCATTCAGTTCTTATTAACCGCATCCGAAATTGGATGCATCTTTAAAAAGGGTGCTACCCTTTCTGCCGCTATGGGAGGATGCCAGGCAGAGATCGGGGTATCTTCATCAATGGCTGCTGCAGCACTAACCGAAGCCCTGGGCGGAACTCAACGCCAGGCATTGATGGCTGCTGAAATTGCAATGGAACATCACCTTGGAATGACCTGCGATCCTATTGCCGGTTTGGTGCAGGTTCCCTGCATCGAAAGAAATACCATGGGTGCTATCAAGGCAATTACCGCATCACAGCTGGCATTGCAAAGTTCTCCTGATTACGCAAAAGTTTCACTCGATGCAGTTGTTGAGACGATGTGGGAAACTGCACTGGATATGAACAGCAAGTATAAGGAAACTGCTGAAGGTGGGTTGGCGGTAAATATTCCTTTGAGTTTGAGCGAGTGTTAGAACGTAGTGAAAAACGAGAAATCCATAAAGTCTGGCAACGAGGCTATCAAGTGATATTGTACGTGTACGATTAATTTCCTCATTCTTGTGGGAGACTTTTGAAAGGGCCCTGTCAATAATCTGTCACTCATTTCGATTTGAATATTCGGAATTAATCTGAAACTGGTTTTCCTTTTGATTCCAACACTGTTGAACTCCAATAAATCCGCTGGAATTTATTATCGCTAAACGAATCAAATGAAATCCATGGGTCTAACCCTGGAACATAAAACGTTGACTTATCGACAAGATGCATTTGGTATTCCATGCCCTCATTCAGCCTCAGATTTACTTTAGTGCCGTCAACAGTTATCTGAACTTTTCCTAAATGATCCAATTCATATGTACCCGCAACATGATGAAGACTGTTACGGTCAATTGCCTTTCTCTTCGGCTCATTGATATCCGGAGTCGCTTTGTTACTTATGATGTCAATCAAAGCAGATGTTAATAATGGTCGTAGCCATTGAGGCATGGCAGTATTGGTCATAAAAGCGATAGAGAACTTGTTCTTTCTATCCCAATAAACCCAGCTATAAAAACCGGCGACATTACCCCAGTAGTAAAAGGCATTTTTTGTTTTTCCCTTGTACCATGCTCCCAAACGTACATCAGATGGCTGGCTGCCAATAAACACTTTTGAAGTGATTTGATTGACAAATGAATCGGGAAATATTGATTGGTAAAATGATTCACCATAATGGTAGAGATCTTTTGCTGTGAACCAGATATTACACCCACCATAAAACCCCTCACGATCTGCGATGTCAAATAATTTAAGCGAATCGTTTTGGTAACGATAACCAATAGTTCTGTTTCGCCAATTATTTAACTGCGCCGGGCGAATAAACGAAGAACTCATTTGCAATGGCTCGAAAAATCTTTCTTTCAAAAACTGGTAATAAGGTTTGCCTGTGACTCTTTCAACCAGTAAGGCAGCAATGTCAAAACCGACATTATCATAATAAAAATTGCTGTCGGGAGCATAATTTAATGTAGGTTTCTTTTTATTGAGTATCGCTACATTGAGTGAAGTGGTAACGATAGCAGTATCGGGAGCGTTCTCAAAAAAATAGTCGTAATCCGGTAACCCGCCAGTGCTGTGCGTAATAAAATTTCGAACGCTGGTATTTGGGTAAGGATAGTTGGGAATATATTTCCGAACCGGATCAGCTAATTTTAGTTTTCCTTCATTGGCAAGCATCAAAACAGATGCAGCAGTTATGGTTTTGGCATTGGAACCACCATCAGCAGGAGTATCAGGAGTAAATAAGCTTGAGTCATCAAAATCGGCATAACCATACCCCTTACTGAAAATTATTTTGCCATTTTCGCCTGCTACGATTGCACCATTGAAGAGATGCTTTTTATAAAGGCCTGACAAGACTGAGTCAATACGAACTACCCTGTTATCCTGGGCTATTACCTGGTTACTAAAAAAGAACGATGTCATTAAAATATACAGTGAGAATACTTTCATAACAAGTCCTTGTTTTTAAATATACAACATGGAGCTTTACCTGGAAGAAGGAAATTGGTGGCAGCAAAGGCTAAGAAAGGATATAGATTATGACGCCAGGTTTGATTTACCAAAAAACAATACCAGCAAAATGATCATTGAAAAAATAGTACCAACAGGCAAATACCAAAGCGTAAGGATACTGATCACAATTCCAAAAGCATATGCCCAGCTCTGGTTCGTCCATAAGCTGTAAAGCCAAATCAACCATATTAGTCCAAATACAATAAACAACGGACCAAGTTTAAATACATCAACATTAAAACTGTAAAAAACATTTGACCATGGCCCCGGTTTTTCCGGACCGATATATTTTCCTTTCAACATTACATAAATACCATCGAGAAGCATATAGCCTCCATTTAAGAAAGCGAGGATGGTGATAAGGATTTTCATTTGCAGATTGGTTTTCTTGTTAGTAGTTGGTTTGTTTGGGCTTGTGAGACATAAGCCATGGCGATGAGTGTTTAATTCGGTTTAGTTTACTATAGAAATTAATAGCTATTTCTTTCTTTCGCAATAGTCTAAAAGCGGGAAGGGTACCACCCTTTGAACATAAGTTTCAGTAAGGTCTACCTCCTTAGCACGATGAAGGTCGCTGCAAATTTTATCCTGTTCACTTTCAGAAATTACCATTAGATCATCAGGTGCAAGCCAGGTTTCTTTAAAATCTTTTGAAAATATGTTCGCCCCAGCGTATTTGTATTTCTTTATCCTGGCCAATGCTCTGTGAGCCAATGCTTCTCCCATCAGTGGTTCTTTCTTTATAGCCTGGTCAAATGCCGTAATTGCTTCATCAAAACGAAACTCCTTAAGCAGAAGCAAGCCTTCCTTATAATGAGTATCATTACTTGTACTGTCTATCGCCCACAACTTATAAAAATATTTATTAGCTTCTTTTAATTGGCCGGAATTAAGACTTTGCGAAAACTTGGTCTCATAATAGTGGAGATCTTCTGCTTTTTTATTTGGCGCCAGCGTACCATTTATTATCAATCGTATTTTTTTTATGTTCCCGTTAGAGTAATAAGAAACAGAACTGTCATAAAGCGTTTTTCTTTTTGGTCTTAGTTCCTGCTTAAGCTGTCCGTTGATGAAATAGTCTTGTAAGCTGCCCGATTTTCCCCCTGTGTAATTCCCTATGCTGCTCAATGCCCCATTTGGATAATACTCGCTCCTGGTTCCATGTAATTTTGTATCCTTATAATGTGAGACTGTTTTTTTGTATCCATTTTTGCGGTATATGGTCAATTCACCGTTAAGGAGTCCATTTACCAATTTTCCTTCATCCTGGATTCTACCGCAATTGTAATAATCAATGTACCTGCCTGTATAGGCCGAGTCTTTAAAATACCAAATCCCATCCTTTTGCTTCATTTGTTTGAGCGAGGGAATCATTTTAATACTATCGGACCTGCCACGATAAGCTTTTGTAAAGATGAAAATAATGGCATCAACATCATGCCAGCCTAAAGCTATTATCGAGTCCCTGTTTTTTAGGATAGTGATGTCAGCAATGTCGTCTTTTGTTATTGGGTTCCAGGGTTCGGGATCATTTAAAAGAGGAATAGAATCGATAACAAATAACGTTGCACCGTGCTTGTTTTGCCCGATCGACGCAGCGGAAATCAATAAGAAACCAAATGAAAAAAGCACAAGTTTATTCATACACAGTCGCACCTCAATAAGAAATTGAATAGGTATGCAGATAAGGTATAAAAAATAGCGTGACCCAACAATTGTTTTGAAACAAAATTAGAATTACCAATGCATGAACAGCACAGCTAAGGAACTAAAATAGTGCCGATTAGGCCCATAAAAAATCACTCCTGTTTGAGTGATCTACCAAAATATTTCCTCCAAATCCTCTCCATCTCCCCAAATCCAGGTTCCGACTATACATTAAACCTGAAGTGCATCACATCACCATCCTTTACCAGGTACTCCTTCCCTTCTATTCTTAATCGCCCGGCATCACGGGCAGCCGCTTCGGAACCATATTTTACATAATCATCGTAGCTAATGACTTCTGCCTTGATAAAACCTTTTTCAAAATCAGTATGAATGACACCCGCAGCCTGTGGTGCCTTCCACCCTTCATGAATTGTCCAGGCCCGAACTTCCTGGACACCGGCTGTGAAATAAGTTTGAAGGGTCAACAATTTATAGGCAGAATGAATCAGGCGGTCAAGTGCAGGTTCCTTCATACCATACTCCTGCATGAACAATTGTTTGTCTTCCGGGTTTTCCATTTCGGCAATTTGCGCTTCAATAGAATTGTTCATAATGATGACTTCTGCATTTTCGTTTTTAATTGCCTCTTTCAACATTTCAGAAAATTTGTTTCCCGTATGCATCGAAGCTTCGTCAACATTAGCGACGTATAAAACCGGTTTTGCAGTAAGAAGAAACAAATCAGCAATAGCAAATTGCTCTAATGAATTGAGATCGATCTCCCGGATGTTTTTTCCCTGCTCCAGGTGCTGTTTACACCGCTGCAAAACTTCCACCTCAGCTTTTGCTTTAGGATCAATCTTTGCCGTTTTTTCGGAACGTTGCAATTTCTTTTCAACACTTTCAAGGTCTTTCAACTGCAGTTCCGTATCAATGATCTCCTTGTCACCAACAGGATTGATGGCCCCTTCATCCCTTAGTACATTTTCATCCTCAAAACAACGGATCACATGAATGATCGCGTCTACTTCGCGAATATTACCCAGGAATTTATTGCCAAGACCTTCACCCTTACTGGCACCTTTCACCAGGCCTGCTATGTCTACAATTTCAATTTGCGTTGGAACAATTCGGTTTGGGTGAACCAGTTCAGCCAGTTTCATTAACCGTGGATCCGGTACATCTACCAGTCCAATATTTGGATCGATAGTACAGAAACGATAATTACTGGCCTGTGCTTTTGCACTGCTGCTTACTGCATTAAAAAGGGTTGATTTTCCTACGTTGGGTAATCCCACGATACCTGCCTGGAGTGCCATAGTTTTTGAGAGTTTGCAGTTGGCAGTTTAAGTGAGCAGTGCTTAACCGCCAATTTAAAATTGCCAACTCTTATTTCGGGGCGCGAAGATAAGACAAACAGGCGGTGGAATTCGTTAAGAAAATCTATTGATTTTCTGCCGGAACGTTAATAACCAGGTCGTTCAGGTGCATTTTATTTTTCAGGTTATGGGATGCCCAGCGCAGGTTCCAGATACCCCCTTGCAGAATGTATACATTTTTATATCCCTGGCTTTTGAAAAATTTAGCGGCATTGAAAATATCGTTTTCGCTGTTGAACCCATACAGCACAACAGGATCAGAATTAATTGGCGGCATTTGTGTTGAAGCCAGTTCTGAAAATGGAATATTCAAAGCGCCTTTAATGTTCCCGATGTTTTGCCAGTAATTTTTTGACTGGTTGAGGAACTGCTCTCTTGAACGTACATCTATGAGCTTAAATGCCTTGCCTTCCCTGGTCCATTTGTTAAATTCTTCCGGTGAAATCATTTTATAATTGCTGAACGTGATCCATTGAACCGCCGGTTTTTCCATTGTGTTTGTGAGGTAGCTAAGCCATTCATCCATACCATTAAACAAAATGCTCACGTCCTTGAAGCCTTTATCCAAAAGCATTTTCGCGGCCACTGGGCTTTGAGCTCCAAAATCATCCACCAGCAAAATGGGTTTCGAAGGAAAGGCGAGCGTGTTAACCTGAAACTTTTCAAAAGGAATATTCACAGCATTAGAAAAACGACCCTGCATTTTTACCCTTTCATCCAATGATTTCCCGCTGAATGAAGAATCGCTCCTGAGGTCAATAATATAATAAGATGTTTTATCATGTGCCAGTTGTTTCGGAGAAACAATTTTGTATGGAACACCGGTTACAATAGAATAGTTAGCACAATCGGCCGACTGAATTCCCTGGTTATAAAAATCAGTAAGTCCACCGTTGACGTTATAAATCCTGGTGAAACCACTGTCAGCTAATAAGCGTGAGGCCCTGCGGCTCCTTTGGCTATGTGAACAGTAAATAAAAACAGGTCTGTCCATGTAGGCAGTTAACTCCTTCCAACGCTGTGGCAATTGAGTAATGTTAATATGCAAGGCATTCTTCATGTGGCCGATATTCAGCCCGGCAGAAGATGAAGCGGTATCGTGGAATTCGCCATCACTGCGAACATCCAGCAATACGTAGCCCGGGTTATCCTGCAAGGTTTGGCAAAGGTCTTCCGGAAACACTGTTTTATATTTTACATTGTCTGCTTTGAATTGAGAAGCACCTGTAAAAAAGCAAAAACAAAAAATAGCAGCAAGCAATTGTTTCATTTGTAAATTTTTTATTGTTTTTTGGACGGATGTTAGTTACTATGGAAGAATTTTCATTGCCTGATAAATAACAGAAAATTTTATCATAGACATCATATAACGGGTTGTACTTAAATTTAATCAATAATTGCGTTCAGTGATTTTAATTTGACAGGTGGATACATCCAAAATTTTCACGTCTGAAGTTTACAGCAATCTAAATTCTCCATTATGGCATTAAGCAGGATATGGTCGGCATTTATTATAGTAGCGGTTTTAGTTGCATTGCTGCGTGTGGTTGCCACTGATCATAAAACCATTTTTACTTCAATGGTAACCGGAAAAACCGGTGATACCATCAGGTTAAAGAAAGCCGATACTACCACGTTGTCTGCTGTTCAATTGAAGCAATTAGACTCAACTAAGGTTTTAACGGGAGGAAAGCAATCGATCATACGTTCACAGGACAGGCAATTGCAATATTATTCCGTTCAAAATGCCGATGGCATTATCGAAACCTGTAAAAGTGCTGTCAACATTGCTATAGGCTTAATTGGTATCATGGCTTTGTTTATGGGTTTTATGAGTATTGCCGAACGTGCAGGAGGCATACGGGTTTTATCAAGAATCATTGGACCCTTCTTTTCTAAATTATTCCCGGAGTTACCAAAAGATCACCCGGCCATGGGGCATATGATGCTGAATTTTTCTGCCAATCTTTTAGGACTGGATAATGCAGCTACTCCGTTTGGAATAAAAGCTATGCAAAGCCTGCAGGAAATCAATCCATCAAAAGAAAGAGCTTCCAATGCACAAGTCATGTTCCTGTGTTTGCATGCTGCGGGCCTCACCTTAATACCAGTTACCATTATTGCTGCAAGAGCTGCAGTAAGGCCGCCTGCAGCCAATCCTACCGACATTTTTATTCCGAGTATGATTGCCACATTTGTTGCAACCGTTGCAGCGATGATGATTGTTTCGTTCAAACAAAAGATCAATATTTTTCAACCCGTGATACTGGCATGGATTGGAGGAATATCATTTATTATTGGATTGTTGGTTGTTTACCTGACAAGACTAAGAACGGAAGAAGTTCAAACTTTTTCCGCTTTCTGGAGCAATGCGATCATTCTATTCATTTTCTTTCTTATTATACTTGGTGCGCTTTATAAAAAGATCAACATATTTGACGCATTTATTGATGGTGCTATAGGCGGGTTTGAGGTTGCTGTAAAGATCATTCCCTACCTGGTTGGAATGCTGGTAGCCATTAGTATGTTGCGTACCAGCGGAACTTTTGATTTTTTTATTGATGGAATGAAAGGTCTATTTGCAGCTTTAGGAACCGATACAAGGTTTGTTGATGGTTTACCAACAGCATTGATAAAACCATTAAGTGGAAGCGGTGCAAGGGGAATGATGATCGATACTATGAAGACATTTGGTGCGGACTCGTTTGCAGGCAGACTTGCCTGTATATTACAAGGTTCTTCCGACACTACATTTTATGTGATCGCTGTTTATTTTGGTGCTGTCAATATTAAGGATACAAGATATTCCGTAGGTACAATGTTACTGGCAGACCTGGTAGGGATATTGACTTCAATATTTTTGGCGTATATGTTTTTTGGCGCCTCAGGATAAAATTGTTTGCATAAAAAAAGCTGCCCCTGGGGCAGCTTCAAATAAAAATATTTTGTTTTTAAAAATTCGTGTAGGTACTAATCAGCGGTCGTGTTGTGCCGGTAGTTGCATTTCCACCTCTCACATAAAAGGTGTATTTCTTAGCCTGTGCAGGAGTGAAATTAAGAACTGAATCCAACCTTGCATCTGTTGTAGCATTCCTTAAAATGAGTTTATAAATCTGGCCCGAACCAGCGCTTAACGTATCGTAGGTCAGTACTGTTTTAGCGGCAACACTTGCAAACGTTTTGGAAAAAGCGGTACCAGTGCTTGTTTTTATTAATTCAACCTTAACAGGCGAATTGGCAAGAAAATTTGCGACCCGGTAATAGGCTTTGGCTGCATCTGGTACTGCAGGATCATCCTGAACGATCAACGGCTTTGCACTTGTAAATGTGTCAAGCATTACTACAGTATAAAATTTTCCGGCGTCAAACGTTTGCGTTGTAGTCATCAGGGTAGCTCCCGGGGAAACAGTGGAAGCTGCAGGGACAATCGCATCTATTTTAATAGAACCCGAGGGTGTGGTTGTATATCCAATTGCCGCCGGGTAAACAGTATTGTAAACTATGCCCGCTTCCGCACCGGTACTGGTGGCAGCAATTGCAGAAGCCTTGGCGCCATTTGTAAAAAAATTTACCTGCGGCGATCCCGGTGACATGTTCAGAAATTTTATATTGGTATTCGAACCAGGAATTGCTGAATAACGTTCCGGTATCGTATCCGTTTGTTCACATGCAACAATGATAACCGAAACCGCAACAGCAAAACTTAATATTGTTTTTTTCATAATTATAGCTTGTGAGTTTTAAGGAATTTGAATCCACATTTTTTTGGTGACGTAATCGGGTTCGAATCCGCCAATCGCTGTTAGTGCATCAATATTCCAGATATATTCCGAATTGTACCTCGGCCTTACACGGTAAGCAGGCTTCCCGTTATTGGCTGAAAACAAAGTTGCGGGCAATGCGAAACTCGTGAAATAGGTAGCATCATAATCAAACTTTCTCAGATCGGTCCATGTTTCAATAAAGCCATAGCCCCAAAGTGCTATATATTTTTGAAGAAGGATTTGCTGAATGGTGAGATTAGCTGCATTAGTGGGCACTACGGCAGGATTATT
>Ga0193740_1000232_pt1 | contig 15878 bp, 17 predicted proteins | sample L2s1metaG_FD_145072 | JGI IMG/M metagenome (GOLD analysis project Ga0193740, IMG submission 145072) | Soil microbial communities from a riparian zone of the East river system, Colorado, United States - L2s1 | ecosystem: Environmental > Terrestrial > Soil > Riparian zone | place: USA: East River... | reverse complement strand
GCGCCTGGAAAATAAGAAAAGGTGATTGAGATGTTCTTGCCATATCAATTTGAAAAATTTTTGAGCAATAGATAGCGGTTTCCCTGCCAAAATATTTTTCAACTAAGAAAAGTATAAGATTCAAAAATGAATAGGCGCCACCATTGGTATATATTCCACGTTCAACAGTTATCAGTTTATCGATCTCAAGATGAATACCAGGGAATAGCCGCCTGAAATTTGCAGCCACATTCCAGTGAGTAGAACATGTCTTTCCATCTATCAAACCGGTTGCTGCCAATAGGAATGCGCCGGAACATATCGTCGCTATTTCGGCGCCGGTTTTATATTGTTCTTTTATCCAATTAATAAGTTCAGCATTGTCTTCAATTAAAGTGTCGTCATAATTAACAGAAGGAATGATCAGCAGGTCTGTTACTTTTATTTCCTTAAGACTGACGGGATGAATAGAAAAAAAGCCGTTATCTAATTTCAGATCGGGCACAAAACCAGCTATACTTATTTCCATCTTTGGTTTGTTTCCCATCTTCTCCCAATATGAATTTGCTCTTGTCAGTATCTCGTACGAACCTGTGATGCTGCTCAGATTTGTTTTACCCTTTGGCACAACAATAGTCACATGCTTCATTGCAAATATTTTGGACAAAGTTATAGTGATATTATGTCCAAATCAACCCGTCATAAAGTCTATTTCACACCCCGCCAATTTTTGTTTAAGACAATAGCTTTGTCTTGAATAAGCTTTAAAAATTAAAAAATTGAACAATGACAACAAAAGATTTTACCACAATAATATTGGTAGATAACACACCGGAAGAAGTTTTCAGCGCCATCAATAATGTTCGTGGATGGTGGTCAGAAGAAATTGAAGGCTCAACAGATAAGCTTAACAGCGAGTTTGATTATCACTATGAAGATGTTCATAGTTGTAAAATGAAAATAATCGAACTGGTGCCGAACAAAAAAATTGTTTGGTTAGTGTTGGACAACTATTTCAAGTTCACAAAAGACAAAAGTGAATGGAAAGGCACAAAAATTATTTTTGATATTGCAGAGAAAGCTAACAAAACGGAGATGCGTTTCACTCACCAGGGATTAGTTCCGGCATATGAATGTTACGAGATCTGCAGGGATGCATGGACTGGTTATATACAAAAGAGTTTGCGCAATTTTATTACTGCAGGGAAGGGCCAGCCAAACGCAACCGGTAAACCATCTTATTAAACAACACGACATGAAAGAGCAAGATCATACAATTACAATTACTGTTAACGCTACTGCACAGGAAGCATTCAAGAGCATTAATAGCGTTACAAAATGGTGGACGGAAAACCTGGAAGGTAGTTCAGAGAAATTGGGCGATGAATTCACTGTACGTTTTGGTGAGGTTCATGTATCAACACAAAAGCTGGTTGAGGTTATTCCCGGTAAAAAAATAGTGTGGCTTGTGACGGATAGCAATCTTAATTTTATTAAAGACAAACGGGAGTGGACGGGTACTAAGATCAGTTTTGAGATGATTGAAAAGGATAACAAGACAACTATCCGCTTCACACATCATGGATTGGTTCCGGAAATTGAATGTTTTGACGCCTGCTCCAATGCATGGGGTGATTATATAAATAATAGCTTGCGCAACCTTGTAAATACGGGCAAGGGTCAGCTTACTCCAAAAGAGAAGTGACCTGCTTTCAATATATTTTTTAAAATTTGTTAAAACGAAAAATATGATAACAGCTAACAGCAAAGAAGTAAACGCAAACGAAATAATGATCAAAATGGTTTTGGACAGATGGTATACACTCATAAAAAATTTTGACACTGTGCTTGACTCCATTACCGATGAGCAATTGCAAAAAGAAATTTCTCCTAATAAGAACAGGGGAATATATTTATTAGGACATCTCACCGCTGTGCATGATGATATGCTGCCACTCTTAAATTTTGGCGAAAAGTTATATCCATCTTTATCTGAACCCTTCATTAAATCGCCGGACAAAGCAATAAGTGAGCTTCCTTCTGCCAAAGAATTAAGAGCAAACTGGAGTAAAGTGAATGAGGTGCTGGCTGAAAAATTTAGCACTCTAAAACCGGATGAGTGGTTTCAAAAACATAATTCTGTTTCAGCAGAAGATTTTACTAAAGAGCCGCATCGAAACAGGTTAAACGTCATCATAACGAGGACGACTCATCTCTCATACCATCTTGGACAGTTTATATTGCTCAAATAAAAAATGATCCGCCGTCTGCCCGGATCAGAATCCTTAGGGCGAAGTAAGCATTTTATTAAGCCCTTCTTTCTCAAATAAAATACGGCCCAGTTTTAAGTCTGACCAGCCATTTTTTAATTTGTAAGTAAACGCCGGGGTATTACCAGTTAATTCGCATTCAATAAAACAGGTGGATACTTTATTGGTTTTAATTTCTTCCATGTCTTTCAATTGGTGCAGGTGGGTTGAAATCAGAAATAATGAATTGGGAAAATTGACAAGCCCTTTTATCGTTGTACTGCTGATCTCCAGCGCATCTTCAATATTCGTTCCCCTGAATAATTCATCAAAAACTGCAAAGCATTTTGTGTTGCCTGCAGCTTCATCGAGTACATTTTTTAACGTGACTATTTCTGACATAAAATGGCTGTAACCACTTACAATACTATCGGTAAGGTTAATGGCCACAGAAATTGAAGTAAAAAAAGGAATGGTTGCTTTCGAAGCCGGCACAGCAAGACCTGTATGTCCAAGATAGACGCATAAGCTGACTGCTTTCAGCAAAGTGGATTTACCTGACATATTAGGCCCGGTTAAAAGAATAACATTTTTGCTGACAGTAAGATCGTTTTTTACAGGAGTTTTTAAAAGCGGGTGATAAAACTTTTCCAGTGAAAAAGTTGAATCATCAAATGACGGAAAAGTATAGCCATGCCTGGTTATACCAGTACTTATAGAAAGATAAGCTTCAAATAAAAACCAGCGTTTCCAGAAAGATGCTGCCTCGCCATTAGTTATTTTTTTAGTAATGATCTTCATCAATTCAACCATATGCCTGATCCTGAATTTTTTTTTCTCGAAGGCCGATTCATAACGATCCAGGTCAAAATCTGCAAAAAAGCCCTTGAGGTGCTCCAGCTCAGTTGCGTATTCCCCGGGAAAAAGTTTTGTATCGATCTTGCTTAAATACGTGAAATATATTTTATGAAAAAGGCGGACAAGCAGTATAAGCTTTCCTTTTTTTTGACTCCGTTCCTTTTCAGAAAACATAAACTTCCATTTCATCTTCCTGGCTGAAAAAGATCCGGCATAAAATGTTTCAAGAAAATTATGTATATCTGATAAGTCAAACCGTGAAAAAGAATATTCTTTTAATAGTTCCTGGTTAGCAAGAAAGCCTTTTAATACCTGCTGCCTGTATAATATTGCTGACAGTGAGCCCGGTGGTTCTGTTAGTATATCACATACTGCCTTTCCTGAAAAATAATTAAACGTGAAATCAAACAATGGACGGATCTCATCTTCTATATGCAGGTCAACCGTATTTATCATTTGATTATGCTTGATATATTATGATCGCTGTCTTCCAAGGCCTACCTAAATCATTCCGATAATTTGTAAAAAAGTTTATGGACAGGACCCCGTGCCGACGGACGGGCAAAAATAATAGTTTTGATTTGATGATAAGGAAAGAGGAAGTTGAATGGTGCGACGCAACTTGGTTGAATAAAGAGGTGAAGCTGACAACATAAAATTTAAACCCTCTTTCGCTAAGGCTTCGACTACGGAAGGGGCATAAAAAACGCCGGCCTTACGGTCGGCGCTGTAACGCAGTAAATGAATACTTACTGCACCACTAACTTTTGGCTATGAACCGATTCCTTGTTACTGCTTGATACTTTAATAAGATATACGCCTCTCGCCATTGATGATTTTATTGAAAAAGTTTCTACCTGGTCTTCTGATTGTACATTCACTGCCCGCTGCACCACTATTTGTCCTATTGCATTTGTCATTTGAATATTATAGTTACCTGTAGGTATTTTTCCAAACTGCAAAGTGAATTGATCATTCGCAGGGTTTGGATAGATCTGGATTTTGCTTGCGGCAATAATATTAATTGGTGTCTTACGTGTTACAATCTCTGACTGAGTTAAATTCTTTGGCTTTGTTTGTAAATAATTACTATTGGCAAGATCAGAACTACGGAAAATACCGGCTTTTGATTCGTATTGAGTAGCACTCCAATCTTTTGGGTCAATAAGAAAATAAGCATTGCCGTTCACTGCACTGCTTACCAAAACTTTTCCTTCAGTTGTAACAACTGCACCGTTTGTCGTGAAATCCTGTGGCAATCCTTTAATATAGCCCAACAGTGTTGCCGCTTTTGTTTCCACATCTATTTTATAGACACTGTTACGGGCAGAAAGAATATAGAGCTTACCTTCATTATCGGCGATCATATCTCCACCCCAGCTGCTGCAACGATTGTGAATAGAAACCCCACCATTGGAAGGATCATCCACTAAAGAACCCAATTGAGTTATCTCTAATTTTTTTCCTGTTGTAAAACGAATAAATGTATTGGCATCATTTGAAACAGCATAACCAGTTCCATCAGGATTGATGACCATCCGGCTAATAACCTTTCCTTCATCATTGTGCATGCTGCCCAACTTGGTAAACGATTGGTCAGTTACATAAAACACTTTCATTGTTTTCAAGTCAACATATCTCAATTGATCAATGAACATGGGTGTAAAATAAAGACGATTATTTTTTTTATCATATGCCATTGCCGCTACACCGGTGCTGAAAGGAATCTGCATTTGATCACCAAACTGTACACCGGGCAATGCCTTCCATGCTTTTTTTGTGCTCACATCATAAGCTGTTACCGAAGCATCCGAGCCATTTAATAAAACAGTAGTAAACTCCCCACTTTTGAGATCGAGTTTGCGTAAGGCATTCCACCCACTGCCGGTTGCTTGCAGATCAGTTATTGCAAATGCAAACCGATCGTTTTGTGAATATGTAATTATTGAGAAGCTAAGAGTACCGAGAAGAAGGGCCGAAAAAAGTAAATTTTTTCTCATATACAAGGTTTTGATTTAAAGAGGAAGATTAAGTTACGAAGATTCCCAATTCTGGCGAAGAAAATTTTTAGAATGGGAAAATTACTTGCCAAAAGGTTTGTAATCTTTAGCCTGGAAAGGAAGAAGATCGGGAATCTCTCTAAGCGGCTCACATTCCTTCCAGCCTTCAAACATTTCTTTTGGAAGCGATTGATAAAGTTTAGTGCCTTCAGTTTTCCAGCTGAGCATTTCATCTGTTACTTGTTTAATGATCTTTCCCGGGTTGCCCGCTACAAGGCTTCTTGCCGGTATTTTTTCATCTTGTTTAATAAATGTCAATGCACCTATGATGCATTCATCACCTAGTTCTACATTGTCCATGATGACAGCGTTCATTCCTATTAAACAATTTTTACCGATCGTTGCACCATGGATGATAGCTCCGTGCCCAATGTGGGCACCGGGTTTTAATAATACGGTTACTCCGGGAAACATGTGAATGATGCAGTTTTCCTGGACATTACATCCGTCTTCAATAATTATTTGACCCCAATCACCACGTAAAGCTGCCGCCGGTCCGATATAGCAATCTTTTCCAATGATGACATTTCCTGTTACAACAGCGAAGGGATGGATGAAAGATGATTCGTGAATAACAGGTTTATAGTTGTTGAACTCGTAGAACATTTGTTGTAGATAAAGTATATAGAGTTTATAAACCTTCTTTGCCTATTAACTTTTTATCAGTTCGAAAACAAAGACCTTTAAAGAGAGCAACATCCTGATCATTTTGATTTCTAATTGCAATATGATAAAGACCTGTCGATCTGCCATTATGAATTTCGATAGCTTCGGCAGTTAATGTATCCCCAATATGAACGGGTTTAATAAAATTGATCGAGGTGTCCAATGCGACAGATAAATTATTTCTATTGTTACAAGCAAAGGCAAATGCGCTATCACCGAGTGAAAATGGAATGCCGCCATGAACAATTCCAAATCCATTCACCATTTCTTTTCTTACTGTCATTTTTATTTTGCTGTAGCCTTCTTTTATTTCCAATACTTCTATTCCCAGCCATTGACTGAAAAAATCATTCTCCATCATATGATCTACTACTTCCTTATGAATTGTCGACATAATAATTATTGATTACGTGTTAATCGCCAGTGAATTTGGGTATTCGTTTTTCCAGGAACGCTTTTACCCCTTCTTCAAAATCTTTTGTACTTGCTGCTCGCTGTTGGTAAATATCTTCATCCTGCAATTGCTCTTCTAGTGTACCCCTGGAAGAAAGACTGAGCAATTGTTTTGTATATGCTAACCCTTTTGTAGGCATTTGAGACAAATAAGAAGCGATACTCATCGAATTTTCGACAAAAGTTTCATCAGGGAAAATTTTATAGATCATCCCGATCCGCTCTGCTTCTTCTGCTGCTACTTTTTCACCAAGCATCATTAATGCACTTGCTTTTTGCCAACCGACCAATCTTGGTAAAAAGAATGTACCACTGCTATCGGGTATCAAACCAATTTTCGAAAACGCCTGTATAAATGTCGCCGATCTTGATGCAACGATTATATCACAACACAAGGCAATGTTTGCGCCTGCCCCGGCAGCAACACCATTTACTGCCGCCACAACAGGTTTTTCTAATCTTCTTATTCTTGAAATGATCGGGTTATAATGCTCCGAAAGAATTTTTCCCATGCCCGGCCCATTCGGATCAGCAACTTCTGAAAGATCTTGTCCTGCAGAAAATCCTTTACCCGCACCAGTGATATAAACACATCTTACTTCTTTGTTTTTGCATTCATCCAGTTTTTCCTGCATTAGCAAAGCCATTTCACGATTGAATGAATTCAATTTAACCGGACGATTCAATGTGATAATGCCAACGGAACTTTTTATTTCAAAAAGAATAGAGCTCATTAAATATATTTTGTTTTACCCGGCACAGCAATTGGATAATATCCATCAGCATCAGGCACTACCGGTGGCATTGCATTCCAGGCAAATTCTTTTGGCATTATGTTTATTCCAGAGTTTATCAATTTGTCCCAATATAAGATCTGGCCAGAATAAGTCGCCATTCTTCCAAAAATAGCAGTCATTGTGCTTTTTGCTCCGTTCTCAGCATCTGCAAATTTGTACTCACCTTTTGCAATAGCAGCAAATAATTCGTCGTGTTCTGCTTGATATGGATCGTTTTCATTTTTTTTGTCAAACTGGAATATAACCTTATCGCTATTGTCTTTTATATGTGCAGCGCCACAGAAAATCTTTCCTTTTGTACCGATCAATAGTTCATCCACTTTACTCATGGTTCCCGGAATGTGGCGGCACTGACTATTTAATATTGAACCGTCTGCATAGTGAAACTCTACATAATGATGATCGAAGATCTCTCCATGATCTTTTCCTTTTCTAACCTGTCTTCCCCCCATACCCTGCGCTTTTACCGGGTAGCTTCCCTTGAACCAGTTCACTACATCAATATTATGTATATGCTGCTCTACAATATGATCGCCACAAAGCCAGTTGAAGTAATACCAGTTCCGCATTTGGTATTCCATTTCTGTTTGTCCTGCTTTTCTTGCATTTACCCAAACACCATCATTATTCCACCATGCCTGCGCTGATGTGATATCACCGACCAACTCTTTTTTTGCGTACAATTCACGATATGAATTTTGATAATGCCGTTGCAAACCAACCACCACATTTAATTTTTTTTGTTTTGCTATTTCAGCAGCATCCAATACTCTTTTTATTCCAGCAGGATCAGTGGCGACAGGTTTCTCCATAAAAATTTGTTTACCCTGGTTCACGGCTTCTTCAAAATGAATGGGACGAAAACCCGGAGGTGTTGTTAAGATCACAACATCAGCATGAGCCATTGCTTTTTTATAGCCATCAAAGCCAACATACTTTCTTTCTTCAGGAACATCGATCCTGCTTTTAACATTATTATCACCTGTCATCTCTTTAAAAGAGTTATCGATCCTGTCGCGAAAAGCATCCGCCATTGCAACCAATTTTACATTTTGCTTTGTAGAAAGTGCTTGCGTTGCTGCACCTGTGCCACGTCCTCCGCAACCTATCAATGCAACTTTAATTGTATCCTCAGCACCGCTAAAAAAATTTGCTTTTGATAACAATGGCGTTGCCATCATTCCACCTGTGATCACTGCAGAATTTTTTACAAAATCTCGGCGGGAATTCTTATTTTCTGTATTCATAAAAAATGTGTTTTTTAATTTGAGAGATATAAGGTAAAGAATTTTTCTATTTCATCCGCCGAAGGTTGTTTTAATGGCCTGACTAACCTAAAACCGGCGAAAGGGGCGTCTGTTAGCCACCATTTGCTTTTTGGTATTTGCGGATCACGTTTATTCCATTCAGGTAACCATTTTGTCCTGTTCGCACAACGAAGTTCGGTTGCTTCGTCAACATATGAACCGCCTTTCAATAGTCTTGGATGACGGCTTGTGGGTTTTAATTCAGGATCGGCATTCACCTCTTTCATCTTAGTAAAGTAATTTTCATCATACTGGTCCATTACCCATTCACTAACATTACCCAACATATCATATAAACCAAAAGCATTTGGTTGCAATTGCCCTACCTTACGATAAGCAGCGTTACTGTTTTTTTTATGCCATGCATATTTTTCCAGATCGCTTTCAGTATTACCAAAAAAATATATGGATGAACTTCCTGAACGGCATGCATACTCCCATTCTGCTTCGGTTGGCAGGCGATAAAAGATTCCTGTTTTATTATATAGCCACCGGCAATACATCACCGCTGTTTTTTGCTGCATACTGTTTACGGGAAACCCTCCTTCACGACCCATATCCCAACTAAGATCGATGTATTGAGGGCTTGGTCTTGTTATGGCATCCGCTCCTAAATTCTGACTGGTGTTGGCATCTTTAAAAAAAATATCAAACTCATCATGTGTCACTTCATAAATTCCCATCCAAAATGGAGAAATAGAAAATTTTTTTTGCGGGCCTTCATCTGCATCCCTTCCTTTTTCATTTTCCGGGCTACCCATTGTAAAGATTCCGCCATTGATGGGAACCAGTTTAAATTTTAGCGTTGAGCCTGGAATGGATTGTTCGTATGCTTTGAAGGAAGTATCTGTTTGCGATGATACCTTTTGCTGTGCTAGTATATAAAGTATAAAAAGTATAAATAGTTTCCTCTTCATATGGGTCGGCAAGTTAACAAAGTTCATGGTTGTTTCTTTTGAAAATACTTGTCGAAACTTTTTGATTTATAAGTGACGATCTTCTCACCACTCATTGTTGCAATAAGTATTGACGCATGTTCTTTTTTAGCAAGTTTCAATGCCCTTTTTATTGGTAAAATGCTACAGGCTGTTGCGAGCCAATCAGCATCGGCACCATATTTTGTAATTACAGTTACATTCCGTTTCGATATAACTCCATAGCCTGTTTTGGGATCTATGATGTGGGAGTATTTTTTACCATTATGAATTGTGTAGCGGTAAACATCTCCTGAAGTAGAGACTGCGAAATTTTTTAGCTCCAGTTTTTTACCCCAGATCTCATTTTCATTTTCTGGCAGATTGATACCAATAGTCCAGCCATCTTTCCGAGGAGGCGCATCACTCATCACGATATCGCCACTTGCATCAGCTAATGCAATGTTGATGTTCTTAGTCTTTAAAAAATCAATTACTCTTTGCGCAGCGTACCCGGGCACAATGCCACCAAAGTCGAGACGAACACCTTGTTTCTTAAATGAAATTGTTTTTGATCTTTCATTGATAGAAAGATTTTTGAAACCAGTTAGTTCTTTTGCTGCATTTATTTCTGTTTCTGATGGGAGCCTGTTTTCTTTTTTTGCTTTCCTCCACAATTGAGTTAATGCGCCGATTGTGATGTCGAATGTTTTACCCGATCTTTCCCATGCGTCTTTTGATCTTATGATCATTGAAAATAATTCATCTGAAACTTTTATATTAGTCTGGTTTGTTTGTAAAGCAAGTTTGCCGACTTCACTTTCAGAACTATAATCACTGAAAATATTATTAAGAGAATCAACAATTAAAAAACATTTTTTTGCCAGGATGACAGCTTCGGCAGAATCTGCATGATAAAAAATAATATTGAACGAAGAACCCATCTTCTTCTCTGAGAATTCAAATCTTTTCAGTTGGGCTGAAACAGTGAATGGCAACAGTAAAAGAAAAATCAATCGCAACATGAACGGGATGTCTTACATTTAAGTTCTCAAGATAAAAGTTTATGGAACGCAGAAAATTTATTCGCCACAGTTTTTTATCCGGTGCTGCAACAATCACCGTTGGTCAATCGTTTGCAGAAAACAAAAATCGAATTTCTTTAACAGAAAACAAACCATTTAATCTTGATTATGCTTTTCATGATGGCATGTTCAAGAATCATGCTGGTGATAATTTTTTGGACCAGATACAGTTTGCTTATGACAATGGCTTTCGCTCTGTTGAAGATAATGGTATGAGGGGCCGTGATGCCGAAACTCAAAAAAAGATCGGGGAGAAGCTGGCAAAACTCAATATGAAGATGGGAGTTTTTGTGGCGCACGATATCGACTGGCAAAAACCTTCACTTACCTCAAATGATAAAGCGATACAGGAAAAATTTCTTTCACAGATCAAAGAATCTGTTGAAGTAGCGAAACGTTGTAATGCAAAATGGATGGTGGTGGTACCGGGAATTATCAGTCATAATGTGAATATTGCTTATCAAAAAGCAAGGGTGATGGATACATTACGTAAGGCAGCAGATATCCTTTCCCCGCATAATCTTACATTTTTATTAGAGCCATTGAATTTTCGTGACCATCCAAGCCAGGTGTTACCCGATGTTCCCAATATTTATGAAATGGTAAAATCGATCAACAGCCCGGCCTGTAAAATGTTATTTGATATCTATCATGTACAGATACATACAGGCAATCTCATTCCAAACATTGACCTATGCTGGGATGAAACTGTTTATGTTCAGTTAGGCGATAACCCCGGACGAAAGGAACCAACAACGGGGGAGATCAATTATAAAAACATTTTCCTTCATCTTGATAAAAAAGGATACAAGGGTCTGCTTGGAATGGAACACGGTAATTCCATAGCGGGCAAGGAAGGGGAATTAGCTTTGATAAAAGCTTATAAAGAAGTGGACGCTTTTAAATGATCTTACTCTTTTATTTCTAAATTATACAACACATAATTTTTTGCCTGGTAAGACGAAAGAACTGTTTGTGCCGTAAGCGCTACTTTGACACCGGGGATGAAATCCTCTTTTTCGAGTCCCTGATAATGCATTGCTTGTCCACAGTTGATGATCTTCACTTTAAAACTATCCAGCTCTTTCAACAATGGAAGGTTAGGATTTTCAACATCATATTTCTTTTTGTACTTTTCATTTGTAAGAAAGGCATTCAATGCCCCAGCATGTACCACCAGAACAAGGTCAATATTTTCCTTAGGAATTCCAGCTGCCACATGCAAATTCAATATGCGACCAGCTTCTATTAAGCCTACGTTCATTTCTTTGATCGCTGCTGTATCACCTTGCTTCATTGTAAATGTTGTAAGCTCCATTAATAATTTATATTTCATAGTTGGATCAGGAGTATCATTAATTCCTTGAACGGGTACCACACCACCCCAGCCACTACTCTTTGAACTTTTAATAGCGGGGTACATATTTTGATATCTTGGATCATTTGTATAAGGTGCGATCAGCGGGTATGTTCTATTTAAAATAACATAATCTGCATAATTATCACAAAGCGATCTGGCATCTTTCATATCGAGACTATCTGAAGCTTTCTTTTTTAGTTTTTCTACAAAATCTTTATAGCTTTTTGTGATCCATCTGTCTATAGCCGTAGAATCAAATCCTGCTACATTCACTTTTTGACTAAAGGTTAATTGATTGAATTCAGAGGGAAAAGTCTTTTCAAACGTTTCTTTAAATAAAGCTCCTTCGGTCTTGTCCTTTTCTTTAGCTAAAGCATAAATTTTAGATTGTAAGCCCCAGGATCTATCATCAAGTTTATTCTGTACTGAATCGATCATTTCTATCGCCGTTTTGTAATTCCCGGCAACAATATTATAAGAAGATGCATTCTTTCGATAAGTAGTTTTATTTTTTTCAGTGTAGGCAGTAAGAACTTTTTCGGCGAGGCCGGGAATTTGTTTTGCTAATGCGTCGGGGTCATTGTAAAGAGAAGCAGGAAAATAGAACTTCTGTTCAGCGGCTGTTGTATCTCCTGGTTTTTCTTGTGCTAACGATACTGTAATACAAGCGGCAACGAATAGAATTGTTAAAAAGAGCTTTGTCATTTTGGTTATATTAGGTGGAGTGATGAAGAAATTGCGTGTTTGAATATACAAACTAAAAACTAATAAAGCTGTCACCTTTACGGGTGATGACTTTTATAAAAAGCGAAAGTTCAATGACATTTAAAATAATCAAATGGCTCTTTACAATCATCACATTGATATAAAGCTTTGCAAGCAGTAGAACCAAATTCGCTGATACGATGTGTATGATATGAGTTACAATGGGGACATTGCACAGCTTCAGCAGCAGCAAACAATTTTTGATCGCAAACCTGTTGCTTAGGATTGGGAGGAGCGATACCGTATTCTTTCAATTTTCTTTTTCCTTCATCACTCATCCATTCTGTTGTCCATGCGGGAGAAAGTGCTTGGGTGATCTTTATTTTTTTAAAACCAAGAGTAGCTAATTGGATCTTTATAGTAGCCGTGATCATGTCCATTGCAGGACAACCAGTGTAAGTTGGAGTAATGATCACTTCTAATTCTTCATCATTCATCTTAACATCTCTCACAATGCCAAGGTCAATGATCGACAATACAGGAACTTCGGGATCGTTGATCTCTTCCAGGTAAGAATAAATAGTTTGTTTATCTATTTGATGTGTTTTCATGTTAGTTTTCCAAGATAAATAAGTGTCAATCCAATGAAATCAAAAAAAGCATGAACAAAGACACCATACCACAAATTTCGGTTAAACTTTAGTATCAACGCATGATATACTGCACCCGCAATAGCAGTAAGCAATATTCCTTTTATACCTTGTTGAAAATGGTAAAGACCAAAAATGATGGTTGTCAGGATAAAAGCTATGGGTGTAGCCCATTTACCTTTGAATATTTTTTCAAACCTGGTAAATATAAAACCATGAAAAATTATTTCTTCATAACAACCACCAACAAAAAGGGCTATGATTAGAATAGTAACATAATTAACAGGACTATTGCGAATGCTTGCAAAATCAGACAGGTCTATTTTGCCCGATGGAAGAATGCTATTGACAAGCGGATCCCATGCAAATCTGAAAAAAAGTGATAATAAAATTGCGGCCAAAATACCGATCCAAATTGCTTTTATTTCAAATCTTTTGAAACTGAAAAAAATATCTGCAAAGGTCTCCCCAGAAACGTATTTTAAAAATAACCAAACGACAAATAGTATGACTATAGGGTAGAAAAAAATGGTAAGATTAGCATAATGAGGTATAAAAAAACAAAATGCAATTGTAAGGATAGATAAAAAGATCTTTAACGCATTTGATAATTCAGTTTTCAAAATATCACTGCATTTAAGTTACCAATCGCATCCGGAATAAGTCCTTTGCATGTATTGTAATTCGGTAAGAATATTGCCAAGATATTCACTATGCTTTCCTTCCTTACCGCCTGCTTGCATCAATGTTTTTCCAGGAATCGTCAATGTTGCTTCAGAAAAAATTTCTTTCACTTCAGTCACCCATTGTTCTTTTAGTTTTGAAGCATCAATACCAGTTCCATCATTCGCAACTTGTAGCTCATAACTAGCAGATTCAAATAATTCCCCTGTATATTGCCAAAGCTCATCAATTGCTTTTATCATACGCCGATGACTCTCATCTGTCCCATCGCCTAATCTTATTACCCATTCGCTGCTCCAGCGAAGATGATAAGTAACTTCTTTCAGAGATTTTTCTGCAATAGCGGCAAGCTGTTCATCCTTGCTATTTTGCAATTGTTGAAATAATAAATATTGATATTGACTAAAGAAAAATTGCCGGAGAATTGTTTGTGCCCAATCACCCTTCGGTTGTTCAACAAGTAAACAGTTTTTAAACTGTTCTTCTTTTCTTAAATAGGCTAATGAATCTTCTGTCGCAGTCCCCTCTAAATCACCTCCGCCAGTTGGCGGAGAGACTTTAGCAGCACTCTGATTATTGATAAGAGTTGCTGCATATTGATAAAAATTTCTTGCTTGACCGATCAGGTCAAGAGAAATATTAGTAATGGCAATGTCCTGTTCCAGGACCGGGCCATGTCCGCACCATTCTGCATTTCGTTGACCGAGAATCAAAGAATCATCCGCTAGATGTAATGTATAGTCAATTAATACTTGTTTCATTTCATTCTCTCCTTTAGGGTTGGGGGTTTTACATTTGATTCACTTCATCCGGCAGGTCGTAAAAAGTGGGGTGACGATAAATTTTATCAACGGCAGGCTCAAATAATTCTCCTGCTTCTTCAGGATTGGAGGCATGGATATATTTTGATTCAACCACCCAAAGACTTACCCCTTCCATTCTTCTTGTATAAACATCTCTTGCATTTTCCATTGCCATTTGTGCATCAGCAGCATGCAGACTACCCACATGTTTGTGATCGAGACCTTGTTTGCTTCTGATAAAAACTTCCCAGAGTGGCCAATCACTCTTCGATTCACTAGAAACAATATTGCCTCCAGATTTATCTTCAGGAATATCTCCGTAATAGAATTTTCTTAAATAATTTTTCATTATTAATTTTTAATTCTTAATTAAGCAGCCTGTTGTTTGGATTTTCTTTTTTCAGAAAAAGCCGCTGCAGCTTCTCTCACCCACTCTCCCTCTTCCCAAGCCTTTCTTCGTGCATCTAATCTTTGTTTATTGCAAGGGCCATTTCCTTTTACCACATTCCAAAATTCATCCCAGTTTATTTCACCAAAATCATAGTGTTTTCTTTCTTCATCCCATTTCAATTTATCATCAGGCAATTTCATTCCTAAAACTTTTACCTGCTCCGCACACATATCCACAAAATTTTGCCGAAGCTCATCATTGGTTTTTCTTTTTATTTTCCATTTCATGCTTTGCTCACTGTTGGTGCTTTCACTATCATGCGGGCCAAACATCATTAGTGATGGCCACCACCAACGATTGATCGCATCCTGGCACATAGCTTTTTGTTCATCAGTTCCGTTGCTTAATACCAATAGAATTTCAAATCCCTGTCGTTGATGAAAACTTTCTTCTTTACAGATCCTTACCATTGCTCTTGCATAAGGTCCATAAGAAGTTCTTGTCAGCATTACCTGGTTCATGATCGCTGCGCCATCAACCAACCAACCAATGGCTCCTATATCAGCCCATGTTAATGTGGGATAATTAAAAATGGAAGAATATTTTGCTTTGCCACTGTGCAGGTCATTGATCGTTTCTTCCCTTGTGATCCCCAACGTTTCGCAGGCACTGTATAAATACAATCCATGGCCAGCTTCGTCCTGAACTTTTGCGATCAGGATTGCTTTTCTTTTTAATGATGGGGCTCGTGAGATCCAAGCACCTTCTGGTAACATGCCCACTATTTCACTATGAGCATGTTGACTTACCTGCCTGATATTTGTTTTGCGATAAGCATCCGGCATCCAGTCTTTAGGCTCTATTTTTATTTCATTATCGATTTTACCCTGGAATATTTTTTCGAGATCCAATGTTGC
>Ga0193740_1000231_pt1 | contig 15969 bp, 20 predicted proteins | sample L2s1metaG_FD_145072 | JGI IMG/M metagenome (GOLD analysis project Ga0193740, IMG submission 145072) | Soil microbial communities from a riparian zone of the East river system, Colorado, United States - L2s1 | ecosystem: Environmental > Terrestrial > Soil > Riparian zone | place: USA: East River... | reverse complement strand
CATTGGGAATGGTCCAGTTAGGAACCATACTGGGAAAATTAAATGGAACAATTGAAGCTACTACACCCAGCGGAACGTGTTCTGTCCTGCACTCCACCCCTTTACTAACCTCCAGTAATTCACCCGTGACCAGCTGTGGCAGTGAACAGGCAAACTCGGTGAGCTCAATACATTTTTCAATTTCCGCAATGGCTTCATCCATTGTTTTTCCATTCTCCTCATGAACAAGCTGCGCTAATTCGCGAAGATTTTTTTCCAGCAAAAATTTATAGCGAAAGAAAACCTGCACTCTCTCTTTGATGGGTGTTTTGCTCCATTTTGGAAACGCATCTTTAGCCGCTGACACGGCGTAATTCAGATCGGCCGGAGTTGACATCGGAACTTTTGATAACTCTTTTCCATCGAGAGGCGACACCACGTCTAATGAGCGTGAGGTGTTTGCTTCAACAAAAAGCCCATTGATATAATTCAGCACGGGTGGATATTGCATTGAAATTAAGTTTGTTGTAAACAATTTAGTTCTTTTTTCCAGAGTGGGTAAAATTTATACGCAGATATTTTAAAGCTTACCACAAAGGATACGTCGCTGTATTTTGCATATCGACTTTACCTCACATATACGTATTGAGATTGATGGAGGTCGATCGCATTACTATCAAGAATCTTCTTACTAAACTTTAAAAATCCAGAGGCCAGGTTTCGTTTGTGCACGACCATACAAAAAACGACATGACCGAGCCATAATAAGAATGCAGAAAATTTTGTTAGTTTCGCGGCTACAGAAATACTATTGTTTAAGTCAACACTCAAATGGCAGCACCAAAAACTAATTTTAGAATGCATTGAGGAGGCTTATGACTAAAAAACTTTTATAAATATGTCAATCTTATACTTGTTGCTGCTTCCGTTATTCATTTTTACATTGTACAAAAAAGTAAGCATGGTGATAGTATCCGCTAGGGAGGGAAATCATTCCAAACTGAAAGCAGATGTGTTTTTTTTGGTTCTCGTTATTGTTGTTGCCACCGGATTGGTTTTAGTGATCGAGTTTATGTGAACTCATGTTTATTAAAAATATTTCAAAAACAGATGTGCGAGGTGTTGCACACCCGTCATAAAATGAAGTAGCTCGTTTCAGAATCGCTTGACTATCGGAAAGTAAATAAAACAGACCTGTTGTAAGTCTGTTTTATTTATTTACAAGGCCGCGAGATTATTTACGTAATCGCTTTTTTGACGAAACTGCAACCGTTTTTTTAGGAGATTTTAAATTTTGTTTAAAATCATTTAACGCATCTGCCAATTCCTGCAGTTCGGGATCAAGACCTGGCGCAAATTCTTCCGGACGTTCCGGAGCTAAGGGAATTGGATAGCTTTCTTTTGGCTCCTTCAATGTCACCAATTCTGATCCGTCATTCATAGGTGCACTGCCGCTAAATACCTTTTCCATTTCCGAACTATCTAACCGAAAATGATACTGTTCGCGATGGATACCTGCATCCAATAGTTTCTTTACTTCCGGAAACTTGGAAGAATCAAATTTCGGAATGGGTAAGGCTTTGTTCCAATTTATCCCCAGCGTTTCAAGTGCTTTACCAAACGCAGCCTGGTGGGCTTCATCCCGCACAATCAAAAATGCAACCGTTGCACGTAAGGTTTTGTTATCTGACATCTCGTATATGCGGCATTTTTGTAACCGGCCTGTGGACTCCAACACGAGGTTATCCAAAAGATTAAGAACAAGATTGCCATGATCATGCACCCATGAACCATTCCATGGATTACCTGCGGCATCCACCGGCAGAGCTGCCTGTGCACCTACAATAAAATGCTGAGCGTTCTGTTGTTCTTTTGCCATCTCCATCACCGGCTTTCCACCTTTGCCGGGCGTTTCAAATTTTTCGCCCTTGTATGCCGGAGACCCATCAAGCAATCTCGAAATGGTTTTAGAGATAAGTTCCACGTGACTGATTTCTTCTACACCCACACCTTGTATAAGGTCCCGATACGGTGCAGCATTGCCCCGGAAGTTGAAACTTTGAAAAAGATACTGCATCATTGTGCGCATCTCACCAAACTGTCCGCCCAGTCCTTCCTGCAGGGCATTTGCTGCCGATGGATCCGGCTCATCCGGAACAATTGGATTGATAAGTGATTGTACATGATAAAACATAAATTAAAGATTTTGTTTTTATGCAACCTCTAAATCCTGTGCCAATATTTTGTTGCTTTGGTGTGGCTCAACATTGAAGAATCGGCGCAAGAATCTATGAGTGCTGTTGGGTTCGATGAATAAACCCTCGCCTATGTTTCTATCCTTAACTGCAGAAAAAAATCATGGAAGCAATTGAAGTTCCTACACGGCCAATACTTGTGGTTATGCTTCGCTTTGCAGCTGCATGTTTTAATGTATATTTCCCGTAAAACTTTTATTTGACTTACTAATATGGTATTTGTTGGCCGAACAGATTTACCTGATTAACGAATATAGATAGCCGAAAAAATGGTAAAGAAAATTATCTACTCCTTTCTTATTTTATCCATGGTTCTGGTTGCAGCGTATATTTTCCAACCGATTAAGAGAAGTAAAGGCTCTGACCAAACAACAAACTATGTGCGTTTAAAAAATTGGCCAAAGCTTCCTGACAGCCTGTTGTTGGGAAATCCTGTCGGAATTGGCATCGACACCAATCAAAACATCGTGGTATTTCAGCGGGCGGGAAGAGAATGGCCTTTGTTTGCCTCTATGCCGGAAAAGACAATTCAAAGTAATACCGTTTTAATTATAGACAAAGAAAATGGAAAACTGGTTGAAAGCTGGGGTAATAACCAGTTTATCATGCCTCATGGATTAACTGTTGATAGACAGAACAATATTTGGGTGACTGATGAATTTCTAGCAGGCTTTTGTTATCACACAACTGAATTTTATTGAGCAACACAATAATCAATGAAGATTTGTACATTTATCCAGCACTGGTTCCGGGAAGGGCAGCTATTGAATGCCTCCACACCACCAATGCTTTTTCGTTGACTGCAGGCCGCATTGATGCAGGCTAAATCAAAAGATTTACACCAGGTAATTGCACAAAAATGTTGTAGCAAATGTCCCAGTTTAAAAGGAGCATCGGTCAATGGAGCCTGGTATTATTGATCATTAATAGCGTTATTGGTGCCGGAATATTTGGCCTGCCGTCCAGGGTTTTTGCCATTTCAGGCGTTTACAGTTTACTTGCATTTGGCGTTTGCGCTATCGTAGTAATGGTCTTTATTCTTTGTTTTGCTGAAGTAAGTTCGAGATTTGATAAAACGGGTGGGCCATATACCTATGCTTATGCTGCATTGGGCCGGTTCCCGGGATTTCTTACCGGGTGGCTTTTATTGTTAGGCAGGATTTTTAATTATGCAGCATTGATCAACCTTCTCGTTATTTACCTGTCTTTTTTTTCGCCCGTATTTACAGGGCAATGGACCAGGATACTTTGCATTTTATTTCTAACTGGTTTTTTTACTCTTTTGAATCATATAGGTGTAAAAGACACTACCCGCGTTAATAATATACTTACCATAGCCAAACTCCTACCGCTTACTACGTTTATTATTGTGGGTCTCTTCAATATTCAACCTGGTTCGTTAACAGCTACAAATGAATTTGAGTTCTCCTCCTTTACCACGTCCGTTTTATTGCTGGTGTTTGCCTTTGGGGGTTTTGAATCTGTATTGATCAATACCGGTGAAGTGCAAAATCCACGGAAAAATCTTCCGTTTGCATTGATCACAGCCTTCATCTTTATTACAATATTCTATTGCCTTATTCAATGGGTTGCTATTGGAACCTTACCCGGATTGGCGGATTCCCAAAAACCACTTGCGGACGCAGCGCATTTATTTATGGGTAGCGGGGGTGGTATGCTGATTGCCATTGGGGCCGTAGTATCTATCACCGGAACATTGAATGCAATTGTATTAGGAGGATCACGGCTTCCATTTGCGTTCAGCAAGGAGAACCAGTTCCCGAAGTTATTTTCTTTTATTCACCCGGTAAGATTTACCCCGACATGGTCCCTACTGCTTTTTATCATTATCACAACAGTAGTATCCGTGGCCTGGACTTTCATTTCTGCTCTTACTGTTGGCTCTATCATTCGTGTTATGATTTACCTGATGGTAAGCATTTCAATGATACGCTTACGACAGTTAAGTCCCGGTGGAACTGAGTTTTTTAAAGCCAGGTATGGATATTTTCTGGCGGTAGCATCTATAGGTTTTGCTGTATGGTTGCTGTTATCAATAAAAGGAAAAGAATTACGGGATGTCGGCATAGCTGCAGCAACAGGAATTGCATTGTACGTATTGTTCGGGTTGATCAAAAAGAATGATAAGAAAGGATCATCGCCTTAGTAGATTACAAATCAATGCGGGAATGTATCTGCAACCCGATTTTTCATAACATTTATCATCTAACAGAAGTTAGATGAATTATTATACATTTAGAACAAACCAGTATTATGAAAATTATTCTCTCTCTTTTTCTTCTCGCCATATGCCTCACTGGTGCCGGCCAGGATGGCATCATTGTAGAGCAAATAAAATATGACATACCCGATAGTGTACGAAATCATAAGAATAAGACAGCCGCGCTTTTTTATTCGATAACCTATTTATCTGACGGCTTAAAGATTAAAGGTTTTATTGCAATGCCGGCAGACAGCAACAGGCACCCCTGCATTCTTTTCAATCGTGGTGGCAATGAAAGCGTGTCCATGTTAACCAACGAAAGTTTTGCAAGAAAAGCGGCATTTTTACTTGACAATGGTTATTTGGTTGCGGCTACACAATACAGGGGTAGTTCGGGAAGTGAAGGCAAAGATGAATTAGGAGGAAAAGATGTAAATGATGTACTCAACCTGATACATGCACTCAGATATATTCCACAAGCCGACACCGCCAACGTTGGACTGTTTGGCTGGAGCCGGGGAGCGATCAATACTTATGTTGCGTTAACGAAAACGCCAGGTGTAAAGGCTGCAGTGGTCGGCGGGGGTTTTTCTGATCTTTTGTCGCTTAGAAACTGGCGAAAAGCATTTGATACAGGACTTTATGCCAAACTCATTCCCGAATACAGGCAAACAAAGAATGAAGAATTGCTAAAGGAACGCTCGGCATTTTATTTAGCAAATAAATTACCTAAAAACACACCTGTACTCCTGTTACATGGAACTGCCGACGGAAATGTTCCTGCCAGCCAGTCAATTACTCTTGCGCAAAAATTTTTCGACTCGAAACAGCCATTCAGACTAATTATATATGAAGGCGGCTACCATTCTTTGGAACAATTCAAAGTTGAGTACGAAGCAGAGATAATTAAGTGGTTTAACAATTACCTGCAGGATGGAAGAAAACTGCCGGCACTGGAACCTGTATTTAGGAGATAACTTAATGACCATGCCACAAAATATTTCTCCGCGCCTGCTTGAAATTGTAGATGCACTCCCCTTAAAAAATGGAATCAGAATTCTGGAAATCGGTTGCGGTCCTGGAGTTGCGGCAAGGGAAATCGCCAACAGGATTGAAAATGGATTTGTTTTAGCCATTGATCGTTCTGCCAAAGCAATTGAACAGGCTCAAAAAAACTCCTACAAAGAAATCAGCAGCGGGAAACTTAAATTTATTCTATCAAAAATTGAAGAATTTGAATTACCTCCAAACGAAAAACCTTTTGATTTTGCCTTTGCCACCAGGGTTGGTGCATTGGACGGCCGGCACCCTGAAATAGAAAAACTAGCATTGAAAAGAATTGCAAAAGCGCTTAAAAAGAGTGGTAGACTATTTATTGACGGGGGAAACCCGTTGAAAGAAATTTTGCTAATAGATTAATCCTTTCAAAAATGGCTAGAATAGAAATAACCAATTATAAAAGGCTTATCGGCGTTTGGAAAACCACGGGTCAGATCCTATCAGGCAAAGACAGGCTTCAATTACACGGCACAGATAGTTACGAGTTCATACTAAACGAAAACTATATCCTACATAAGGCTGATGTAAAAATGGGAAACGAAAGGAGTGAAACTCTTGAAATTATCGAATTAGCTGGTGCAAAAAACAAAGCAAAAATGCACTACTTCAACTCAAAAGGCGAAAGCGGAATCATGACCGGTAACTTAAACAACGGAGTATTTGAAATTGACGGTGATGGAATAAGATTCAGCGGAAACATCAATGATGAAAGCACGGAAATTGTTGGAAAATGGTATGTGCAGGGTGAGAATAAAAATTGGACTGATTATATTGAACTAAAACTTCAGAAACAAATTTGACGTCCTGAACTTCGGCCATCGGAAACCAAGTGGGCATGATCTTCATCAACTACAGATCTTCAATTTAGTTTGCACTGCTTATATCGATGCAATACAGGATTGAAGCCAGTATTGATCTACACGGTACCAATAAGAACCTGTTAATACTATCGGAATATCGATGCTCACTTTTAAGCTAAGTAATATTGAGCAATTAACATACACTACGCGTTTTTCAGATAACTACTTTTAATGGTTTCAAATAATTGTGAGATGAAATCGTAGTGTATATTCGCCTGGATACACAATTATCGTAACCAAACACACACAATATGAAAAAAATCGTCTACCTGGTACTGTTTGCCTTGTCTTTTAGCCTCGAGTCATTTTCCCAGGAAAAGGACAGTATTGAAGCATCAATCTCCAGGTTTTTCGATGGCATATCAGAAATTAATGCTGACAAATTAAAAGGATACACAACTGGTGATTTCATACTTCTTGAAAATGGACAGGTTTGGAACCTGGATACGCTCATCACTAAAATAAATGTGCGCAAAAATTCAGGTATAAAGCGTATCAATAAATTTCAATTTATCAATACTGAACAAACCGGAAATATTGCCTGGGTTAGTTACCACAATACCGCGGATTTCTCTCTAAATGAAAAACAACAAACAGTCAAGTGGTTAGAAAGTGCTGTTTTAAGGAAGGAAAACGGGCGATGGAAAATAAAACTACTTCACTCGACGAGATATTTCCCCTCCAAACAAGAATAAATTCCACTACAGAGTGTTGGTTAAAATAGTGGCTATAGTGGTAAATTGAACTTTCAATTATGATCAACCCCGAAGCCAATGAACTCAAATTGTTTTCAAACGAAAAAAATGAGCTTATTGTCTTCCAGCAAGACAAAGAAAACAAAGACAGGCGCAACCCCTGCTACACCTGGGAACTGGTGGACAAAAAGAGTTGTTGAACTGGATCGAGGGTAAATGAAATAAATTATACACCAACAGATGTCGGAAGAATTGGACAGTCTGCAACCCCTTACATTGCCTGTGATGCAGAACACCAACCAATTAATTTCAAATAACATAATTAATAACCAAAATAAATAAGCAATGCGCTTCCTGTTTTTCCTTTTCCTATTACCATATTTTTCTTTTTGCCAGGACAAGAAACAATTGGACCAACTCGTAAAGAAACTAGTCGCGGATAGCCGGGCTGCCGGTGCTTCTGTGCTAATTGCGAGTAAAGGTGAAATACTGCTGGACAAAGGTTATGGTTATGCGGAATTGGGGTTTAGCACTCCCGCAGATCCAAACACAAAATATTTCATGGTTGCGCCCGGCACCTTAATGCTTGCAACTGCAATCATGCAGCTTGTAGATAATAACAAACTGAAACTCGATGATCCAATCAGCAGCTATCTCCCGGATTTTCCGCAGCAGGGAAAAAAGGTGACGATCAAACATCTTATTACCTCCACTTCTGGTATACCGGACTATCACTACCTCGGAGATCCGCAGCTTGGATTACGGTTTCAGCCCCGCACACTCGATGAGGTGATCAACCTGTTCAAAGGACAGCCTTTTGTAAATGAACCCGGCGAAAAGTTTGACTGGTCCATTTCCAATTTTGCACTGCTTGTTGCCATACTTGAAAAGGTAAGCAACATGAGTTATGAAGATTATGCAACGAAATATTTTCTTCAACCGCTTTCACTAACACAAACTCAGTATATAACTGATGATAAAATTATCAGGCAACTGGCACAGGGCTACCACATTGTTGATACCAGCTTTGCTCCCGCGAGGGAATCATTAATAAAGTATGATCCATCATTACGCTTCGCAACCACAACAGGCGACATTTATAAACTTTGGAATGGCATCAGGTCTGGCGAAGTAGTCAGTTCAAAAAGTTACGCGTTGATGACCAGTCGTGAAGAAGCTATAAAAAATAATTCGGGGCGTTATGGATATGGAATTAACGTGATAAAAGATTCTTTATCCGAATTCATTATGGGTGGCGGTGCACTGGACGGGTACAGTAATTATCTATATTATAATCCCTCGAATGAGACGACCATTATCGTATTATCCAACACAAGCAACCAGGCTGCACGCGAAATAGGCAGGCGTGTTGCTGCCTATCTGCTTGGTCAACCTGTTCCTGTATTTCCGAACAGGAAACCACTTGCTTTTACCAGCGAGAAAGTAGACCCGGAAAAGGTGAAAGAGATAACAGGTACCTACGTTATTAGCAGAACACGAAAAGATGCTTCAGCGGCCTCACACAACCTGTACAAAAGAACAATACGTGTTTTTGAACAAAATAATCGTTTGATGATACAAAGGTTTGGAGAACTGCCTTCTCCTTTGCTACTACAGCCAGATGGCACGTTCCGGGAAAAAAACAGCACATCAACAATTAGTTTCAAAACAACTAGCACAACTTCTGTCACATTCAGTTTTTCTGATGGTCTGGGAAATGATACCGGCCCAAAAGTTGGAAATGCAGATGCAGGAACCTTTCGTGCAAAAGCCTTTGAAAATTTGAAATAAGAAATACATACAGGCACCAGAGGGACGAAGTTCTGTAATTATCACAAGCAACTAACTAACAAGTATAGTCTAGGCTGCGGAATTATCTAATAACAAACTTGACACCTACAACAAGTAAACGAGGTTAAACAATAAACAATCGTTGCTTCACTTATCCTTTCTATATTGTGTGCAAATTTGATCGGTGACTGTTAATTTTAAATCAACTTACTTGTGAGGCTTTATATTCTTCTCCTGTTGACATTGAATTACCAAATTGTAAGCAGCCAGGTAAAATCCTCTTACAATACTCCTCCACGTTATATTCGTTTTTCTCCATCGAAATTTTATAATGCCTATGATGCAAAGACATTACCTGGGCTAAGAATTCAACCGGGAGACACTATCAATACAGAGAGCCTCGATGCCCTTGGCTTCGATAAGGATTCGATAAAAAAAGGAGAAAAAGGAAACCCATTGACCGGACCGTTTTATATTGAGGGTGTTTCTGCCGGGGATATTGTTGCAATTAGTATCGTAGAATTGTCGCTAAATCGAAATTTTGCGACTACACTAAATGCATTTATTCCAAAAATACTTCCAAACCCGCAGGCAAAACAAATGTGGAGAAACGCCAAGCTGGTGAGGTGGAATTTGGATCTAACAACCAACACCGCAACCCCTGCAAAAGAGTATGAACATTTGTCCTCGCTAAAAATTCCCCTCCACCCTTTCCTGGGCTCTATAGGTGTAGCACCTCGATCAGCTAAGGGTGTTTCCTCCGGTGGTTTTGGTCCATGGGGAGGCAACCTGGATTTTAGTGCTATTACGAAATTCTCAACTCTTTATTTACCGGTTTTTCACGATGGGGCTCTATTATATTTCGGGGATGGACATGCAGTGCAAGGGGATGGAGAATTAAATGGAGATGCGCTGGAAACTTCCATGAATTTTAGTTTTACAGTTCAGGTAATTAAGAATGGTGGCAGCCAGTTAAAATATCCCAGGGTAGAAGATCAGCATCATATCATGGCTTTTGGACAGGCAAAAAATTTAGATTTAGCATTGAAGGAAGCTACTCTGAATTTACTTAGTTGGCTCCAAAAGGACTATCAATTATCAACAGAGGAAGCTTCACAATTAATTGGACCAGCGGTGGAATTCCGTATACCCAAAATTGCATCGACGGAAGTTGAAGTTGTAGCCATGATACAAAAAAATATTATAAAGACGTTACGAAAGAAACAATAGGACAATCTCTGTCAACGAAGTGCACATTACCATGTGTGGGCAACGCACAACGATTTTTCAAAAATTTCCACCGAAGCAGTTGATGTTTTAAACTTTTGATTACACAGGCCTGGTGGTGAGATTCAGCAAGGAAAGAATTTCAAAAATGTTTTTTAAAAATACGTCGACAATCCAAACTGGAACCCTGCCAGTTTCGATGGTGGATTGCCTAACAAATCTGTTTGCCAGTTGTACCTGTAATTAAAACGCAATACAGTTTGTGAATTGGGGCGCCAGCTGATTGCCGGAACAACTGAATAAACATGATCCGCAATGTTATCGCCGGTTGATTGAAAATTACCCACGTTCCAGTCAACATACTCCAACCTGACGGCAGCATTTAACCGGGCTTTTTCAAAACCCAACATTGTCCGTTGAAGAACAGGATGAACAATATCTACAAACCCACCCTGTTGCCTTCTTCCAAATTGTTCGGTATACGTAGAAGGAATATCAATAGTTACCGATGCCCATTCACCAGTGATAAAGGTTTTGGTGGGTAACGTTGTATTGAAATCAACAGCATAAATACTTGCCAAACGTTTTTTGTCAAGCTCCAGTCCATCATCCTGGAACTTGTTGTAGGCTCCACTCATGTAAGAAAGTCCAAGCTCACCGAACTTGCTGTTACGTACAGCTACCTTCCCGGTAAACAGCATACTTCCATTGAAGCTTTCTTCAAACCGGTGGGGATCTTCCTTTGTTGCAGGGAGAAAAGTTTTGTTTTCACTGTTCTCGATGATCCTGCTATTGAAACCATTGGTTAAATAAGCTTCGTAAGCATACACCCAGTCTTTTGCATATTTTTTTCCAAATACCCCAAAGCCAACATTACTGAATGTAGCCGGAAGCATTTGCGTTGCAGATATCGGCCTGTCAACAAACTCCCATTTAGGACCGTCATGGTTTTGATTGAATGCCCCTATTGGATTCATTACAACGCCGCCACGGAAATTCAATAGCGGCGCAAATTCAAGATCGACCGATGCAAACTCAATGTTAATCTCTTTTGTGCCGTCCTCGAATTCTATTTCCGTAAGAAACTTTATACGTTTTGAAATAGAAGAAGAAACAAATAATGTCAGCCTTCGCATTTGAAACTGGTGGCCTTCTGATACACCATTTTCTCCCAGATATTGATAATTGGCTTCTACATAACCACCGAGGGCTACTGGTAGTTTTCCCGCCTGCCTAAACGGGCGATCATAAACAGCATCCATATTCAATTTTAAATTGCCTGTATCGTTTTGTGGCCGACGCAATAATTCAGGATCTATTTGTGCATTGCTGTGCGCAAACAGCAGCATCATGGCAATGAGAATGGTTAACTGTTTCATGATTGTTTCCTCAGGTCAATAAAAATTTCATTGTTCGTAACCGTTACAGGAAAGGTTCTTAGGTTGGCACCAGCCGGCCCGTTCTTAACCTGGCCTTTGCTGTTAAATTCACTCCCATGCGCAGGACATTGCAAAACATCACCTGAAGCCTGTAATTCTGCTCCCTGGTGTGTGCATTTCATCCACAGTGCTGAATACTCGTTATCACTAAACCGATAAACACAAACAGGAAATTGCAACGCATCGTTGCGAACGATGATAAACGAACTGTAAGCCGTCCCTCCTTTTTGCTTCACTTCAAAATCATCCTTGCTTAAAAACAGACCGTCTTTACCCAATGTACCAGGAACGTACTTTGTACTGACACAGCCCACAATAAAGGTTGACAATACGGACAGGGAAAGACAAGCAGTACAACTGTTTTTTATAAACTCTCTTCTTTGCATTTACAATGATTCTAAAAATTTGATGATTTTGGCTTTGTCGGAACCTGATAGTTGTTGAAAAGCATTCCTGCTATTTTGTGCTTCGCCGCTATGGGACAGGATAGCTTCTTCGATACTTTTTGCCCTTCCGTCGTGTAACAGAAAATATTTTCCTCCCTGTGAGTTTTTAGATAGTCCTAATCCCCACAGCGGCGGCGTTCGCCATTCTGCAGGCATAGCTGTCCCCTCCGTGTAACCATCGTTTAAGCCAGGCCCCATATCATGTAAAAGAAAATCGCTGTAAGGAAAAAAAGTTTTGTTTGCTAATGCGGCTACCGGAAAGTTTGCAGTTTGCAGCTGTGGTGTATGACATTTGCCACAGTTGATGTTCATAAAAATTTGTCTGCCACCCTGTACATCCGGATCGTTTGGAGTTCGCTGCACAGGTGCTTTTAATGTTTGAAGGTAAAACACCACATCCTGCACCGTTTGATTGGTTACTTCGGGATCATTATCCAGCCCATTATATGTGTTGAAATGTTCGAATGTAGAATTGACACCCATATCCTGGTTATATGCGTTTACCGTTTGTTGATGTAAATCATAAACAGCCGCTTTCTTTCCAAATCTGCCGATGTACTTACCATTCCTGTGAATTGTATTTGGTCTTTCAATACTATACGATGGAATATTGATCCAATTGGGCCTGCCTGATATTCCATCTCCGTTGGCATCGTTTTCGTCTGCCAATGCCAACAATGTTGCGTCTTCAACAGCATCTAAAAAACCAAGTCCCGTATTGGCCGGTGGTGTAAAGTTTGAAAATGTAGCACCGGCAGGAATAATTTCCGGCTGAAAACCAGGAATAGCCCTGTGCTGAAGTTGTGGACCGCCAAGGTTCATAAACAGGTTGCCTGATGTATCGCTTTGCCCAAACCTTGTGAGTGTGGAGAATGGATGGCCTTTACCATCGCCGGCATGACAGGTGCCGCATGATGTGGCTACGAAAATTGGCCCAAGGCCATTTCCGGCGGTGAAGATTTCGTCATTGAAAGCAACATCACCCCGGAGAAACATGATTTTTTCTTCGGAAGTCAGCCCTTCCAAAGGACCATCAAGAACCTGATCATCATCCGGCAAACCAGGCAATACCTTGCTACATGAAAGATAAACAACGACAGATGCAGCCAGGCAAAACAAAACAAACAGCTTTCTCTTCATACCGGTAATAATGTGTTCAAAGATACCTCATGTTTGATAATGCCAAATTATTTTATTTGGTATACCAAATTTATTCTTTTAGACAATCCTTGTATTTTTGATGTATGCAACATTTTGCCCATCATTCAGAAGAGAATTACCTGAAAACACTTTATAAGCTGGAAAGCAGGCAAACTAAAAAGGTGAACAACATTGCATTATCCAAAGCGCTGGAACTAAACCCTGCCACTGTACTGGAAATGGTCCGCAAAATGAATGAACGGAAACTGGTAGAAATATTAGCTGATAAAACCATACAATTAACAGATAAGGGTAAAAGGCTGGCATTGCAAATTGTTCGCAGGCATAGATTATGGGAAGTGTTTCTTGTAGATAAGCTAAACTATAAATGGAACGAAGTTCATGACCTGGCAGAACAGCTGGAACATATAGAATCAGATGACCTGGTAAAAAGACTCGAAACCTTCCTGGGTTTTCCATCGGTTGACCCTCATGGTGATCCGATACCGGATGAAAATGGTAAAATAAAAAAAATAAAAACACAGCCCCTGGCTGAAGCACCTTTAAAAAAGAAACTTTCCATCATTGCGTTGAGCAATTCGTCAGATGAATTTTTAAAATACCTTAATAAGATCGGGTTGGTGATTGGAGATACTGTTGAAATATCCGAAGTGGAAGATTTTGATAGGTCGGTTACGATACTTCATAAAAAAAGCTTCATTACACTCAGTAATGAAGCTGCAAATAACCTGCTGGTACCCGTATAAGCTTATTGATTCGTTCTGATCACGGTATAATCGCCTACCGGAAATGTATTCACCTTTGCACTTGTCAACAGCCTTGCATTGGCTCCGTCCTCTACATACAGGTCTATATTACGTGCATGCAAAATACCCTGTGTATTCAAACTGGAGTGGCTGCCAACGGTAAGTGCCTGCACTTTATTCACCAATACATAAACCGTTTGGTTATATAAAGGCTTCCGGGCAGAAATATGAAGATCATCACCAGAAATTTCCACTTTCAATTTTTCAGTAGCCGGCTTGTTGAATTTTAGTTCTGCACTGGCGCCCTGAACCTGTTTGATAACCACTTTCATATTGGATGCAAAATGGATCCTGGTTAAATTTCCGGCCGAGATCTCAATAGGTTCATCCTGGGCCTTTGCGTTGAGCAGCCCGAAGACAACCGATATAGATAGTAATAAAATCTTTTTCATTGTAGATGTTTTTATTGTTATTGAATATTTTTAAATGCAGTGTAAAGATGAATTTCAGAGTAAGCTTTTACTATACCCTAACATGTGTAAAATCTCACTGAAAGCGGTGATAAAATAAAAATGTCCTGTTGATACAAGGCATTTATTAATCACAAGTCACAACAAATATTAACTGGCCTTATCTATTTCTTTAAAAAGAAGCATGTCCTTTACCCGGCTCGATGCGCCATCATAAAACCCGGTCTCGTGCACATATTCTTTCGGGTTTTTAAAGGTGCCAAAAAGCATATCAAATAATGGGAGGTCTGAATAATTAAAAGCATGAATTCCCCTGGCATGATGAACAGCATGGCTTTCCGGTCTTTGTACAATATATCCTAACCAGACAGGTGTTTTAATATTGGCATGCTGAAATATGCTGAAAAAATTACTTACCAATAAAACAATGGTAATTCCCTGTGGTGGTAAACCTGCAATGAGTGAGAAACAGATGGTACCGAGAATAGTAAAACCAGCCATATCAAACGGACTAAAATAAAATGCGCCATAGGTATCCAACCGTTCGGCACTATGATGCATTTGATGAAAGATCTTCCACAACCGGTTGCTTTTATGCATTGACCAATGCCATACATAGATCCCTAATTCATAAAGCAACAAGCCGGAAATACCTGCTACAATAGGATTGACATTTGAAAGGTTTATCAGCTGCGAGGTTGGTAACAAGGCAGCATACAATAAAGGCAGGTAAGTAGATAAATAAAAAAAGATGAAGAAGAAAATTATTCCCTTCAGTTTCCAAAATGGAATAACGGGGAGCTTCCTCGCCGGGTAAATAGCTTCCCAGATCATTAATAAAGCGTACATAGCAAGGATGTACAGGGACACCGGGTCCAATAAAATTTCTAATGGAGTTGGCATAAATAATTTTTTAATAAAGGATGGAATTCAATGAAGTTTGTAACAACTCAGGATATCTTAATTCGAGGAATTCAAATATCCTTTCCGTGATTTCTGTAAGGTCTGATTGCCTGTCAAGACTGATCGATAAATGGCCGCCATTGACCTCCGTGATCAACTGGTAAAAATTTCCATAAGCGATCATTAAAAAACGAAGTCCCCCACAATCAATATTTCCTCTTTGTTTTGCCAGGGTCAGTAAGGTGGGATTCACCAACAATTCCTCATACTTGTCCGACTCTTCTGAAGAACTATCGGCAGACTGTTGTCTGGCTTTTAAAAATAAATCCTGCCAGCTATAAATTGCAGCATACCTGATTTCGGAGAACGAAGTGAAGAGGTCTTCAATCATTTGATTTTTATTGTCCATAGTAAAAATGTTTTCAGCATCGAATGATGTTATTAACCTGCTCATGGAATTTCTTTTTTATTGTAAAGAATTGATGAATTGAACCAGGTCGTTTACAAAACGCACCGGCTCCTCCCAATGCAGGGCATGACCGATTCCCTTGTATTCCATCCATTTTGCATTTTTGATATTGGCCTTGAGCACTTCCTGCCCCTCACGCAGGCAAACAAGATCTTTATCACCCCAGAATATCAATACAGGTTTTTGAATGCTTTTGATGTCCTCAACAAGATTGTGTTCAAGCACTTCTTTTAAAGCTGATAAAG
>Ga0193740_1000230_pt1 | contig 15973 bp, 11 predicted proteins | sample L2s1metaG_FD_145072 | JGI IMG/M metagenome (GOLD analysis project Ga0193740, IMG submission 145072) | Soil microbial communities from a riparian zone of the East river system, Colorado, United States - L2s1 | ecosystem: Environmental > Terrestrial > Soil > Riparian zone | place: USA: East River... | reverse complement strand
CAGAGTAAATTTGCAAAACCCTGTTTGATCTGTTTAGAAAAAGTACTTTAAATTCTTCCAGCAAATCAATTTTTCCATCGTCCCAATAATGCAGTAATATTTCATAGGCATCGGATGAAGATTTGATCAGTGGACGTTCTGAAACTTTACAATTTGTTTTTCTTTTGTAAACAATGTCAATTTCAGATACATTGTTCAATTCTTCCAGGCTTAATTTCTTTTCCATAATCTTAGTTTTTTGTAGTTAAAAAATTAATTATGGAACTCAACCCGGCTTTGGGCAATAAAGGCAAAGAAGCAACGGAATAAATAGTATCTGAAACAGTAATGGAAAACTTTTCTTTATGCCGGAATTTCTTTGCCGCTTCAGCAGCCCAATAGCCGAACTTTGTGAAGGAATTAATGAAGGAAATAAACTACATTGATACCCATTTCAATTTGCTCAGTAGAGGATATGTTCTTGATCTAAATGAGACTTGACATATTGCTGAGTAATTCGCTCTTGCTCTAATCTTTTATTATTATTTACAAGAAAATCGTATAGCTTAGACTCCTCTGGTAACAGGCACGTTAAATCTTTTTTTCTTGTTTTCTTTTCAACTGAGAATTTGTCAAATTCCGTGTAGGTTGATTCATTCATTAAAAAGCTAATAGCATTGGGATAATGTTGTCTGATCATGTGCAGCATTTCAAAGCCTGCGGCATCCAGGTCAAACCAACAATATAGTTTAGTCTTTTCGAGCCAAGGGATGTGTTTACTGATACGGCTTTTGAAACCTTCGCCAAATATGGCAACTGAATTTTTTGATTTAGGAAAAGTCAGGAAGCAAACTTGGTTTTCAATAATGAATACTTTTTCAGGCAGCCAGTTTAGCCAAGCCGCATCATCTAATTTTAGTGAACATTCATCATAGCCTAAAACTGGTTTTAAATCTTCGTCTAAAATTCTAATTTGGGTATAAACATGTGCTTTCTTTAATCCATATCGATCAGCAAATTCATTTGTTGCATTATTTATATGTTCAGGCGATAATATATTATCCAGTAACTTCCTTAATAGAGCTGAATTTTGCTCAATAAATTTAGAATGTACTTCTATTGGTAATTCACGTAGGTAAAAAGGATGCGGCGGTTTATTACTGATAAAGTACTGACAAACTTTAATTATATCTTTCCATATTTCAAAATTGTCCAGTAAGATGGAAGGATTATTTTCTGTCCATTCTTTTAGTGCTGGAAAGTCGCTCAGGATAGCTTTTTGTGCTTCCCGAATTTTGTTATACTCCGAATTCCTACCAACAAATGATAAATAGTCCTCAAAAGTTTCGAAATAGATTTTAGACGGTATACTTTGTTTACTTCCATTAATGGTTTTCTCTCTCCAGTCTATAGTATATCCTCTTCCTTTCGTAGCCTTGGATTGCTGATACAAAGGAACGAGATCGTTTTTCCAATCACTATAATTGTTACCGATCACCCGCTTATTACTTGGGATAATCCATGGGAAGATATTTTCGCCCTTTAACTGCGATGCAATTATTTTGAAGAATGGCTTGCTTGCCTTCTCTGACAATTCCTTTGGCGTTATCATTTTGAAATTTCCGCTAATTGTTTAAACTCTTCTTTTCTATCGTAGTATTCTTCCATGGTAAGGTTATAAAGAATCGAATGTTTTTTGTTTTTTATTTCCACAAAATGAACAGCATTGATATACGATTCTACAATATTAATTTTATCTAAAGGCGTGACCACAAGTAGTTGGAGATTTAACTGGGCGCAAAACTCCATAAGAAACCTGCTTTTTTCAGGATCTAACTTGCTGAATGCTTCATCAACAGTAATAAACCGAAGACTTTTGTGCTGTTTACCTACCTGGAAAATTCCAAATTGGTGAGCAATCGCGGCTCCTAAAATTGCATACGTAAACTGCGCTTTCTGACCACCTGAATAACTAGCCGTATTTTCATGGAACTGTCCTGCCTTATTTTCTGCAATTGAATATTCCCTTGCATTAAACGTGAGCCAGTTTCTAATATCGGTGACTTTTTTCCTCCATGCTTCTTCTTTTTGCAGTTCAGTTATTAAGTCTTTTATCTTTTTGAACACTTCTTCTCTGTAGGCTTCATCTTTTTTTGTTGCAAACTCAAGTGCATTAGGGATTGTGGCACTCAATTGTTCTTTAAACTCTTTTATTTCCTGTTCTTTAGAAGTTCTAAATTCAAGTTGTAAATATGTGTCCGGGTTTTTATTAAAAGTTATTTTTTTAAGGGGAATATTTAATTCTTCAATAACCTCTTTTATTTTATCTTCTTCATTTGTAAGCCAGGTACGATAGTTAGTTAAGGCGTCCAGCATACTTTTATCCATATATTCACGAAACCGACGTTTGTGCTCCACGAGCCGTTGATTGCGAATGGTTTTATATAAGTCGTCCAATTCATTAAGACTGGCCAAGCTCGCACTTATGTTCATCACATCTCCACTCCATTCAGCGAATTCATTTGTTATTGCCTCACCCGGATGAATAAAAGCAGCAATCAATGAATTCGTTTGCAGCTCCAATTGATAAACCGCATTAGTTGCTTTATTTTTCCTTGATTTGAATTTAATTCCGATTTCAATTGTTAAGGCCTCAAGCTGATCAAGATCAGATGGTGCGTTGTTGACAATTGATTCATCAGCGAGGAACTTATCTATTTCTTCAGTACCTTTTTCAGTTAACTTCTCATGCTCAATTTTAAATATCCTCAAATTCTTTTGAGTGTGTTCAATTTCAAGAGTGCTGATTTTTTTGATCTGATCTTCTTTTTTGTTATTGAGTTCCAAAAGCTCGTCTTCAACTTGTTTTAATTGGGCAGATAAAGTCTTATACACATCAGAAGATTTTTCCAGCTCATTTACTTGCCTGTTTAATGTATTAACTTTCTCGGCATGTTGCTTCCAATTAATTTCATCAAAACTTTTAATACCTGACAATAAGGTTACAATTTGTACTTTTTCATTCATTTGTTTTATCGACGGACCGGCATCATCAAAGAGAGTTTTAAGCTCTTTGTGCTGCTTTATAAGTCTGCTCTTTTCTTCCTGCAAAAAAAGAACAGTTGCTCTGTTATCCCAACCAAGCCTGTATTTTGATTTATCCCATCTTCCGGGACGGTCGTCTTTCTCATGTCTGTTAACATTTCTTATTAAACCATTAGAAGTGATTGCCTTTGACGATCCATAAAAAATGTCAAGGTCATCAGTGCAGAAGTAATTATATCTATCGAAGAGATAATTTTCCAACCATTCATTGTAGACTCCTGACGTCTTTAATTCTATCTTATTAATCATCGCATCATCTTCCGGTGGCCATCGCATTAAACCATAAGAAGCCTTGCGTTCAATTTTTTGATAAACTAATCGTGTTTGCAAATTATTAGAATATACAAATTGATTAACCTGTTTTGCATATTTGTCGGGAACCAGGAGCTGCATAGCAAAACTATGGAGTACTTTTTCAATTGAACCCTCCCATTCTCGCTGATCCTCTCTTACTTTTACCAATTCTCCTACAAATGGAAGTTCATCTTCGCCGACGTCAAGCAAATCAAGCAGTCTTTTTCTCACTGTTATCAATTCTTCAGGGATTCGATTTTTTCTGCTGAGCAAAGAATTGATTTGCGATTGCATTTTATTAATATTGTGCTCCAATGCCTCAATCTCAATTTTTGTTCTTGTTCTATTTTCATTGAGAGTTTCTAATTCTTTTTGCAGCGCATTGTTAAGGTTTGTAATTTTTTCAAAGTTTTCTTTGAATGACGATTCATCAAGACTTGTGTTTAGATTAAGCCGAGCGGCAAAATTTTCATATTGAGAAAAATTTATATTTTTTGCATCTCTTTTTTCAGATTCTGCGTTAATGTCCTTACGTAACAGAAAAACCTGGTGATCAATATTAGTAGCTGCTTTTTGTATTATTAGTTGTTCCTTTTCAACATCCAATTGAGTAATTGCAGTTGCTGTTACGTCTTTTGCTTTCATTGCTAAATCAATAGCGGTTTCCAAATTGGCGATATGTTTATCCAGTAATGAATATTCAACATTTCCTAAATAAAAAGGCATCTGCTCTTCTATATATTCTAATGTTTCTTTTTTTCTTCTCAGTTCAGCGAGTAACTCATTGTTCTTAACAATAGGCTCCAGAAGTTCAAGTTGCTTTTCATCTTTTTGAATTTTCTTATGACTTATCAATAAATCATTGTAGTGGCCATAAAGACTCATAAACTGTTCCTCCGCTTGTGGTTCTTCCAACATTTGTTGTCTTATGAATTGCGTGAGGTCGCCTAATACCTTTATGCCAACCGTTTGATTGAAAAGGGAAAGGGCTTTCTCTTTCAAACCAAACAAATCACTAAATCTGGCTGCGTATTCTTTGAAGCTGTCGAAAATATCTGTCTTAGGAAATAGCTTGGTTAATTTTTTCCTCCAGTCTCCTTTCGTATCGAAATGGCCCTTGCCAAAATGTTCTGTAATGGTTAATTGATAGGGTGCCACGATAAAGACTTTTCTTAAACCTGCACTTGTATGCCAACGGACCTGCAGAAGAGTGATAGTATGCAATGTCCCCGCATTTTGAAAACATGCAAGCAAGACAGAATAAGGATTATCTGATTTGTGTCTCAGTTGTTCAGTTTGAGATCTTTCCTCCGCTTCAGAGTAGGTTCTACCAAAGTGTCCCCAAAAATATGAGTTCTCATCCCGTTCTTTTTTTATTTCTGCACCTGAAGACTGGTTATAAAATCTTTTATTTCCAGGTACAAGTAATGTAAGTAATGCGTCAACCAAAGTTGTTTTGCCACTACCATTGGCTCCTGTCAGCAATGAAGTTTTTCCGTTGGTCATCAATTTATATACTTTCCCATGGAAAGTGCCCCAATTAAACACTTCCATGTATCGCAACCGGTATCCTCCTTCAGCATTATTGTTATTGAATAGTGTTGACATAAGTTTGTAGCTTGTTCTTTATTTCTTCGAGCCTATCATTACTTACCAAGGCTTTAATTATTCTTTTTACTTCGTACTGGTTGTTATCCTTGTTAGCAGGATCATCACGAGTCAATTTCAAAATACCCATGTTTGTCAAATTATTTATGGGCTTTGATAATTCTTTCCACAACCTGCTTTTGTTTGCTTGCTCCTTATAAAAGAGTTCGATTCGTTCTTTGATTTGCTTTTGTGTCAGGAATAATTTATTGCCTTCAGTAATTATATCAGATTCCTCAAGCATTTCTCTAAGTATCACACAGAGTAGTGTGGTTTCATAATTCATTGCTTGTTTTCTCATAAGCCGGGGTAAAGGATTATCGTCGTATTCGTCTACATCAGGCTGTACAATTCTTGCGAATCCATCTATGTCATTAATGACAAGTTCAAGACCAATGCGACTAAAATAATCCTGGATGGCAGAATTCCAGGTCTGTAAATCTCGCCAGGTTGTTTTTTCGTCTGAATAGATCGGGCCCTGGAGAAGTTTTATTATTACATGGGCATAAATTGCTCTATTTGAATTTGGATTCATTTTATTAAAGGTTTGGTGTAAATAATCATTGGAATATTCAACCGTCTCTTTTCTAATACGATCGGATCTATTGTTGCTTCCAAAATGATGTGGTGATTGCTACTTGATGCTATCGAAAAGTAACCGACAACCTCGCTCAATCCATTTTCCAATCCATAGTTGTCTATTATTTCTTTCAACGTAACCTGAGTTCTATCTTTCAGCATTTCATCTATTCGTTGTGTTAGTTTTTTTTTGTCAATTGCAAATTGATCAAATAGCGATCTAAGGTCTGCTTCTCCCGATTCAGTTCCGCCAACACCTTCAGGGAAAAGTATATCGATCAATTCAGATTTATCATCGCCGAGCTCCCAGCGGTCAATTAAATTAATGAGAGGTTCATCTTCCATTTCTATAAACGTGTCATCTTTCAATTGCGAATCAACAAGCGTATATGCCATTTGCCGTATTTCACCAATCAGTTCCATCGCTCGTCTTCTTTCCAACAAATTTTTTTCGGAAAGCACCCGGCTAATTTTTTCACTTAGTTTACGATTTGAGTCAATGACTTTTTTCCCTGAAGCATGAAGGTATCTTTTCAAATTTTTAAGGAACCGGTCATTCTTATAATCAATGTTTCTTTCTTTCAGAAGTTGATAAAGTTGTTCAGACATTTGGGAAAATTCCTGTTGTTTTCTTTCATCCATTAAAAATTCCCAAAAGGCTTTAAAGCTTTTTCCCTGTGGTTTATCTTCAATTTCATCCAAAGCATCCAAAGCAAATACAAGTAGCGATCCCTTTACTACATCCTTTTCGGTATACTTTCTTTGTATATCTTTTCTGATCTGTTCGAAGTTCTGCTCTACCTCAGTGAAGTCACTTAATAACTCTCTTGCCATTTTATTTAACTCGTAGAATTCTTCCTTTATTTCTGTATCATCAGATATTGAAGGTTTTTTACCAAGCTTAAGTAAATTGATTTCATTTTCTATTTCCCACTTCTTTTTTTCTAACTCTTCAATTCGTTGCTCTAAATTTTCATTGCCATACTCAATCATCTTTTTAAGCTTAAAGAAAATATCTTTAAAGCGGCTGTTGGTTCCAACAAATTCCCGTTGTTCCAAATCATCTATCCATTTCATTACTTTTTGCGTATCGCTTGTAAGTTCATGCAAATGTTCGCCTTCATCATCGGGATATTTTTGTAGAAATCCTGCATTGCTCCATTTTTCAAGATATTGAGTTGCCTTCATTGCGTAGTCGTCAAACAATGAATTAGCATCTAATTCTTCGTCTTTTTCTTCATACTCCAAATCTTCCAAGTAACCTTCCAGTTTATTTCGGAGTTCCGTGTTGGTGATACTTGTAATGTGTCCTTCCCGAAAAATTTTGTAGAAAAAGGAAAGCATTAGAGGAGCACTTTTAGCTCTCAAAATAATAAGTGGTCGAGCAGTTTTGAATTTTAAAGAAAGGTCATCGAAAGTCATAATCCGAAAATACTGTTTTACAACTTATCTTGGAATGATCAGGCATAAATTAGTGAAAATCAGTTGAATAATTTTCTACAAAGATTGATCAAAGCATTAAATTCTGATTCCATACTAACTCCAAGCTGCCGCCCCATTTTTCAACATCTGCCGCGATGTGGGGCGGCAGCTTTTTTTGAAAAAAACAACGGCCTTTTGAGCCGTTGTCATTTCGTCTTTTATAATCTTATCAGTTAAACGAAATCTTACCCGTTGCAAAGTCCTCACACAGAGTAAATGCTTTTTGTGTTCTTTGCTGCGCTGTTCCTCCATACAAAAGTGATTTTACTTTTGCTTCATCATTCTTATAGCTCCTTATATTTTGAAAATACCCTGTCACAGAATTATAAGCGCCGAAAACAGTTCCTTTAGTAGTTTCCGTTTGTTGTGTCGGACTGGTCATTGCATATTCATAAACCGAATCACACATATTTTTATAACAAGTGGAAAGTTCATCCATCATACCGGATTGCAGGTCTTTTAGTACTTCCTTATTCGGAACCATTGCAAGTTGTATTAATTTCATTACCTCTTTATCGGTTATCCGAACTTTTGACCATTGGTTAAAAGCGGTTTCCAGATACTCGGATAATTTATATGAAATGCCCATTACTTTATGCGCCTGTTCCAGTCTTTCTTTTACATTGGAAGTATGACGGATTTTTATTGCATTGCTGCAATTCCTGAAAGCTGCATTCAATGTATTGTTGCAAACTATTCGTATCGGCGTAAAGGCTGCGGTAATACTGCCGAACCCGTCGTGTGAAGTAGTTAAAAATAAATATTGCTCAATCAGATCATCATTACCGACTTTGATATAGTCCGGCAGCTTTGCCGTAATAAAAATCCTCTCTCCTTTTCCCAATGCTCCGGCGGTTTCATATTGGATGCCATCGCCACCAACTATTGAATCAAAGAAAGAAAAAGCATCTTTATTTTGTACTATTTCATAATCCTTCCCAACTACCCCGAGAACATCGCCAGTATCTTTTCTCATAGTTGCAAAATGGGTTTTAATGTGTTTTGTAAAATCCATTGGCTGACCGTCGCAATTATAGGAAGTTGTATAAATATCTTCCTTTGTTACTTCATAATCCAGTCCTGCAAATTTTAGTGCTTCGGTACTGGTTGGATAATCCTGCACAATCTGTCCCAATCCGTGCCAGGCTTTTTCTTTTACTGAAAAGAAACTGTGTTTTCCTGTTTGCTCGTTAAAATTGATATTATGTGCCATAATTTGTTACCCAGCTTTTATTTATATCCCGCAGCCGGTACTGCTGCGGTTTTGGTAAATAATTAAAATGGTAAATCTTCAGTCGGTTCTTTAATCTCACTGGCAAGCGGGACGGATTCTTTAGAGGCTGCATTGCCTTTGCCGTGAAGTTTAATACTGGTTACATGAAAATTCAGGCTGGCTTTTACTTCGCCATTTGCATTTGTCCATGCGTTGGCACTAGTGCGGCCAAAGACTTCCACCAATGCGCCTTTAGTTAAATACTCTGCTATACCGGAGTTTCTCCAGTACGAGCAATTAACAAACGTGGTAATCTTTGTTACCTTCTCGCTTCCTTTGGGTTTGTAACTGTCATTGATTGCAATAGAAAAGTTTACAACTTTTCTTTCGTCTTTTACGGTGCTAACCTTTGCATCCGCTGTTAATCTTCCTACGAGTTCCATAACTGTAAATTTTAAGGTGAATAATTATTGTTTAAAAGAAATCGAATCATTTGATCTGTCATCCTGCTGAAAAAAAATTGTTTTGCAAAAGAAAAAATGGAAAAAAAGAAAGCTTTGTACTCAGGCGGCTGCCTGGAATAGCAAAAAGGAAACGGAATAAATAGTATCTGGAGATTTAAAGGAGAGCAATTGTTTATGCCGTAGTCTTTTTGCACCTTACGACATCATTCATGGCAGCCGCATAGCTTCGCTTTCGCATTTGCCCATTTTCTTGCAAAACATCATTCACATAACAATTGGGATGCGTTTTACATATTTCAATCTTAATAAGTAATAATTTCTGCAAACACATTTTCATTTATTTTTACTGATATGGAACCTCGCTACCGCACTCTTCACACCATCTATGAAATTGTAAAAAATGATCCCGAGCCTCTTACTTATCTATGCAGGCCAAGAGAAATTATTCTTCGGCTGTTTGAAGACTGGAGCATTATTCAGCAGCATCTTGAATTACTTAAGGAAGAAGAATTGATAATAACGAAACAATTGGATACTCTTGTCATTTCTATTACTGCAACTGGCATCGAAAAATTAAAAGAGAAAGGAATTACGGTTTAATTAAATTAAGTTTTTGTACGTTCTCGTCTTCCATTCGTTACTTCAATCTCGTATTCTACTTGGAGCGGATGACTGAATGCAGCCGCCGGAGGAATGCGCTAAAAAGTTTTAAAGCTATGTGCTATTCCGATTTCGGTCATTTATCAAATCATACATAATAAAAATCGGATTGCCATAGCAGATCAATAGTGGAACAAAGCATGGAAGCGGCAATGCTGCGATGAAGGAAGTAGCGGAAAGTTGAATACCAATTTAACTTTGCAGGTGTTCTATCCCGAAGGATGAGGGAATGTAGACCGGGAAATCTTAGGTATTGCTGAACAATGAAGAAGGCGATAAACGGAGCGTCGCAAGAAAAGTTGACAATTGAATCAAGGCTGGTATCCAAAAAATATTTATTTAAAGTTAATCCCAACTGTCAGATTAAATATTGACTATTTCATTTAAACTATTCTTGCAAAGTCCATAAGATTAAGTAATGACTTATTTCACATTAGTTTTTGTGGCTTCATATATGGGAATTGATGTGTTATCAATATTGCTTCTCATTTATCCTTGTTCCATTGCTGAAAGTTATTTCTTTTGTTAATCGCCCTTTATCATAATACTTCCATATTCCATCCTCATTTCCATTCTTGTAGTTTCCTTCAAAGCCTAATCCACCATTGGAAAAATAATGCTTCCAGACTCCGTCCTTTATACCCTCTTTGTATGACTCTATACTTTCTAATTGTCCGTTCTCATAATAATGCTTAAATACTCCATCCCATTTGTCATCTTTGAAGCTATATTCAATTTTTAATTGCCCATTTTCATAATATTGCTTAAATCCACCATCATATTTATCGTCCTTGAAAGTTCCTTGCTCTTCTAACTGCCCGTTTTCATAATACGACTTATATTCCCCGTCCTTTTTCCCGTCCTTGTAGGTTTCTACTCTTCCTAAGCGTCCGTTTTGACTATACATCTTGGCCACTCCAATAAGGTTGCCGTCCTTAAATATGGCATCATCTTGTAATTGACCGTTTTCATAATACGACTTATAAGCACCATCTTTTTTCCCATCTTTGTAAGTCGCTTCAATTTTTAATTTCCCGGTCTCATAGTATTCTTTATGCACCCCATTCAACTTACCGTCATTATAATTTACTTCTTCTTTTTTTACCTGCTCTTTAGACGAATTAGCTGAATCTTTTTTGATTTGACTATTACCGCAACTCATCATTATAACTGTACTGAGCAATAAAGTAGTTTTTTTCATATTCAGAGGTTTTAGTCGTTGTATAGAACATTAATTTTCTTTTGCCATATTTTTCAAGATCACTTTTTCGCATTCAATGATGCTATAATTGCCTTGAAGCTTTCCAAACCTGCCTCCAAATTCTCCACGATATCTTCCGCTAATTCATCCGGATCAGGTAGATTATCCAAATCTGCTAATGATTTATCTTTTAGCCAAGTGATATCCAATGATGTTTTGTCTCTTGCTATAATCTCATCATAACTGAATTTTCTCCAGCGACCTTCAGGATTAGATTCAGTGAAAGTTTCCTTTCTTTTATGACGGTTCTTTGGATTGTAACAAGTAATAAAATCCTTTAGGTCTTCCAGCTTCAGAGGATTCTTTTTGAGTGTATGATGAATATTGGTTCTGTAATCATACACCCATACTTCTTTTGTCCATGGGTCTTTGCTGGATGGTTTGCCGTCAAAGAATAAAACATTTGCTTTTACTCCATTGGCATAAAAGATCCCGGTGGGTAAACGGAGTATCGTATGCAGGTCTGTTGTTTCCAATAATTTCTTTCTTACTGTTTCTCCGGCACCGCCTTCAAATAATACATTATCGGGAAGAACGACAGCAGCAAGCCCCGTTGTTTTGAGCATTGATTTTATATGCTGTACAAAATTCAATTGCTTGTTACTTGTTGTTACCCAAAAATCCTGACGATTATAGGTAAGGTCTTCTTTTTCCTGTTCGCCTTCTTCATTGGTAAAAGTCATGCTGCTTTTTTTACCAAAGGGAGGATTGGCCATTACGTAGTCATACCTTGTTTCGGATGCAGCAATCAGCGAATCTTTCGCCGAAATAAAAATACTCTCACTATCTATATCGCCGATGTTATGAAGAAATAAATTCATTAAGGCCAATCGTCGGGTATTAGCAACTATTTCATTCCCTGAAAAAGTATTAAACTTTAAAAACTTCTTTTGTGATTTGTCGAGATCATGATTTTCTGTTATCCAATCATACGCAGCTAAAAAGAAACCTCCGGTACCGCAAGCCGGATCGGCAATGGTTTTCATTGGTTCGGGACGAAGACATTCGACCATTGCTTTGATCAATGCCCTTGGTGTAAAATACTGCCCGGCCCCACTTTTAGTATCTTCTGCATTTTTTTCCAAAAGGCCTTCATAAATATCACCCTTGTCTTTTACACCCATCAGCACCCATTGTTCGGCATTAATGAGGGCAATGAGTTTGTATAGTTTAGCTGGATCGGTTATTTTATTCTGACTCTTGGTAAATATCTGTCCAAGTATTCCTTTCTCTTTTCCTAATTCTCTTAACAGGTGATTATAATGTACCTCTAATTCATCCCCACTTTTATTTGTAAGCGTTGCCCAATTATATTTTGTAGGAATAGGCATTTTACGGTTATGGGGTGGTTTACTATATTCATCTGCCATTTTTAAAAACAGCAAATAAGTTAGTTGCTCTAAATAATCACCATAGCCAACGCCATCGTCCCGAAGGGTATTACAGAAGGCCCAGACCTTGGAGACAATACCAGAAGTAGTTGTATTATTGTTGTCCATTTTAATTATCAAATCGTTTTGAAATAAATTCTGCAACCTCATTTAGTGCAAGTTCCTGTGATGAGTTTCCACTTCTTACATAAAATTTTTGAGATTTGTTTCCGTTTGAATCTGTAGTTGAGCTATAAATAGGTTTTAAACCAGGTTTTATTTCCACCATACATAATTCCTTGTCATTTACCTCAGGGAAAGTAATGTTTAAATTATTGGTGGCAAATTCAACCCCGTATTCTTTATTAATAAGGTTTCTGAAATGGATTTCGAACTTGTCCTTATCCCCATTATTCAAGGTCGCATAATCATGATGTAATCCTTCAATTTCACCTTCATCTGTTACCCCTATTATCAAAGTTCCTCCTTCGCCATTACTAAAAGCTCCAATTGTTTTAAGCACTACCTCTTCCAACTTCTTGTTTACGTGGTTTGTTTTTAAATCCCAACGTAATGTGGTTTTCAATTCCAGACTTGAATTTTCTCCCTGAAGAATTAGTTCTTCAGCGTTCATCGATAAAGGCTCTTCTGAGGTTGCAGCAATGTTATTCAGAAATTCATTAAACTGCTCGGCCAGTAGCTTTCTTCTTGTTTGTAAAAACTGTTCATAATTTTCTAGTTGCCATAATCGGCTATCAGTAGGTATTGATTGCAATTCGAGTGCTTTCGGAAAGTTAGTTTGTACTTCGGCTAGATAATCTTTCGCCTCTTTATTTGATTTTGTCCTATTTGCAGTCTTAGTAAGTATCGCTCTATTCGTAATTTCCTGTGCCAATGAATATTTATGCCTATTCTCCCACCCATAACCATTCTTTTTAAGAATTGAAAAAGGGAAAATATGATCCCATTCTAATGTATATTTTTTGCCCATGTTTTTGCGAAGGCTTAGTCCAGTTGTAAGACATTTTGCATTCTTGCTTTTTAAATACCAGTTCATCAATGCCCAAAGCGGATGCATAACACCTACACCTATAAATTCGTCAGGGCTGATCTCAAGCCTTCTTTCTGCTTCAATAATATTAAGTAGTTTATCAAAAGGGTTTTTCTCATTGGCAATAATACTTAAATCCTTATCCAATTTTTGTGGAAGCTGACTAATATATCTATTCCTTACTTGTGAATAGTAAAACCATTTAATAGCCTTCTTGATTTCAGCTTCTGACATTTTAGTTTTCCCCTTGCGATACGCATAAACAATAATTGGGACTAATGCATACACCGAATTAATTTCTTTTGTATGATCGATATAAGCATGGCTTCTTAAAATATTAAAAACATAATCCAAAGTATTACTTTCTAGCTCTAGCCATGCTTCTTTTAATGGTACAAGATTTTCTTGACCATGTAGTTTTTCCATTTTTGAACCCACCTGGTGCAGACATCCCAGCAACACATACATAAAAAAATCAAGTTTGAAAGCCCAACCTTCCTTTTCGAGCTCAAACAGTTTGTCTTTGATTCTTTCCCTTGCATCTGGCCAGTAACCGGATATCTGTGCCAGGGCTAATTCAGCGTCAGTCAGGTTTACACCGCTGGCATTTACAATATAAAAAATGTCAATAGCCTCCCTGATGTTCGCTTTAACGGGAATGGTTTGTTCAAGAAATTCTTTATTCTTTATTTGCTCAATCTTATTTATGTTTTCTAAAATCAAGTATTGATTTTCGTCATCAATTTCCTGTTGCTCTTTTATGGCTTTAATAATTTGAAGTGCATTGGCTTCATTTTTTAAGATCCTAGTAATATCGATCCAAAAAGGATTGCCACTCATAATAGTCTTTTTGTAATATTCAAGTTCCAGTGTTTGAATATTTACATACAACCCCCTAACATCATTAATAATTTCATGCTCTGTATAATAAGGCGGAATTTCTCCTTTAATCAATAAGTACAACGTTGTAATACGCTGTTGTCCGTCAAGTATCAACTTAACGGAACCCTGATTGTGGTTATAAGTATATTCTCCTTTCAATTCAGGCGGGCTGTTTGTTTCCCATGTTAACATTGTACCGGTTGGGTAATCCCGAAGCATGGAGCTAACCAATTTTTTTGCATCATCTCTTTTCCAGACAAATTCTCTCTGGAAAGCAGGCACAAATAATTGGTATCCGTCTATTTTGTCTAGAATCTGATTAATCTTCATTTAAAATATTTTTATTTATTAGTTTCCCCTCAAACGCCTTTTTTAAAATACTTTGTCTTAATGCCTGTGCCGTTTGCAGGCTTTGGGTTATGCTTTCTTCCATTTTATCGGCTACGCTGAAACGGGATTCTATTTCCTGAACAATTTTTTCTTGTTCTTTTAATAAAGGAAGGGGAATAGGATAAGTTTTTAGTTTTGTGCCATTAATATTTGATTGATTAACTCCGAAGCTTCTCACGCTATTGCCATATTGTTTTGCCTTGTGAGTGTTTAAATAGTAAGTCAAATAATTCGCATCAATCAATGATTGAATTCTATTTATACGAATTAAGTAACCAGCAAAAATGGCTGGCCTTTCACCTTTATAAATTGCTGTTTTCCCAACTAATTCTGCACTGTTCGTTCTATTGAAAAGGACATCATCCTTTTTAAGTAAATATTTTTCTATTTCTTCCTTATCGTCAGTATAAACCAAATCATCCCAGTCAAATCTTCCGTTTTGGATATTACCCATTCTCAAAACGGGAACGGTACCTGTTTTCTTTGATTTTAATGCTGAACCATATTCAACATTTGAACAAACGTCTCCTAAGTTTACCCACTTCCAACCGTCCGGCAATTCACCCTCTTTTAAATTTTCATTGGTTAGCTTCCCCTCAAATGCCCATTTTAATACCGCGTGCCGATAGGTTCTTAATTGCTGTTGTCCAGTTTTTAATTGTTCTATGCCTTTGTCTAACTCACTAAAGAGTTCTTCTATTTTGGAAACAATGGCTTGCTGGGTAGATTTGGGAGGAAGATGGATTTCCGACTCTTCAAATTTTTTCTTGGTTATATGTGCAAGCCCAGCCGTACCATGAGCCTTATTTACAAATTCTTTGACTTTATGGTTCAAAGCATATAAGTAATATTGCTTTTCAATTTGATCTTCGTCAATCAGTATTTTAAAAATATGTTGATTAAGTACAGCCTTGCCACCTCTCCAAATATGTGCACCAAAAGAAGTATCAGGTGTACCTGACCATGCGAATAACAGATCTCCTTTATTTACATGAAATTTTTCGTCAACTTTAAAATTACAATAATTAAACTCTGATTTTTCTCTGTTAAGATTTTGTATTCTAATTATCGGCAATCCTTCTCTAGACCATTCAGTTGGTTTAAAAGCTTTCCCGTTAACATAAGTCGCAACCTTTCCAAGGGTTACTTTTCTCCAAGTTTCTGGTAATTGATTAGCCATTAAATTAAAAATTTGCATCGTCCATGTATGACAGATTTCAGTTAGGCTGCCAATACTTCATTTAATTCATTAATAATTTCATCTGTCTTTTCTCCAAATAATTGCCACATTTTACCTAGGCCACCGTTTTTATTAAAGGGATCCAGTTCAAAATCTTCTTTCTCCACATGAAAACTATTGGCTACATAATCTTTTATCATGCGCAGCCATTGCATTTGTTCTTCGCTAAACTTTGTTGTCGTTCCTGCCTGTTTCTTAAATACCCATGCCTGGAAGTTTTTATCAACTGTTTTATCATATCCGTTTAGGGAGCTGTCAATACCACTTACTTTTCGTATCAAACTTACCAGGGCTATCAATTCATTTTTAGGTGAACCACTGGCTTCCTTTAATTGCTCATAAGCTCTCCATACTTG
>Ga0193740_1000229_pt1 | contig 16023 bp, 14 predicted proteins | sample L2s1metaG_FD_145072 | JGI IMG/M metagenome (GOLD analysis project Ga0193740, IMG submission 145072) | Soil microbial communities from a riparian zone of the East river system, Colorado, United States - L2s1 | ecosystem: Environmental > Terrestrial > Soil > Riparian zone | place: USA: East River... | reverse complement strand
AGATTTTTTCTACTGCCAGCGATAACCAGCCTGGTGTACAAATACACGTTGTACAGGGTGAAAGAAGCCTGGCAAAGGATAATAAGACATTGGGAGTTTTCAATCTTGATAATATTCCGCCGGCGCCTCGTGGGTTGCCGCAGATAGAAGTGGTGTTTGATATTGATGCCAATGGTATTTTGCATGTAACTGCAAAAGATAAAGGCACAGGTAAAGAACAAAAGATCCGCATAGAAGCCGGTAGCGGTTTGACAAAAGAAGAGATAGAAAAAATGAAAAATGATGCAAAGATGAATGAAGCATCAGATAAGGCTGAAAAAGAAAGAATAGAAAAACTGAATACAGCCGACAGTCTTGTTTTCCAAACTGAGAAACAATTAAAAGAATACGGCGATAAAATCCCGGCTGATAAGAAGACAGCTATTGAAGCTGCTGTAACTAAATTAAAAGAAGCGCATAAAGCACAGGATCTTGCTGCAATAGAATTAGCAAGTACAGAACTGAACAATGCGTGGACAGCAGCAAGCCAGGATATTTATAATGCACAGCAACAACAAGGACCTGCCGCGCAACAACCGGGTGCTGATGCAGGAGGAGCAGGGCAACAACAAAGTGGAAATGGCAATGCAGAGAATGTGCAGGACGTGCCGTTTGAGGAGGTGAAGTAGAACCTTGATTCGTGAGATTAGAAAAGGATTATGATGAGATAAGGAAGCCTCCACAGAAATGTGGAGGCTTAATTTTTATCAAAATAATTTCTAATTTGTTCTGTCAAGTTCGATAACCCATAAAAAACAACTTTATGCTTGAAATCATTGCTTTAGTTTTTCTCACACGTAAAATAGGATACCTTGCTGAAAGAAAAGGTTTGAAAAAAGGTTGGTGGAAATTTTATACAGTGATTGCTTGGTTTGGTGCTGAAATATTGGGAATTGTTTTATCCATTCTTATTTTCCAAACAGAAGAAATTTTGGGTCTTGTATTCCTTGGCTACATATTTGCCATCGCCAGTTATTTTATATTGAAAGCGGTTTTATCCAAGAAACCAGATATTGAAACAACTGCCTTTGAGTTCGAGGCACAGAATCAAAATCAGTAATAAACAGGCTTTTCATTCCAGTTTTGCATAATATATATCGCTATGAAATTCGTCGTCGAATATTTAGAGCTAAGACAAAACAATTTTACCAAATGGCTTTTTCTTGGGTTAACAATCTTAAGCTTGGTTGCTTTTTTTATTTCGTTGAATAAAGAAGGAGACAGTAAGTGGATCTATCTCGGAAGTATATTTTTTTTTGGAACGGGTCATTGGATGTCTTTAAAATATCGGGTTGTCGCATATCAGGAGGGAATTACTGAGCAAAATATTTTCAGGACAAGACATATTTTATGGCAGGAGATAACTTCCATAAAATATGAATCGGTTTATAATATACACGGTGCCAGTTTGCAGTTATCGATATTCTATGGAACGCTGCAAAAGGCTTTTCACCTGCAAGTAGAACAATACAACAAAAAAAAGATGGAGCGGTTTTTTGAAATGCTCAATGAACAATGTCCTTTTGCAGAAAAGAATGATCATTTCATTAAAAAAGCAACTGGTGTGATGGGCTGGAAGGATAAATTAAAAATGTATTAATCGATAAATTTTATCAGATGGAAATAGAAATCTTTACTCTTTGCGATTTTGCTCAGGATAATAGCGGCAAGCTAACTGTAGTAGGAACTTTTGATGGGATACATTCAAAACAGTTCCCATTTGTACAGGCAAACTTTTCTGTTGCATGTCGTTTACGTTTTTCAGAAAAAGAAACCGGGGAGCATCATATGCGTTTGCGATTTATTGATGCGGATGGGAAAGAAGTTATAAAACCAATAGAAGGGAATATGAATATTCCAAAGGCACAAAACGGGCAATACTCTGCCATCAATCTTGTTTTTAATTTTGCTCAAATGAAATTTGAAAAAGCCGGTCGCTATTCATTTGAACTTTATCTGGATGATGATTGGACCTCTGGTTTGCCTTTGTTTATTAATAAAACGAGTTAAGATAGTTGAGCGCTGTCACCCTGAGCTTGTCGAAGGGTGGTTGAGCATTAGTACAAAGATGATCAGGGCTTCGACAAGCTCAGCCTGACAGTCTTTATTTTTGATTCTTAGATTTAGCCAACTCTTTCAGCTTATCAAAGTTTTCAGCGATCAATGCTTGTTTCTTTTTCCTTGACCAACCTTTCAATTGTTTCTCTCTTGCTATAGCCTGGTTAACATCTGTAAAACTTTCAAAGTATTTTAATTCAACAGGCCTTCGTGAAAAAGTGTAGGAGCTTTCGTCATGACCAGTATTGTGTTCCGATATTCCTCTTTCAATATCATTACATACACCGATATAATAACTCCAATCTTTGCATTCAACGATATAAACGATATATGTATGCTCGATTTTCATTATATTTTAAAAGTAAAATTTTTATTTAATTGATTAATTATTTCGTAAGTAAATACATTTTGAAAACTTATTATTGCAACTTCTTCATGCAACATTATCTATTATCTACTGCAAATCAATGAACAACTGAGGTAACCCATTTTCCCAAGGAAATTTTGAAAAAAATTGTTTCCTTCTAAATAATTGTAATTAACAAATCAATGCCTATAGCAGACAATTTTTTTATCAAATTACTTCTTCATTCATTTGTATAGTAAGCGTTTCATTCGTACATTTGCATCTCATTACTGAGCAAGAAATAAACAACTACAAAGAACGTAACCTAACCAGTCCTATTTAAATTTCCCTGGTTTTAATTACTTCCAAGCTCAGACGATTGTTAACCGACAGATTAAAAAAAAGGAGAGTATTATGAAGAGCATTATTATGCCCGGACATGAACAATTAGACAAAAAAGCAAAAGATCAATTGTTCAAAGAAGTAAAAGAAACAGTGGCGAAAACCACAATTGAAAAAGATCAGAAAAAGAAGTTATTTACTGTGCAGGAAATGTGGAACACGCAAAGACAAGCAAAGTCTGCTAGTGCCATGATGCGCAGATGGAACCTTAACTGATGAAAACTAAAAACCCGGCAGAGGCCGGGTTTTTTATAAGCAATTAGTTAGTCGTCGTGTTGGTAAAAGTGAAAATAAAATCTTTACATTATTCTTAATGCCTTAACGAAAGATGTGGCAACGAAAGGTAAAATTAGTGTAAGCCATTCCCAATGGCTATAGATCGCAAAAATAAGTCCGGCTGTTGATGCAAGAAATATTACCCACCAGATCATCGTAGAATTCTTTTGCTGCTCCATTCTTTAAAAATTTGTTGCCGCAAAGATAAGGGAGCGGAATTAATTTAAGATTTTAGATTGCAGATTTCAGATTTTTTCTTTTAAACATTGAGCCCACAAGAATGACAATTGCAAATAAGGCTCCGGTTAAAGCGATTATCCATTTGCTGTAAACGACGATATGATAAAAGCCGAACTCATCACCGATCACCGGGTTCTTTAGCCATTTGAGTAAATAATAATTCTCTATAACATCAAAGGTCCAACCGAAGATCTGCAAGAATGCAAGGATGAATAATATCCTTTTTAAATTTTTTCTTCCGATAGTTATCGGGATCACTTTTGTGGATGCCATCATGCAGATGGAGGCGATACCAGGGTAACAGCCAGCCATAAAAATAAAATCAAAGCTCAAATGATAGCCAAGTATGGCTTTCACTTTATCGCTAATGCCGGAAAAGATCTCAACGATCTTTTCTTTGGGATAAAACATTTCCAATCCAAAAATCGAGATCTTCTCATTATTGAAAAGCAGGTCATTTTCCAACCATTTCATTGCAAAAGCTCCGGCAATGAATAGTCCGAGACAAAAAAGAAATAGTCTTTGCCAACGGGAAAGATCATTTTTCATAATGCGAGATTAAAATGATTGTATAGGTCTTGCTAATTAAATGAAGTTTTTCATTACTTTCGTCAATGTGTCAAAAGAACACAGTTTTCAGTGCTTTTATAAGCCCTTTTTACAAGCCTTAAAGATTGATTGTCTGCTTGTCTGACTAATTTATGAGAATACAGTTTTATTTACGTTTCAAGACCTCTTTTGGCCAATCATTGTGGATTAGCGATAATGGGGAGTTGGGTACTGACCTTATCAAAGGTGCTATTCCAATGACCTATTTGAACGATGAATTTTGGATCGCCAACATTAAGATCGATAAAGAAGCTGCTTCTTCATTTCATTACAAGTATATACTTCAGAACAAAGATGGTGAGATCGTTCCTGAGTTCGGTAAGGACCGTTTTCTTGAAGTGCCTGCACATGGTATAAAAGAGTTACAACTCATCGATACCTGGAACCATGCCGGTGAATATGAAAATGCTTTTTATTCAACTCCGTTTGCCGATATATTATTAAAAAGACCCACCTCAAAATCATCAGCAAGATCTAAAGGGAAATTCACACATATTTTTAAAGTAAAAGCTCCCTTGCTTAAAAGCAATGAGAGTGTTTGCCTTGGCGGTAGTGGAAAAGAAATGGGTGAGTGGCAAATGATAAAACCGATTCTTTTAAAAAAAGACGGGATGTGGTGGATCTGCAAGCTGGATCTTTCAGATGAAGTTTTTCCTTTGGCATATAAATATGGTGTTTATAATAGAAAAGAAAAACTCTTCACCCATTTTGAAGAGGGTGATAACAGGATCGTATTTGCAGAACCTGGAAAAAAGAAACTGGTTGTTCTTCATGATGGGTTTATTCATCTACCAAATAATACATGGAAAGGTGCCGGTGTTGCGATCCCTGTTTTTAGTTTACGCAGTAAAAAAAGTTTTGGGGTCGGAGAATTTACTGATTTGAAGCCGCTGGCTGATTGGGCAAAAAAAACCGGGTTACGTCTTATACAGATACTGCCGGTAAATGACACTATCGCTAATCACAGTTGGTCCGATTCATATCCTTATGCTGCAATATCTGCATTTGCATTGCATCCGGTTTACATAAATCTTGAAAAAGTTGGCGGTAAATCAAATGCCGCAACGATCAAAGCATTGTCTGAAAAACAACAAGAGTTGAATAAGCTTCCTTATGTGGATTATGTAGAAGTGGTAAAAACAAAACTGGAAGTTCTAATTGATATTTTTAGCAATACTTCAAATGATTTTTTTGATGATGAAGAATATAAAGAATTCTATCGTGCAAATAAATACTGGCTGATGCCTTATGCAGCTTTTTGTTATTTGCGTGATAAGTATCAAACTTCTGATTTCGGTAATTGGGAAAATTTTTCTGTTTACAACAAAAAGGCTGTTGAAAAACTTTCTGCGAAAAATTCTTCTGCCCATCGTGATATTTCATTTCACTATTTCGTGCAGTTTCATCTGCATAAGCAATTAAAAGAAGCGGTTGATTACTGTCATAAGAAAGGAATTGTATTTAAAGGGGATATTCCCATTGGCGTTTATCGTTATGGGTGTGATGCATGGGTTAACCCTGAACTATACAACCTGGATTTCCAGGCAGGGGCGCCACCAGATGATTTTGCAGTGAAAGGACAGAATTGGGGGTTCCCAACTTACAACTGGAAAAAAATGCAGGAAGGTCATTTTGAATGGTGGCGCAAGCGTTTTGAGCAAATGAGTAATTACTTCGATGCATTCAGAATAGATCATATACTTGGATTCTTTAGAATATGGAGCATACCTATTGATGCAGTAGAAGGTATCATGGGGCATTTTGTTCCGTCTGTAGCTGTGCATGTAAGTGAATTTGGCGAAAGGGGAATATGGTTTGATCATGATCGTTTTTGCAAACCTTTTATTAATGACGTGGTGCTTGATGAAATATTTGGCAATTATTCTTCAATAAAAATAAAAGCAGACTTTCTTATAAGAAAAGAGTATGGGTTGTATGATCTGAAGCCGGAATATGCTACACAAAGAAAAGTGGAAGCCTACATAGCAACACTTGATGAAGATGAGGGTAATGAAACATTAAAAACCGGTTTATTCGATCTACTATCAAATGTTATTTTATTTGAAGAGCCGGGCACCGAAGGAAAACAATTTCATTTCAGGATCGGTGCTGACAGAACAATTTCTTTCCGCTATCTCGATAATGAACAGAAGAGAAAGCTATATGATCTTTACGAAAATTATTTTTTCAAACGCCAGGATGATTTTTGGATGAAGGAGGCAATGCACAAGCTTCCTTATTTGAAGCGTGCAACGAATATGCTTATTTGTGGCGAAGACCTTGGAATGGTGCCACATTGTGTGCCTGATGTGATGGAACAGTTGGGTATTCTTAGTTTGGAAATTCAGCGTATGCCGAAAAAATATGGGGCAGAATTTTTTCTTCCGGAAGAAGCACCATACTTATCTGTCATTACTCCATCAACGCATGATATGAGTACGATCCGTAGCTGGTGGGAAGAAGACCGGGCAAAAATAATAGCATTCTATCAACATATACTTGGCCATTATGGCAATCCTCCCGATTATTGTGAAGCATGGGTGAATCGGGCGATCGTTATTCAGCATTTATATTCACCGGCGATGTGGAGTATTTTTCAATTGCAGGATATTCTTGGCATGAGTGAAAAGTTGCGGAGAGAAAATTCACAGGAAGAAAGGATAAATGTTCCTGCCGACCCGAATAACGAATGGAAATACAGGATGCATTTGTTGCTGGAGGATCTCATTAATGAAAATGAATTCAATGAAGAGCTCAGCGATTATATTCAAGGCAGTGGAAGGTAATGTATAGAATTTCCCATCTTATATTTGATGCATGAAAGTGAATTACTACAAATTCAATCTGCCTTTTCGTTACCCGTTTACAATTTCCCGTGGTACAAAAACTCATCAACCAACATTAATAGTTGAGCTGGAGCATTTCGGAAAAAAAGGTTATGGCGAAGCACCATCGATTAAATATTATGATATCACAGTTGAACAGATGATCGAACAACTTGAAAGCAAAAAATCTTTTGTTGAAAAATTCGCTTTTACAGAACCCGAACGTTATTGGCATTACCTGCATCATCTTATACCCAATAATCCTTTTCTTGTTTGTGCCCTTGATATTGCTGCATGGGATCTCTATGGTAAAATGAAAGGTAAGCCACTTTACAAACTTTGGGATTTAGATATTTCCAACAACCCGGTCACTGATTATACAATTGGAATTGATACGATCGATAAGATGGTGGGAAAGATGAAAGAAAAACCCTGGCCGATCTATAAAGTAAAAGTGGGTACGGAGAATGATATTGAAATGGTAAAAGCATTAAGACAAAATACCGATTCAATTCTTCGTGTAGATGCAAATGCAGGATGGACAACTGAGCAGGCATTGCAAAAAATTCCTTTGTTAAAAGAGTTAGGAGTGGAGTTGGTAGAACAACCTTTGGCAAGAGATAATTGGGAAGGAATGAAAATTCTATATAAAGCATCTCCCTTGCCATTAATTGCTGATGAAAGCTGTGCATTGGAAAATGAAGTGGAGAAATGTCATGGATTTTTTCACGGTATAAATATAAAATTGACAAAATGCGGCGGTATCACACCTGCACGGAGAATGATAAAAAAAGCAAGAGAACTCGACATGCAAGTGATGATCGGGTGTATGAATGAAACCACAATTGGAATTGCAGCCATTGCACATTTATTGCCCTTACTTGATCATGTTGATATGGATGGGCCATTACTTTTATCCGAAGATGTTGCAGGCGGAATTTCTTATGATAATGGGAAGATCATTTATTCTGACAAACCTGGCCTTGGTGTAACTTTTAATGGTTGATATATTCTATCTCTAAAATAATTTTAGGTCTTCAGGAGCGTTATATGTTTGGCAAATAGTTTTTTACCTTCGAATCCAAATCCATTTCATGAAAAACAGTCCTAAAGGCCTGCTTTTAATCACATTATGTTTATCATTCTTTGGCATTAATTCATTTTCACAAGATGGAAATAAAGGAACGTATATCGGCTTCATTCTTGGAAAAATGAATTATCAGGGAGATTTGAACCCAAACAGCTTCACATTTTCCCATTCAAAAGTTACTACTGGAATTACCATTCGCCAATCATTGAACAGATGGATATCTTTTAAAGGAGGTTTTGCAATTGGCCATATTGATGCAGCCGATCATTATAACCGTGACTATCTGAAAACTCGTAATCTCAGTTTTAGAACAACAATAAAAGAAGTTTCAATTGGTTTGGAAGCTTCATTGCTTGATCTGTCAACAACACGTTTTACGCCATATGTATTCGGAGATGTTGTACTTTATCATTTCAATCCATGGGCCTACGATATGAGTGGCAAAAAGATTTTCTTACAACCACTAAGTACAGAGGCGCAGGGACTTTCTCAATTCCCAGAACAAAAACCTTATAAACTTACTCAAATAGCACTTGGTTTTGGTTTTGGGGCACGTTATGCAATTAACGACAACATAAATATTGGTATTGAAATGTTCCAGCGAAAAACATTCACTGATTATCTTGATGACGTGAGCAGCATCTATGTTGATCAGAATGTGTTGTTGCAGGCAAAAGGTACCAAAGCAGTTGAAATGGCTTATCGCGGTGATGAAATACCAGGAGGCCTGCCTTATCCCAATCATGGTGAACAAAGAGGTACGCCATCTGAAATGGATTGGTATTATTTCTTCGGAATAAATTTTGAAATTAAGTTTTCTGCATTTGCTCAATTATTAAAAGGGGTGAAAGCGGAAAATTCCTCTGCACTTCATTTTACCCGTTGCCCAAGAAATGTGCAACAATAGCCACATGTTAATTTGAGATAATCAATTATAGCTAATTCAATGATTCAGGCCTTATTTTTGCACAACCAATGCAAATCATGCGCATGAAAACAGGTTTCCTGTTTATTCTTTTCTTATTGGGTGTTTTATTTGCCCCCGCACAGCGAGTATTTATAGGTGTGGCAGGAGGACTTTCCAACTATAATGGTGACTTACTTGATAAACTTTACCACGGCAAATTAACGAATGGCTTTATTGGTCTTACAGTTCATTATGAATTGCAGGACCAGATCCTAATACGCGGGTCTTATAATTTTGCAAGAGTTAATGGAAGTGATATATATAGTGAGAAAGAAGATCTCCGGATGAGGAATTTGCATTTTGAATCAGCCATATCAGAGTTCAGCATTGTTGGAGAATACTATTTGTTCAATCTCTATGAAAGGAGATTTTCACCTTATGGCTTTGTTGGCCTGGGACTTTATCATTTTAATCCTTATGCATATGATTCACTCGAACGCAAAGTTTTTTTAAAACCATTGAGTACGGAAGGGCAGGGAATTTATCCTGATAAAAAGCCTTATTCATTATGGCAGGCGACCATACCCTTTGGAGGCGGTGTAAAATTTGCAATTACAGAAAATCTTCGCATAGGATTTGAGATCGGCTTGAGAAAATTATTTACGGATTATTTGGATGATGTAAGTACCAGTTATCCGGATCAAAATGATCTGCTCGCTGCAAGAGGACAAACTGCCGTTGATTTTTCTTATCGAAGCGATGAAGTTCCCGGCGGAGATGCGACTTTTCCAACTAAACTAACACAACGTGGGGGTGCGGAGCAAAAAGATATGTATTATTTCACCGGCATTAATATATCATTTCGTCCTTCATTTGGCGGTGGTGGAAGCAGCCGTAGTCGCGGATATGGCAAAAAAGGAAAATATGGGTGCCCAACTGTTCCATTATAGCTCATAAACGCATTACCATTCCTCATTTGTTAATTGTTACTCATAGACAACTAATGCTAACTTTGAGGTTTATTTATACGCAATGGCCTACCGTAATCAGCAGCATTTTATAGACTCATTAGAAAAAGAAGGCGAGCTACTTCGCATTAAAACTTTTGTAGACCCCAAATTAGAAATGGCGGAGATCACTGACCGCATGAGTAAACAACCGGGCGGTGGTAAAGCATTATTGTTTGAAAATAACGGTTATGATTTTCCAGTATTGATGAATGCTTATGGAAGTGAACGAAGAATGTGTCTTGCACTTGGCGTTCAGCATTTGGATGATGTGGCAAAAGAAATAGAAAATTTATTCAAGTTATTATCTGCACCTAAAGAAGGAATACTTGATAAACTAAAAATGCTTCCGAAGCTAAGCCAGTTTGCTTCATGGATGCCGACAGTAAAAAGCGGGAAAGGTGGGTGCCAGGAAATAATAATGCGTGAGCCAGACATAACAAAGCTTCCGGTAATTACTTGCTGGCCAAAAGACGGAGGACCGTTTGTTACATTACCCGTTATTCATACAAAAGATCCGAATACAGGAATAAGAAATGTTGGAATGTATAGAATGCAGGTATTTGAGCCAACACTTACAGGTATGCATTGGCATAAGCATAAAGTTTCAGCAAAACATTTTAATGAATATAAAAAACTGGATAAAAGAATGCCGGTTGCTGTTGCATTGGGTGGCGACCCGGTGTATGCATATTCTGCAACTGCGCCTTTGCCCGAGAATGTTGATGAATACATGCTCGCTGGTTTTTTAAGGAAGAAAAAAGTGGAATTAGTGAAATGCATTACTCAACCAGAAATTGAAGTGCCTTCCGATGCAGATTTTATTATTGAAGGCTATGTTGAACCGAATGATGAATTGATATGGGAAGGACCATTTGGCGATCATACTGGTTATTATTCCTTGCCTGATTGGTATCCGCGATTTCATATCACTGCTATCACTCATAAAAAAAATGCGGTTTACCCTGCAACTATTGTAGGCATTCCGCCACAGGAAGATGCATGGCTGGGAAAAGCAACCGAAAGAATTTTTTTAGCGCCTATAAAAATGACATTGATCCCAGAAATAGTTGATATGGATATGCCAGTGGAAGGAGTGTTTCATAACCTGGTGATCGCAAAAATTAAAAAGGATTATGCAGGTCAGGGGCAAAAGGTAATGAATGCAATGTGGGGCGCCGGGCAAATGATGTTTAATAAAATATTGGTATTAGTAGATGGTGAAATGAATATTCAGAATTATGAAGAGTTGTCTAAATATGTTTTTAAGAACATGAATCCCGCAACCGATATTTATTTTTCACAAGGCCCGATGGATGTACTTGATCATAGTTGCAGTAAGTTGGGATTTGGAGGAAAGATGTGTATTGATGGAACGCTTAAGCATAATGAAGAGATCGATGAGAGCTATAAATTAATAATTAATAATGAAAAATTAAAAATTGATTCTTTATTGAAGGAAAGGTTTGTCGAAATAAAAGCCACCAATTCATCATTACTTGGAAAACAAATCCCGTGCTTAATAATCTCAGTAAAAAAGAATAGGAAAGGACATATAAAAGAATTGCATGAACAGATTTGTTCAGCACCTGAAGTAGCGGGAGTGAAGATGATACTTTATGTAGAACATACCGTTGATGCCAATGATCTCCCAACTGCTCTATGGCGTTTTTGTAACAATCTTGATCCTAAAAGAGATTCTCACATTAGTAAGCAACCAACCTCAAGTCTCCAACATCAAACCTCAAACTATACGGCTTGCATTGGCTTCGACGGCACCCGCAAAACGAAGGAGTTTGACGATTTTAATCGTGATTGGCCAAATATTATTGTGGCAGACGATGCTACCATAATGGCAGTGGATACGAAATGGAACGATCTTGGTATCGGTAATTTTATCTCCTCTCCGTCTTTGAAATTTAAAGGCCAGATGTATGGGGAAGAAGCGATGGTGTCTGAATCATCTCATCAATCATTAAAAGTTTAAATAGCTCATGAAAACATTTACAAAATTCCTGCTTCCACTCTTTGCTTTAAGTATAATTACAGCAAATGCAGATGCGCAGGCTAACAAGAAGCCTTTGGAGAAATCATTGCTTTGGGAGGTAAGTGGTAATGGCTTAACCAAACCTTCCTATCTGTATGGCACTATTCACATGATATGTAAAGATGACGCCTTGCTTGGTGATAGTTTGATCTCAGCTATTCAAAGATCTGACCGGGTATACTTTGAAGTGGATATGGACAACCTGATGGAGATGTTATCAGCATTCAAGGATTTTAAAATGCGCAATGACACAACATTGGCTGATCTGCTTAGTAAGGAAGATTATGAAAAAGTAAAAGAGTTTATGGAAAGGAAAAGTGGTCTGCTGCCTTTTTCACAATTGGAAACTTATAAACCCATGCTTGCTTCATCTTTATTAATGGAATCAGGTATAGGATGCGAACAAGCGGTGGCAATGGAACAATTAATATTGGAAGAAGCAAAGAAAAGTAAAAAGAGGATTGATGGGCTTGAAACAATGAGCTACCAGGCATCCATATTTGACAGCATACCTTATAAGCTACAGGCAGAGCAATTATTGAAATATGTTAATGATAGCGGATCAAAATCAGAAGCGGATAAACAATTTGAAGAAATGATAGAGGCTTACAAAGCGCAGGATATTGAAAAGATGGGCGAATTTGTACAAGAAGATGATGGCCTTGGTAATTATGGAGAAATTTTAATTTATAACCGCAACCGCAATTGGGTGGAAAAATTAAAGAAGTTGATGCCCGAGAAAAGTCTAACCGTCGCAGTAGGTGCGGGACATCTTGCCGGTGAAAAAGGACTAATAAAATTATTACGCAAAGCAGGGTATACAGTCAAACCCGTTAAGTATAAGATGAAAATGGAAAGAGTGATATGATCGGTTTAACTAGTAATATCAGTTTGGAAGTTTCAGAACGATTGGCTCATTAAGCATATCGGTCATTTCTTTATAAAAACTTTTTAAAGTTGGATAATTCCCGGTTGTTATCAAAGTAACCTTTTGAACAAAGTGTATAAGAATTTTAAGCTCATTGTTTTCAAAATGTACTTGCTTAGCTGCCTGTATCATATTATCATTTGATACCAAATTTTTATTCTCAGGAAGGTCGACCTTTGTACCCGGCGGTAGCTTAATGGTTTCTTCTATAAAGATGTTATATGGATATCCAAAGTTTACATTGGTAAACCTGATAGGAGATATAAATGGATTTTTTTCAAGGCCTGTAAAAAAATTTGCATTGACAAAAATAAAACCACCGCTTTCATTCAATTGTTGTTTAAAACTCACTACTTGTTCAAATGGAATAGTATCACTTTGAGGTTCGGAGACAAGAAAGCTATCAATAGTCAGTCCTTCATAGTCTTTTTGAAAATTCTCATTAATAAAATTTCTCCGGTCCCTCTTTACTGCATCAAGCCGCAGCTGTCTCGCATATTCATAGCTTTTCACTTTTGCTTCAGCAATTAATTCTCCTTTAACATCCATGCCTCCGGTTACTTTGATTATATTTTTATATGATTTATTTCCTGGTGAAATTTTAACCAGGTTGTATTTCTTTTTATCAACAAGAAAACCAGTGGTATTAAGTAATGAATAGGGGGTAAGACCTGGAGGACAATTTTCCTGTGTGGCATCAAGTAAATACTGTTTACCATCGGCAATTGCAAACGCAATGGTTTTATTAAATCTATCAACAAAAGGGTAGGTCGTATCTACTTTTCCAAAATCTCTTTCTGCCACCAATACAGGAAATGTTTCAATGCCAGCTGATTTCAAAAGATTAACAAGTAAAAGATTTATCTCGCCGGCACTTCCTTTTTTTCTCTCCCATACTGTTTTTAATCCATCAGGAACATATTTACCATCATAGCCATTCCATACAATATTTTTTTTTGTAAAGTCATAAATGCTTTTCAACTTGTCGTACTCAGTATTCTGCGTTTCTATGATGTTTTTTATTTCATCAATTTTCAAGTCCTTATCCAGTTGTGATCCGAAATTTTTTTCGGTCATCAGTTCACTGGCAAGTGATTTCCATGTTGTGTTAACATTCATTTTGCTTCCAAAATTGGAAGTATAGCCCGACAATTGGAATATTACCTTCTGTACATAATCCCTGGGAGCGTCCATATAAGGTTCAATGCGTAAAGCCGGAATGTTGTTCATTTCAAAATATGCTTTTCCTTCACTGGGCATTGGCCTTACTGAAATATTTAAATCGAATTTTTTTTGGACAGAGTACGCGAACTCCCTGCCCGGAAGTATCTGTAAAAAATAACTACTTTTTAATGTTGGCAAATTTGATTGGAACTCCCACTCATCGAGGCCTCCATAATGCTTCATCGTGCTTACATAATGATATTCGAGAATGCTGCCTGCTTTCACTGCCGGCATTGCAAATTTCAGAAGTGAGTAATAGTTGTTTCTCTTTTCTGTATGGAATGATTTTTTATCCACCGCAAGGCCCGGTTGCATAGCGTTTGCATCAAAGTTGAAAGTATATGCTTGTACTTTTGACAAATACTCAAAACCATCTTTACTATAAAAAGGAATAATAATATTGCCTCTGTCGAGGCCCCGTTCATTTAGTATCTTAATTCTTATTCTCCTTTCGGTTATCATGTGCCATTCATCATCATACTTTACTACAGCCTGGTCAAGTAATATTATAGCTTCTGCTTCAGTATCGAATGAGCATTGGTTTAAGTTTTTTTCTTCTTTAGTTTCCTTGCCAAACTCTGGAAAATCCGTTTGTGAAAAGGAAACTAAAGAAATAAAAAGGGAAACTAAAGTAGTGGTAATTCTGGTGGGGGTCATAAAAATAGTTTTGTGGGTACTCTAATATAATTCATCATTTCAAAAATCAAAAGCCGTCTTGCTCAAAACAAGACGGCTCTCTAAAATATTAACTTCTATCAAAATCTTTCAAGTGCCGAAAAGAAGAAATCACCTTCAATTTTTGCATTTTCATCGCTATCGCTTCCATGCACTGCATTTTCGCCAACTGATGTTGCATATTTTTTTCTAATGGTTCCTTCTTCTGCATTAGCCGGATTGGTAGCACCGATCAGTTTACGGAAATCAGCTACTGCATTTTCTTTTTCTAAAATAGCAGCGATAATAGGGCCACTGCTCATAAACTCTACCAACTCGCCATAGAAGGGTCTTTCTTTATGCACTGCATAAAATTCACCGGCTTTTTCAGGTGTGAGTCTCAATTGTTTTAATGCCACTACACGAAACCCGCCGTTGATCATCATATCAAGTATGCCACCGGCATAACCTCTTTTCATAGCGTCAGGTTTGATCATTGTCAATGTTCGATTGCTCATAATTTACTTTGTTTTTTGCGCCGCAAAAGTATGTGAAAGTTCGAAGTTTATCGTTTGAAGTTTGAGGTTTCTTGTAAAATGGTTAACATCACTTGAGCTGCCCAAAAACCTCAAATCTCAAACCTCGAACCGCAAACAACAATCCCTTATCTTCGCAGCCGTTTATGAAACCCATAGAGGATATTTTCCCATTATTATACCAGGCTAAAAGAATTGTAATTGTTCCTCATCAGAAACCCGATGCTGATGCAATGGGTGCATCACTTGCTCTTTCACATTTTTTAAAACAGTTTGGACATAGCATAACCATCATTTCACCGTCTAATTGGGCTGGCTGGCTTAACTGGATGCCGGGCTGTAACGAGGTGATAGATTATGATATGTTCAAGGAAAAAGCAGAAAAGATCCTTGACCAGGCGGAGTGGGTTTTTTGCCTTGACTTTAATGCGATACATCGTACAAAGAACCTGGCAGCAAAATTAGAGCGAGTAACTTGTCCAAGAATTTTGATCGACCATCATCAGCAACCTGATGAAAAAAGTTTTGAATGGGGGATAAGCGACACAACTAAGTCAAGTACCTGTGAAATGATCTATGATTTTGTATATGCTTCCGGTCACAGTGATAAGTTTACCAAAGATATGATCGATTGCATTTATGCAGGTGTGGTGGCAGATACGGGATCATTTCGTTTTTCATCAACAACTGCCGCGGTGCATGAGCTTGTTGCCGATCTGAAAAAACGTGGTCTTGAACACATGCATGTGCATAATGATCTTTTTGATAATTTTTTAGAGAACAGGATGCGGTTCATTGGTCATGTCTTAATAAACAGGATGGAGGTTTTTTATGA
>Ga0193740_1000228_pt1 | contig 16081 bp, 13 predicted proteins | sample L2s1metaG_FD_145072 | JGI IMG/M metagenome (GOLD analysis project Ga0193740, IMG submission 145072) | Soil microbial communities from a riparian zone of the East river system, Colorado, United States - L2s1 | ecosystem: Environmental > Terrestrial > Soil > Riparian zone | place: USA: East River... | reverse complement strand
TGAAAAGAGTAGCAGCCATGGAGTTTGACCGCTTTTTAAAATACTACGAAAATGCAGAAGATCTGAATGCACGTGAACGCCGTGATGATCGTTCGCGGACATCAGAAGGGCGTGGAGATCGCTCTGGTGATGGACGTAGGGATACCAGGGGAAGAGAATTTAGTGGTGGAGGAAACTATACCAGGTTATTTGTAAACCTTGGCTCTAAAGATGGGTTTTACAAAGCAAGCTTTTTGCAGTTTATTTTGGACATGAGTGATTTGAGTAAAGACATTCTTGGCCGTATTGATATGAAGGAAATGAATAGCTGGATAGAGGTGGATAAGCAGGCCGCCAACCAAATGATCCGTTCAATTGATGGTAAAAAGTATAAGGGCAGAAGAATAAGAATGAACGAAGCAGATTCGGTGAGGAGATGAAAGATCAGAGGTCAGAGGTCAGAGGTCAGAGGTCAGAGGTCAGAGGTCAGAGGTCAGAGGTCAGAGGTCAGAGGTCAGAAAAAAAATAACCGAACAAGATAGAAAAAAATGAACCTGGTTGATTAACTCCGAAACATTGGTAGCACCAGAAGAAAATGATTTTAAATACAGCTCCGTAGGAGCGAAACCTTGGTAGAAGCAACGTCGATCAATCAATACAGCTCCGTAGGAGCGGAACATTACGATGGCAGAACAAGGAAATCGAATTTTGGGATTGGAGTGGTTGGACATGTTGATAAGAATTGCCGGACGTACAATCCCGATAGCTATCGGGATTGACACAACGGAAGGCGATAGTAGCCAACCTGTTTAGTACATAATTAAAATTTTCAAAATCTGCGCATTTTTATTATTAGCGTCCGCTGGTATTCATAGATGTTATTAATCAGAACTCTTTAACATCATTTAATAATTTTCTCCTCCCTGCACCAGTTTTTAAAACATTCAAACATCCTATATTTGTACCGGCAGGTCTTATACGACCAGCTCCTGCTGAACTCCCCCAGGACCGGAAGGTAGCAAGGGTAGGCGGTTGTAGCGGTGCGATGTAAGTAGCCTGCCATTTTTATTTCCTCAACTGTTGTTTCATATCTTTCCTCCCTCACGTTTTAGTCTATATTTGTGTCCTCAAATTTTTTACAAACATGAAATTTTTTATAGACACAGCCAACCTCAATCAAATCAAAGAAGCACATGAATTAGGAATACTTGACGGTGTTACCACCAACCCATCTTTAATGGCCAAGGAAGGCATTAAAGGACACGATGCTGTCTTCAATCATTATAAAACGATTTGTGAGATGGTACATGGTGATATCAGTGCCGAAGTGGTTTCAACTGATTTTGCTACTATTGTTGAGGAAGGAAAAAAACTGGCAGCTATTCACCCCAATATAGTTGTAAAAGTTCCCATGATCAAGGATGGGGTAAAAGCCATTAAATGGTTTACTGATAACGGCATTCGCACAAATTGTACCCTGGTTTTTTCTGCAGGACAGGCCATACTTGCTGCAAAAGCAGGAGCAGCTTATGTTTCTCCATTTATCGGAAGAATCGACGATGGTGGTTGGGATGGAATGCAGCTAATAGAACAAATTGCTACCATCTATGCAGTACAGGGTTATAAAACGGAAATTTTAGCAGCGTCAATCCGCAATCCAAATCATATTATACGGGCTGCTGAATTAGGTGCGGATGTAATCACTTCACCGCTGGAATCAATCCTTGGATTATTAAAGCATCCGTTAACTGATATTGGCCTGGCGAAGTTTATGGAAGATGCAAAGAAATTTGCCTAGCCGTTTTTTTGTTTGGACTTAGCCGACTTCCGTCGCATTTCATCCATAATTTCTTCATTTGTTTTAAGAGGCTCAATAAAGCCTCTTTTCCGTATGTGGATGACGACTTCTTTATGAACGGAAGGATTGCTTTTAAGGACAGCTTTTACTCTTACGGTTTCAGATTTATATGAACTGTCGATAAAAAGGTCATTACCCTTGAAAAATCCTGCGTCAGAAATAAAAAGCACCTGTGTAGAATCAAGTGGAGTCCAGGTGCCATCCGACAATTTGCCATCAACATTGATATAGTTATAAAATCCTTTTTTTAAGCTATCAGTGTATAAATGGAAATAAATACTGTCCACTTTTTGAGCGGACACTGCATTTGCTGTTATTATAAAACCAACCAATACAAGGATTTTTCGCATACCCCGAAGCTTTATGCAAAGGTCTGAAAATAGACGTTAATGTGATGGTAAGGGTTGTCAAAAAAAGTAATATAAGCGATCAGCGCAGCTAAATAAAGGTTAAACAAAAGGCCAGGTTAACCGGCCTTGAATTCTTTCGCATTAATTGTAAAAAAAATCCTGTTGAATAAATAGATTGGACAGCTATATCTCTATTGAAATCCGACCCAATGCATCTATCCGTTTAAAAAGCCTTTCCATTTTTATCCGTCAAAATCTTATCAGCATTTTTTACATACTTGTCAAGCCATGCATTTTGTTCGTATAAAGTGTGCAGTAAATTTTCTTTGCCACGATACCCATGAGCTTCATACGGAAGCAAAACCAGCCTCACAGTTCCGCCGTTTCCTTTTATGGCATTAAACAGTCGTTCACTTTGAATGGGATAAGTGCCTGTATTATCATCAGCCTCGCCATGGATCAATAACAGTGGCGTTTTAATCTGGTTGGCATAACTGAACGGGCTCATGTCGTGGTACAATTTAGGGTTGTCCCAGTATGTACGGTCCTCATTTTGAAAACCAAATGGAGTAAGGCTTCTGTTATAAGCGCCACTGCGTGCAATTCCGGCCTTGAACAATTTGGTGTGAGCCAATAAATTAGCCGTCATAAATGCTCCATAACTATGACCGCCAACCGCTACACGATTCTTATCACCTACTCCAATTGCATCCAACTTATTGATGGCTGCTTCTGCATTCATACGCAACTGGTCAATAAAATTATCGTTGGGCTTTTTTTCTTTCTCGATAGATACAATTGGCATTTCAGCGTTGTTCAATACCGCATATCCCTGGGTGACCCAATATACCGGTGAACCCCAGTTTAATAAAGTAAAACGGTGTTCACTTCCACGCACCTGTGCCGCATCCGCTGCTGAATTGTATTCGGCAGGATAAGCCCAAATTATCACAGGAAGTTTTCCGTCCCGTTTTGGATCATAGCCTTTTGGTAAATACAGGTCACCGGTGAGATCAACACCATCTTCGCGTTTGTACCTGATTTTTTGCTTGCTTACGCCCCGTAATTGCGGGTATGGATCAGTGAAATCAGTGAGAGCCTTTGTTGTCTTATTTTTCAAATCCCTGATGTAATAATTAGGAACTTCTTTTTCACTTTCACGCCTTGTGAGCACAATGCCTTTATCGGCATCCAATACTCTCGCAATACTTTCAAAATGGTCTTCATCGCTTCTCCATTCAATGTTCAATTTTCTTGTAGTAAGATCAAAACTGGCAAGAAAAGGCAGATCACCTTTGGGTGAGGCACCAACGGGGTTATTCATGAGGATCTTAGTTCCGTTATCACTGAGTTTGATCACTTCTCTTCCGTATTGATTGGTCTCAGTTACGGGTACACCCGGATTGGCATAAGCATCCGTTGTATTTCTTTCAATCAATTTTTCCAATTGGCCAGTTGTTGGATTGAACAAATTAGTCCTTACCTGTTGTTTGCTTTGAAGGCCTTCTGTTACCAGCGCAATTTTGTCGTTACCCCAGGTGATATTGCGATAGCGCATAGCGGTTTTGAACAATTCTTTGGGCTGGCCTGTAAATGGTGCTGCCAGTTCAAAAACCACATCATGAAAATCCATTTTGTTTTTGATCAACCCACTATCTAATGGTTGACACCAAACGATGGTAGCTGGCTTGTCATCCCGCCAGTCAAAACCCCGGGGAAGATTTTGAACATTATCATTACCCGAAGGCGAGGTTTCTGATGATGGCAGATCTGCTAAATGTTTTACAAGTTTCCCATTTACATCTGTTATTGTCACAGTTGATGGAAAACCTTGCGACGTTACCAGGTAAGAAAATGGTTTCCTGATACTGCGGATCAACAAAAATTTCTTATCAGGAGAAATATTAATAAAGCTGTAAATAGCCGGCTGGCCAATCTTCGTCTCTACTCCATTTGTATTTTTTACCAGTTGTGAAGTTGTATAAAACTCAAATAACTGTTCATCATAAGGTGATTTGATAAGGTCCTGGAATGTAGGTTTAGGTGCCGCTTTTCCAAGATTCTGTTGAACAGCAGGCCCTTTTGGCATTAATGATCTTGCCGGTGCTGCTGTTACCGGTTTAATTATGGTACGATAGAGCAATGTATTATCATCTAACCACCGGAAACTTCCTGCAATCAATACATTCAAAGCCTGCTTATTTATTTTGGTAGCTTTTTGCGTTGCAATATCAATGACATAAAGATCGACGCGGGTGTTAGCAACCTGGGTAAATGCAATTTTTTTATTGTTCGGACTCCACAATAATGAAGTGGCAGACATAGAGGACGGTAGCCCTGTTACTCTAAATTCCTTTCCTGTTTTAATATTCTTGAGCCAAAGATCATTGATAAAATTCTGGCGGCTTAATGCAAAATTGTTTGGATTGATTCGCATACCTGCAATGCGCAGTTCAGGTTGTGCCAATTCCTCGACAGAGGGATAGCTGTTACTTTGTGTAAACAACATCCACTCGCCATAAGAATCTACAGTCACATTAGGTGTGGGTTTCACCAGTAATAATTCGGCAATTTCTTTCGGAGGTAGTTTGTAGGATATATCGTCCTGCGAAAACGAAATAAAACCAATAAAAAGAAAACATACTGCAAAAACAATTCTGCAACAGTAAGCCATAGTTCAGAATTTTTGAGGAAGTTAATGAAATTAGAAACGGGCAATAAAACTTTTGGTGAAATGCAATGGAATCTTAGCTTTGCGACTCAATGATAATTTTATTCGTACATATCCATCATCATTTACTTACCAGCCGGTAAGCCGTTGATGTATTGTACAAACTGATAACGAAGGCTTACCGCAAGGTGGGCCTTTTTAATTTATAATTTATGAATCTTAAACTGGCAGTACAAAGGTCGGGCCGCCTGCACGAGGATAGTGTGCGGTTATTGAATGACTGTGGCATTTCAGTAAAGAATGGCCATGGGCATTTGAGGAGTGTTGCTGATAACTTCCCTTTAGAAGTTTATTTTTTGAGGGATGATGATATTCCGCAGTATGTAGAAGATAATGTTGCCCATATTGGTATAGTTGGTGAAAATGTTTTGTACGAAAAAAATAAGGCAGTTGACATCGTTGAGCAATTGGGTTTTGGTAAGTGCCGGCTTTCTATTGCTGTAAAAAAAACAGACCAGTACAACAATGTTCAGTTTTTAAACAACAAAAAAATTGCCACGAGTTATCCTGTGCTTACAAAAAAATTTTTGGATGAACATAAAATTAATGCGGAAATACATGAGCTCAGTGGTTCGGTTGAGTTGGCCCCGGGAATTGGTTTAGCCGATGCAGTTTGTGATCTGGTGAGCAGTGGCTCTACACTTTTCATGAATGGTTTGCAGGAAGTTCAAACGATTTTAAAAAGCCAGGCGGTTTTAGTACGATCAAAGGAACTCAAAGAAGAGCATGAAAAAATTTTAAATCAGCTCCTCTTCAGGATTCGTGCCGTAAAAAAGGCTGGTAATAATAAATATGTTTTGCTGAATGCACCAAATGATAGGCTCGGTAAAATCATTGGTTTATTACCAGGGATGAAAAGCCCTACTGTATTACCACTTGCGGAAAGCGGCTGGAGCTCCGTTCATAGCGTTTTAAGTGAAGAAGAATTTTGGGAAAGGATCGAAGCATTGAAGAATGCTGGTGCGCAGGGAATTTTAGTAATACCCATTGAAAAAATGATCATCTGATTCGTAAATAGGCAAATGTGCAGGTATGCAGATAATTAAAAACCCGGATAAAAAAGACTGGAAGGTTCTGTTGCAAAGGCCTTATGTGGATAATCGCTCGATATTAGAATCCGTTCAACAGATTTTGAATGCAGTTAAGCAGCATGGCGATGAAGCTGTACGCTCTTTCACTAAAAAGTTCGATGGAGTGGAATTGGACAATTTCCTGGTGAGCGAAAAAGAAATTAAAGATGCAGAAATCAAGCTTTCCATCGAAATTAAGAACGCGATTCGCCAGGCTCAATTGAACATTGACAAATTTCATCGTGCTCAATTTTCTTCTACTGATGTTATCGAAACCATGCCGGGTGTTCAATGCTGGAGAAAAAATGTTGGTATTGAAAAGGTAGGATTGTACATACCTGGTGGAACAGCACCTTTGTTTTCCACTGTCCTGATGTTGGGTATTCCCGCTAAACTTGCCGGTTGCAAGGAAATTATTTTATGTACGCCAGCGAACGAAGAAGGTGAAATTCATCCAGCCATTTTGTTTTGTGCCCAATTGGTAGGTGTAAATAAAATTTATAAGATCGGCGGGGCACAAGCTATTGCTGCTATGGCCTACGGAACGGAAACCATTGAGTCGGTTTACAAAATATTTGGGCCCGGAAATCAATATGTAACCGCGGCTAAACAGTTGGTTCAAATGCAGGGAGTGGCTATTGACATGCCTGCCGGTCCGAGCGAGGTTTGCGTTTTAGCAGATGAATCAGCAGATCCGTCGTTTGTTGCTGCAGATCTGTTATCACAGGCAGAACATGGTATAGACAGCCAGGTGTTATTGGTTTGTAATAAAGAGGAGGTAGCGATTGAAGTACAGGCTGAACTGAAAATACATTTGGAGAAACTTCCACGGAGAGAAATTATAGAAAAGGCTTTGGCCAACAGTAAGGCTATTATTGTAAAAAATATTGACGAGGCAATTGATTTAGTGAACGAATATGCTTCCGAACATTTGATCATCAGTTGTGACAATGCAGAAGCCCTTGCGGAAAAAATTACAAATGCCGGTTCTGTATTTATTGGTAATTATTCACCGGAAACTGTAGGTGATTATGCAAGCGGAACCAATCACACTTTGCCAACTAACGGTTTTGCCAGGGCATATAGTGGAGTAAGCATCGACAGCTTTGTAAAAAAGATCACATATCAAAAGTTATCAAGGGCAGGACTCGACCAAATTGCCGGTACCGTTTTGGTAATGGCTGAAGCCGAAGGCCTTGATGCACATGCCAATGCTGTTAGGATTCGAATCAAAAGCTAAAATTTACAATTTGAAAAATGAGTTTCGATTTAAATAATCTGGTAAGAAAAAATATCAAAGACCTTAAGCCGTATTCTTCTGCGCGGAGTGAGTTTAGTGGAGTGGCGAAGGTTTTTTTAGATGCCAACGAAAACAGTTTTGGATCTCCATTAACCAAATGGTATAATCGCTATCCTGATCCTTTACAATGGGAATTAAAAAAGAAAATCAGCACAATAAAAAATATAGCCCCGGAAAATATTTTATTGGGAAATGGTAGCGATGAATGTATTGACCTGCTTATTCGTGCATTCTGCGATCCGCAAAAAGATAATCTCATTATCTGCCCACCTACCTACGGCATGTATGAAGTATATGCACATATCAACGACGTAGAAGTAAAAGAAGTTCCTTTGCACCCAAATTTTCAATTGAACCTTGAAGGGCTGGAAAATGCCATCGATGCCAACACTAAATTGATATTCTTTTGTTCGCCAAATAATCCAACGGGTAACAGCATGGACAGGGAGGACATTGAAATGGTGGTGAATAATTTTGACGGTATTGTAGTCATTGATGAAGCCTACATCAATTACAGTCGTCACCGCTCTTTCGTTGCTGAATTAAAGGATTATCCAAACCTGGTGGTCATGCAAACGTTTTCAAAAGCATGGGGACTGGCAGCACTACGTTTGGGAATGAACTTTGCTTCAACCGACATCATTGATATCCTCAACAAAATAAAACCTCCTTATAATATTAACCAGGCTACGCAGGAACTGGCATTGAAAGCATTGGATCATGTAGATGAAGTAAATACAATGATTAAAGATACCGTGAAGGAAAGAGATGCTCTTGTAAAAGACCTGTCGCAACTACCATCTGTTCAAAAAATATATCCATCTGATGCCAATTTTATTTTGGTGAAGATGGCCGATGCTACAGCAGCCTTCATATTTCTAAAGGAAAATGGCATTATTGTCCGAAACCGAAGCAACGTGGTTTTATGTGAAAACTGCCTACGAATTACTGTGGGAACTCCCCAGGAAAACGAACAACTGGTTCGCGCCCTGATGAGCTATAATTAAAACATCTACCTTTAGCAGGCAACCAAATTGTATTTTATGTTTTTCTTTTTACAAACCGAGCCAAACCCGATAATCCATTTTATTGCCAGTTATTGGTGGCTACTTGTTTTATTGTTCATTGTTTTCAGTGGCTTGTTTACTATCAACCAGGGATACATTGGAGTGATTACAATGTTTGGAAGATACCAGCGTGTTGTCCGCCCTGGCTTGAGAATCAAAATTCCCCTGATCGAGCAGTTGTATAAAAAAATTTCCATTCAGAATCGTTCCGTTGAATTGGAGTTCCAGGCTGTGACACAAGACCAGGCGAACGTTTATTTTAAAAGCATGCTGTTGTATGCTGTGCAAAATGCAGATGAAGAAACGATCAAAAAAGTCGCTTTTAAATTTTTTGCAGACAGGGACCTGATGCAGGCCTTGATAAGAACGATCGAAGGAAATATCCGTTCGTTTGTAGCTACAAAAAAGCAGGCGGAAGTTTTAGCGCTACGAAAAGAAATTGTTGATTACGTAAAGGTGGAAATTGATCTTACACTGGAAGAATGGGGTTATCACCTGATGGACCTCCAGATCAACGACATCACTTTTGATAAGGCCATCATGGATTCGATGAGTAAAGTTGTTGCTTCCAATAATTTAAAAGCCGCCGCAGAAAATGAGGGACAGGCTTTGTTAATTACTAAAACCAAGGGTGCGGAAGCAGAGGGTAATGCCATTAAAATAGCTGCTGAAGCCGAAAGAGAAGCGGCCCGTTTGCGTGGCCAGGGTGTGGCCTTGTTCCGCCAGGAAGTAGCAAGGGGTATGACCGAAGCTGCTGAACAAATGAAACAGGCAAATCTGGATACAAATGTCATCTTATTCAGTATGTGGACGGAGGCAATTAAAAACTTTGCTGAATATGGAAGAGGAAACGTCATCTTCCTTGATGGAAGTTCAGAAGGAATGGAAAAAACCATGAAACAGATACAGGCCCTAATGATAAAACCTGCTGGTACGGATCATAAGCCTGTAAATGGACAGTAGTAAAGGCTGCAGAGTATCTTGATATTGATTATTAATTATTGGTAATTGGATTATTAGGTTGTGAGCTAATTACTACTATCATCCCGATAGCTATCGGGACTCTTGTGTCACTCACTGCATCGTCCAGGAATTCTCTTCAGCCCAGGTAGCTATCGGGGTGCAGGTGTCGTTACTGGTTCCAGTATTCTTTTATTTGAAGAACTTTAAACCGCAGCGATCGCAGCGTCCGCAGCGGTTTCATTTCTTCTGCAATAGTAAAGCTTCAAAAGGACGAATGACTCTTCGAACTTTGACGATAAGAATTAATGGATGTACAACCCCAATGGCTATCGGCAGGGACGTAACTGGCATTTCATTGTATGATGTCCATAGGTAAATAAAGATTGTCAATCTTAATCAATCCACATATCATTTTATCAGGAACACCTATCTGTATACATCCGTTTCATTATCTTTCAAAAGAAGATTTTCTTTAATTCCTTAAATAAAACAAAAAATGCGACTTCAACAGGTAGCATTTTACGTGCATTTAGCCCAATAACAAAATATTAAATGCAGGCTCACGTTATTCATCACATTCAATTACATTTACCGCGAAAAGTAAAATCGTATGATTAACCTGTTACAAATTGATTCAACTCACACGGCAGCGGCTACAAGCGGGATTACTCTTTTTGACCTTTTGAAACTGGGTGGATGGGTAATGATCCCATTAATGCTTTTACTGGCAATTACCATTTTTGTTTTTTTCGAAAGATTGATTGCTATTCGAAGAGCATCCAACCTTGATTCCAATTTCATGAATATTATCCGAGACCACATCATTAGCGGTAACGTAACTGCGGCACGCAGTTTTGCAAAAAATATCAATAACCCGGTTGCACGAATTATTGATAAGGGAATTCAGCGCATTGGCAAGCCCATTGAAAATATCGAAAGAAGCATGGAGAATGTTGGTAAACTGGAGATCTATAACCTTGAAAAAAATCTTTCTGTTCTTTCTTTGTCGGCTGGTATTTCTCCGCTGTTAGGCTTTTTGGGAACGATAATAGGCATGTTTCAATTGTTTTATAGTTTGGCAGTTGGCGGCGATTTCACCATACAAACCATGGCCAGCGGTATTTATACCAAAGTAATCACGTCAGCTACGGGTCTGATTATTGGATTGCTGGCTTATGTTGCACACAATTACCTGACGACACAAGTTGATAAAACAGCTTACAAGATGGAAGCATCCAGTGCTGAATTCCTTGATGTTTTGCAGGAACCAACGAGGTAATTGAGATTGATATGAAGATGTAAAATTTTTAGTTTGACTTTTAACCTTTGACTTATAAATGAACATCCGGAGAAAATTAAGAGCACATGCCGAGGTACATACAGGTCCGCTGAATGATATCTTGTTCATTCTTCTGCTTTTCTTTTTGATTGCTTCAACACTGGCCAATCCAAATCTCGTTCGGGTGAGCAATCCCAAAGGAGACAAGGACATGAAGGCCAAACAAAATATCGTGGTTACCATTGATAAGGAACAGAAGTTTTATATAGGAACACAATTGATTCCTTCACAACAACTGGATACGCTTCTTACACAAGCTATAGTCAATGCAAGGCAGGGCATTGATTCACCCTCGGTAGTTATTAATGCTGATACGAGTGCTTATTATGGCGAGGTTTTCAGAATTATGAGACTCGCTAAAAGAAATGGAGCTAAAGTGGCTGCATTGGTGAAATAGGAGGGGCGGCCCATCCCGACCTTCCCCGTGGGAAGGCCATCCTGTCACAGACCCTTATATTTTATCATTCTTTATGGACATTAAAAAGCTCTCAATGTTGAAGAAATGTTGAGAGCTGTAAGTATTCTCAAATAAGCAGGGGCTGTGAGTTGGTGGCTTCCCCTACCGGGGGAAGTCGGATGAGGGCCCGGGCCTTCACCATCCGATCTTTCCCCTGCAAATCTTTTTTTAATTCAATATTTGAATAGCCATAGTCTTTAAAAAGGCTGACTACATCTTTGCCAAGTCCTTCATGTATTTCCATATAAATGCTCCCGGTTTCATACAACCTTTTTTTGCCAAATTGGGCGATTGCCTTATAAAAAATCAGTGCATCGTTATCAGGAACAAAAAGTGCCGTATGTGGTTCGTGGTCCACAACATTTGACCGCATTTGTTCTTTATCATTGAAGGGTACATAGGGTGGATTGCTTACAATAATATCAACAGAAGGTAAATGTTTTTGTTGCGCTTCGTCTAAAAAATTCACTCCCTGGAAATCTACACGAATGTCCAAGGACGAGCCGTTTCTTCTTGCCACATTTAGCGCTTCTTCACTTATATCACATCCCCATACTTCTGCTTTTGGCATTGTCTTTTTTAAAGCAAGCGCAATACAACCACTACCCGTTCCCACATCTAAAATTTTTAGTTGGGTTGTTTCATCAGCTTGCATCGATTTTCGAACGAAAACATCCTTGCCCAATACTTTCAGATCATCAACAATCCAATGAACTAATTCTTCGGTTTCCGGCCGGGGAATCAAAACATTTTTATCTACATACAATTCCATTCCATAAAACCAGGCTTTATTCATCACGTATTGAATGGGTTCATGCATTCTTAATCTTTCCAAATCTTTTTGTAGTTGCTCTACCTCCAGCCCTGACAATTCTGATTGTTTTTTTGAAACCCGTTGTGTTTTTGATAATCCTGTTACATGTTCAATGGCAAGATCCGCAATATTGATCGCTTCCTGTTGGTCATAAATTCCCCGGAGTTGTTCCTGTATGTATTGTTCCGCTTCGAAGAGTTTCATGCCGACAAACTTAACCTTTCTTTACTTTTGAAGGCTGATGACTGCACATGAAATATATATGCATCGTTGCCTGGAGTTGGCTCAACTGGGAGCAGGATCTGTTGCACCCAACCCAATGGTAGGTGCGGTTCTGGTTTATAATGACAGAATTATTGGCGAGGGGTTTCATCAACAATACGGAATGGCTCACGCAGAACCCAATTGTATTGAATCAGTGAAGGAAGCGGACAGGAATTTGATTGAAAAATCAATACTGTATGTTTCGCTGGAACCATGTGCTCATTTTGGAAAAACACCGCCTTGTGCAGACCTGATTATTGAAAAGAAAATTCCAAAACTGGTTATTGGTTGTCATGATCCTTTTTTTGAAGTAAATGGAAAAGGTATTGAGAAATTGAAAGCTGCCGGAGTACAAATTGTGTCAGGTGTTTTAGAAAAAAAATGCGTGGAGCTGAATAAACGTTTTTTTACATTCCATACTGAACATAGACCCTATGTAGTTTTGAAATGGGCGCAAACGTTGGACAATAAAATTGCCAATGAAGATTATAGCCGGGTATTAATAAGTAATCAACACACCAATCGCATTGTACATAAATGGAGAAGCGAAGAAATGGCAATTGCTGTAGGTACGAACACGGCATCATTTGATGATCCTGAGTTAACCACTCGTTTATTTCCGGGCAATAACCCAATCCGCATTGTGATAGATATGGATTTGCGATTACCAAAAAGTTTGAAATTATTCGATTCAACAATTCCGACTATTGTGTTTAATACAAAAGAACATAATCTGCCACGTGAAAAAATTTCTATTACTGAGTTAACTGAAATCGGGGTGGGTTATTACCAGGTTACTGAAGATGTAAGCCTCGTTCATCAAATGATAAATGCACTGTATCGAATGAACATTCAATCCGTTTTGGTGGAAGGCGGAGCCTATTTGCTACAATCTTTTATTGACGAAGGAATTTGGGATGAAGCAAGAGTGATTACCAATGAGCAACTTTCTCCTGGTGCTGGAATTCCTGGGCCTATATTAAAAAATTCATGGTTAGAGAGCTCGGAACAAATTTTTTCGGATGTGGTGCGCACCTACAAACACACGAACAACAATTCATGAATCATTATTATACAATTGAAAAGCCTTCTGTTGCAGAATTCAAGGACCGGGGTAGTAAATTTTTGGCCTATGTATTTCCAGTGCAAACCAGCGATGATTTTAAAAAGCGGTTAAAAGAGATCAAAGAAGAACATCCTAAAGCAGCACATCATTGTTTTGCTTACAGAATTGGTATGGATGGAAATAATTTTCGCTCCGGCGATGATGGAGAGCCTTCGGGTTCGGCTGGCAAACCAATCCTTGGACAAATAGACAGCAAAGAACTTACATATATAGCGGTCATCGTTGTTCGATATTTTGGTGGTACACTACTCGGAATTCCTGGATTGATCAACGCCTACAAAACATCCACAAGCCTTGCTTTGCAATTAACTGCTATTATTCAAAAACCTGTTTTGATCCACTATGAACTGCAATTTGACTATACCCTGGTAAATGAAGTAATGATGGTAGTGAAGCGTTTTGGGTTAACGGTGTTGCAAAACGAAATGCAATTGTTTTGCAGGATGGTGATTGGCATTCCCAGGGAAAATTTAGAGTTGTGTTTGGACAAGTTAAAAGATCTGCATGGAGTGGAAATTAAACCAATAGACTAATCACTTTCTAAAATGTAAACCATAGCTTTCCTGGGCCAGTACATTTTTCCATTGTTGTATCAGCCTGCGATAGGCATGACCTACCGGCATTTCTTTTCTTTCCAAATCAAAAAGTCCTACTTCGTGAATGCGACCGTTGTCTTCGCGCAAGGCAGTATCCCAATCAACCTGGTGCGTTAAACTATACCATGTGAAACCAACTATCGGTATACCATCCTGTATTAAACGGTACACATTAGCCCATTGCTTCCATAACCATTCGGCACTGCCTGGCATTTTTAAATTAGTTTCAGTGTGCATGATTGGTAATTTATAACGGCTATAATATTGATGTGTGATAACATAATAACCAAAAATCTCACCGGCTGATGTAGTGGTGCCGTTTGGGAGAACCAGGTGCTCGTTGGTAGCATAATAATCATTTCCCATAATACAGCGTGCGGATACCTGGTTTTCCTGGAACCAGCGAAATTCTTCTTTTGTCATTCCATTTTCCAGGAGGTATTCATACATCATTACACGGATAGGATAACCATAAGTGAGGTCCAGAGCTAAAAATCTTTTCTGGTTCAAAAAATTTGCTCTTGTCATTACCTCGGGCCGCATAGGATGAAAATATTCAGACGATTCACTTTGAATAAATACGGCCTCGGGCTGCACTTTTAAAATTTCTCTCATTGCAAGTACATTGGCCTTACACAAATGTTTGATTGCAGTTACGAAGGCCATTTCGTTGCTTAAGCGTTCGTTCCACCAGCCATATTGTGCGGAAAACATGGCAGTGATAAAAATTTCGTTGATAGGTGTGTACAATTGCAATGAGGGAAACCGTTGTGCAAATGCAGCAGCGTATTCGGCAAAATATTGTGGAAAATCCGGGTTTTGAAAATTACCCAGCCAGTCAGGCACACCAAAATGACAAAGGTCAACAATGGGAGTAATGTTTAATTCTTTTAGCCGGTGAAATGTATCATCTGTAAATTGCCAGTCGTATTGACCAGGTCCAATATGGGTTTTGTAATAGGGAGGACCATACCGAAGAAAAGAAATGCCCATATTGCTAACCAGCTCAAAATCGGTTTGCCAGTTTTCATAATGGCAACATTTCTCCATTTCATCAACTCGTTTGATCGTGCCATCGGGTAATTGAATGGTTGGATAACTGTTTTCAATACCTGTGGCAAACATGAACTTATTACGCTGGGGCATAGACTAATAGATTAATCCCGATTACTACCAAAGTAATGCCACAGATAAAACATTAAACCTGAAAATATTCAATTAAATTTTGGCTGAATACCGGTATAGTTATGTGGTGTGATTTTCTTCAGGTCTTTTTTTAGGGATGCTGAAATCTCAAGCGAGTCCAGAAATTGGTGAATGGATTTCTGATCAATATGATTTTTTCCGCGGGTAAGCTCTTTTAAGGCTTCATAAGGGTTTGGATAATTTTCTCTGCGTAATATGGTTTGTATAGCTTCTGCAACAACAGCCCAATTATTATCGAGGTCCTGGTAAATTTTTTCATCGTTTAAAACAAGTTTATTCAGTCCTTTCTCAATGGACTTAAAAGAAAGGATCGTGTGGGAGAAGGGAAGACCCACATTGCGTAATACAGTTGAATCCGTGAGATCTCTTTGTAATCTTGATATCGGGAGTTTGGCAGAAAGATGTTCAAACAAAGCATTGGCCAACCCCAGGTTACCTTCTGCATTTTCAAAATCAATGGGGTTTACTTTGTGTGGCATAGCTGAAGAACCAACTTCACCTTTCTTAATCCTTTGTTTAAAATAATCCATCGATATATAGGTCCACATATCGCGGCACAGGTCAACAAGAATGGTATTGATTCGTTTCATGCAATCAAAGGAAGCAGCAAGGTTATCGTAATGTTCAATTTGTGTACTGAATTGCACACGTTGCAAACCCAATACGCCTTCTACAAATTCATTTGCAAACCTGATCCAATCAGTCTTGGGAAAAGCGATATGGTGAGCATTAAAATTGCCAGTGGCACCCCCAAATTTTGCACTGGCAGGTAAAGTAATCAATTGTTCTACCTGGGCTGCTATTCTTTCCACAAAAACCATTAGTTCCTTTCCCAGTTTGGTGGGACTGGCAGGTTGCCCGTGAGTATGCGCCAGCATGGGAATATTTTCCCAGCGCTCTGCCAATAATCTTAGTTCTTTATTTAAATTAAGTAATGCCGGCAAATACTCAAACTCCAACG
>Ga0193740_1000227_pt1 | contig 16100 bp, 12 predicted proteins | sample L2s1metaG_FD_145072 | JGI IMG/M metagenome (GOLD analysis project Ga0193740, IMG submission 145072) | Soil microbial communities from a riparian zone of the East river system, Colorado, United States - L2s1 | ecosystem: Environmental > Terrestrial > Soil > Riparian zone | place: USA: East River... | reverse complement strand
TGTGAAATGATGGTAAGCAGAAAAATACCTCCGAAATAAATTATAGGTAAACTCCAGTGGATTGTGGTGGCATATACAGCAACAAATACAATTCCGATAATTACCGGGAAAAGGATATTGATAAAAGCAGACACAAATTTTTCCGTGTCAATTCTTACTTTCTGCAATATGCTTAATGTTTCGCCGCTTCGGGCATCTTCAAATTCCTGGTAAGGAAGTTTCATAGCATGCTGTAAGCCTTGCGTAAAAACTGTAGCGCCGAACTTTTGTGTAATAAGATTTAAAAAGTAATCCTGGAAAGCTTTTGCAATACGGCTGATCATAGCGACAGAAATAGAAGCAAGCAAAAGCCAAATTACACCATAGTAGTGCCGTAAGACAGGTGTTTTAGTAACGTTCCCTTTTGTATCCACTTTTATATCAATGTCGGTCAGATTTTCATTCATAAAAAGAAAAGTATTCCAGTCAAATGCTTTTACGTTTTTATGATAGTTAGCCAGGTTGATCAGTTTCCCGAAAATGATAGGATCAAATAAGGAGAAACCAATATTGATAGCCGCGAGGAAAAGCACGAGTATCACAAGCCATTTATATGGTCTCAGGTATTGAACAAGAATTTTCATATTTAAATTCAAAAATTAGTCAACGAATATACGAATTGAAATGACTACGTTGGATGCGATCAGCCGGAAGTGAGGGACTTAACTTTATTGATAAATGCAGATAACTGATTGAATAGCTTAGGACGAGCAATATAACCATTAATTTGACCCGTACATACAAGATGTGATAATAAGCTATCCGAATTAAACTTAGCGGGCTGCTGATGTGCTAAAAGTTTTTTTGCACCATTCGGAGTCACCGCATAGGCATGAGTGCAATCGTGAAATCCTGCCCGTGCGATATGCGTTGAAAGGGTAATTGGATAATAGCGCTTTATATATTTTCTATCGATTTTAAATTTGGAGTATGGTGGAAAAATATAGTATAACAGCTGTTTAATTTTTTCTTTGAGGCCCTGTTGCTCATTTTTTTCATACCCGAGGTAAAACAGTTCCCAATCGGAGGGCAATTCGGTAATAATGGAGGGAAATTGTCTTACGGCATGATCATCTGCAATAACATCATCTTCTAAAATCAGAGTTTTGTTATATCCCATTTCGATGATTTTTTTGTAAATATTTACATGTCCAAGGGCACAACACAGCATACCTGGATGCATGTCTTCAATTCCGGGATACAATTGATTGAAATATTCTTTGCTGTAAAGACCCTTTGATTTCATTTCATCGATCGTAATCTCGTTCTTATCGAGCCCTTCAAATAATTCATAATTTAAACCAGAAAGATTCTTTTTAAGTTCAGCGAGCCTATCAGTCAGCCTTGGAAGAGATAATACAAATATTTTGTCAAAATATTTGTTTAATGGTTCAAAATGATTGTTCATTTAAGTGTCGTTTATAAGCCCAAAGCAAAATGTTTTAACAATAAACCTGAGTTTGATAGATGTTTCACGGATTTTTATTAGTTGATTTTCATTTTACTCAATAAATATTATAAAGATAGCAGTAGAATTATTCAAACACCTTTTTTATCCAATTTTCGAGTGAATAGTTCTTAGCTATAAATGGAGGAATAGGAGTGAAGGGTTTTATAAAGAAATCCCTAGAGGGAATGTTATCCTCATTTTTCCATACATAAATATTATTTGGATCATAAAAGTCATAAGTTATAATTGCCTTGTTGGTGGTTATCATTTTCTTTTCAAGTTTCATTGCTTCGAAAAATCTGAATGACAGGCCTTCCTGTTTTGGTTGAGAGATATCCAGTAAAACATTACTGTCATTCATAATGCGGATCGTTTCATTTCGTGGAAGAACATCGGTGAACCAGGTTATACTTTTCTCGTTTTCATTTTTGGATGCAATACTCTTTGTGGCGAGAATATTGATATTTGTTTTGAGATCTAATGGACTTAATGAAACAAGAATTTCTTCCAGGATTTTCAAGCGGTTATCATGCGAAGCAACATAAGAAAGATCAAAATGGGGCGTTTTATTTTTATTTATAGCAAGGTCAGGCGAATAAAAATTTGGAAGAAATAAAAGCTGGTGGTCTTTTACATCCTTTGGTTCAAAACTGAAAAATTTATCAAAGTATTTGATAGTTCCTTTCCCTTCCGGAATTCTTGAAAAGCTATCCCAGAAATAAGCAATTAAACGTTTTCCGTGATCTTTTATAAACGCTAAATGTTCTTTTATAAGATCGGGTCTAAGAATAAGTATGTCATCAAAATAAGGATGATCTTTAAAGATTGTTTCGAGTTTTTCCTTTATCGATTTGTGATAAAATATCTTTTTTTGATTCTTATTCAGAAAAAGTTTTGAAAAGAAATTTTGAACTCGGTGAAATGAATTTCGATAAGTGAGTCTTAGTTCTCTTCCCGTCGTTGTGATCAAATGAGTTTCTGCATCAAGATATTCACTGATGCCTCTGCGAATAATAGTGGTGTAATCCATGTAGTCAGGAGTAATGAATAATACTTTTCTTTTTTTAATTTCATTATTCATTTTAGTGAACAATCATTTTTTCTTAAGGTAATAGGCTGCTGTATCGCCATTATTTTTTTTATTTTCTTCCATCATCTTTTCCTCGAATTCTTTTATTTTTTCTTTTGTAAACAGGCTTTTTTCCCGGTTTGACGACCAACTTTCTGCGGCATGCAAGGGAATTCCTTTCAAATACTGTTCGCTGCACCAGATCACATAATTATTGCTGTCGTATTCAACTTTTTCAATTTCAAAACCAGCGGTAGATGCCAACATTCGCATTCCTTTTTCCGAAGGGATAAAAATATGGCGTGGCGCATCCAACCCACACCAATAAGTTTTGTACTGCTGCCAGCCATAATTTCCCATTACGGGTATCCGCACCAGCAGGGATTTATTTTTATTAAGAAGTGAATATGCTTTTTGTAAAGCCTTCAAAGGCTCAAACATATGTTCGAGTGAATGATGCATCATGATCAGGTCAAACTTTTCATTCAATTCATAAATTTCTTTCTTGTAAATTTTTATAGCACCGTAATCGTGGCCTTTATTTATAAAGGGATCAATGCCGGTGAGGTTTGTGAATCCCATTTTAAAAAGCCGGGTGAGCAGGCTGCCATTACCGCAACCAACATCAAGAATTGCATCTCCTGGTTCTGCTATTGAATTCTTTACCCAACCGTATTGTTCCGGAATTTTATAACCAATGGATAATAATGAACCGATAAGTTTATTCTTTCCGTATAAAAGAAATTCCGATTTGGCTAGTTGAAGCAAACCCGGCCTTTTCAGTTTCTTCATCTCCATTTTGAAGGAGTAGTAGTCTTCGTTAGGATAATATCTGGAGAAATCAGCAGGAGGGTTCATCAATTGCATTGAACCACAATTTTTGCAAAGCTGGTAATGGAAAACTTCATTGAGCCCAAGCTGCAATTCTTTTACTTCAAAAACCTCATTCCCTATATCATTTCCGCAAATAATGCAAGCTGTTGTCAAAGAGAAAATTTTTATTTGATGGCAAAGTAATGGAAATCGGGCAAACAAGTTTACCCGCCCCAACCTTCCCTGTCAAGGCTTCTATATTGGATCGCTTCAGCTAGATGTTCAGGCTTTATTTTTTCACTTCCATTAAGATCGGCAATTGTTCTTGATACTTTTAAAATTCTATCATAAGCCCGGGCCGAAAGATTGAGTTTTTCCATTGCTGCTTTCAATAAATTTTGTCCGACAGTATCGATCACACAAATTTCTTTTAACATTTTACTACTCATTTGCGCATTGCAATAGATACCGGGATTGTTTTTATAACGATCTGCCTGCATCTCTCTCGCCTTGATAACTCTTTCGCGAATAACGGTTGAATTATCAGAATTTTTAGTGGATGATAATTCATTAAATGCAACAGGAGTTACTTCCACATGCAGATCGATACGATCAAGCAGCGGCCCGGAAATTTTATTTAGATATTTCTGAACGGCTCCGGGTGGACAGGTACATTCTTTTTCAGGATGATTAAAAAAACCACAGGGGCATGGATTCATAGAAGCGATCAGCATAAACGAGGCAGGAAAATCCAATGCAACTTTTGCTCTTGAGATCGTCACTTTTCTTTCTTCCATGGGCTGACGCATTACTTCAAGCACTGTTCTTTTGAATTCAGGTAATTCATCCAGGAACAAAACCCCATTATGTGCCAAAGATATTTCTCCGGGCTGGGGATTTCCACCACCCCCAACTAATGCAACATCAGAAATAGTATGATGCGGCGATCGAAATGGACGTTTTGAAACCAGGGTAGAATTTTCAGGAAGCTTGCCTGCCACCGAATGGATTTTTGTTGTTTCTAATGCTTCATGTAATGATAATGGGGGAAGAATTGTCGGCAATCGTTTTGCCAGCATTGTTTTTCCGGCACCGGGAGGCCCGATCAATATTGCATTATGACCACCAGCCGCCGCGATCTCTAATGCCCTTTTTATATTTTCCTGTCCTTTTACATCAGCAAAATCTATTTCATAATCATATTGTGAATTATAAAATTCTTCTCTTGTATTTACAACAACCGGCTCAAGACCCTTTTCATCATTTGCAAAAAAATTAATTACCTCTTCAATATTTTCAACCCCAAATACTTTTAAGTTATTAACTATTGCCGCTTCCTTCGCATTTGCTTTTGGTACGATCAGGCCTTTAAAATTATCTTTTCTTGCCTGTATCGCAATGGGCAGTGAACCTTTAATTGATCTCAGTTCGCCATCAAGGCTCAGTTCACCCATTATCAAATATTTTTCGATCGCTTCATGATTGGATATTAATTCTGAGGCGGCTAAAATGCCAATTGCTATTGGAAGATCAAAAGGGGTTCCACTTTTTTTAATGTCAGCCGGTGCCATATTCACCACTATTTTTGTTCTTGGCATTTGAAAACCAAGTGACTTAAAAGTACTTTCTATTCGCTGTAGGCTTTCTTTTACGGCATTATCCGGCAGACCGACAATAACAACGCCGATACCAGTACTCATCCAGTTCACTTCAATGGTTATAGTGATCGCATCAACACCATAAACCGCACTGCCAAATACTTTTACAAGCATGAGATGAAGGTATAGAAATAATTATTGCAGCCGATACCACAAAGGGGTAAGTGAAGTAACTACATCTCTTTCGAGGGTGAGCTGTATCATTTTTATTTGTTGCAATTATTTATGTGTAAGATGGTCGAACAAAGAACCGGGGATATGCGATTAGATTTTTAGAGCAAATAATTCTAAAGCTTCTTTTTTTCCCTTCAGGTCAATAAAACCGAGACTTTCCATTTGAAAATCTTTGAGACCAATACTTTTTACAAAATCAGCAGAGCCAACAATTTTTTGATTTAATTCTCCTGACTGTGTTCTTATTCTTGCCGCCGTGTTCATCGCATCACCGCTCATTGTTAAATCTTTTTTTACTATTCCAATTTCGCCAACTGTAACAAGACCCATATGCGCACCAATCCGATATTCAGGCAGAATTCCATACTCTCTTCTGTAATAGTCACTTTCTTTTTGAATAATACGCCGTGCTCTTATAATACATTGCAGGCTTTTATGTTTGTTGCTTTTATTTGAAAGCCATGAAACCACAATTTCATCGCCCACATATTGATATATTAACCCGTCATATTCCAGCAAAGCCAGAGAAATATGATGGATAAAATCACGGATAAAAAAGAAATATTTTTTATGTCCCAGTTTTTCAGCAATGGGGGTCGAGTCTTTAAGGTCAATAAAAAAAATGATCCTTTTTTCTTCCTTTGGATCGAGGTATTTACCAATAAAAATATCTGTGAATACCCCGGGAGAATATTTTTCATTTATTTCGAGCGCAAAGAGGGTAATAATATAAAGTAACAACCGCGATGTTACATAACTCAGCAACCAACTGGTTTGAAAAGCAAAATGAAAAAGCGAATTGGAAGCAACGAGCGGACTTTTTCCGTAAATAAATATATAGACAATATAAAAATTAAGAATAGCATAAACAGCAGTACCAAGACAAAGTATCAGCGTTTTTAAAACAAAATTGAGCCAAAGCGGATACTTGCGCAAACGGGTTTTTAATGGAAAAATAAGCCAGTAAGCCATTGTTGAATACGCTATCAGGCCAATGATAAACGTTAAAATAAAAATGCTCTGGCTTGTTTCAGCAAAAGGATATTCATCAACCTCTTCGATTAAACTAAGAGCAAGAAACCGTGAGTAATCAAATAAGGTCCAGAAAAAACCAATTACGATCAGCGTTTTGAAATAATATCTTTTAAGTATTGAGTTCTTATTAAATAAGTCCGATAATGTCATTTTGTGGTAGTATTTACCCTTGTTTTTCTCTTTGCAATCAGCCTTCTTTATTTCGTACTACCTACGGTTGAAACACGTTGAGATTTTTGAAGATATGTGAATATACTTCAATTTTGATGCCCATTAAAGTTTCCCTTTCTGCTTAATACACTAATGGCAAGCTGGATTGCATAATGATAAAATAATTAACATTATCACTACACAGAGATGAATTATTAACTTTAAAAAAACCGCTCAATTATTGGAGCGGTTTTAAAAAAATATAAGTTACTGAGTTAATATTTCTTTACTATCTTTTCTCCTGTTTCGCCATCAATCTTTGTTTTGGTGTCGTTTTCTTTAATTTTTATGTTTCCATCTTTATGTCGGGAAAACTTATTTTTCATTGATCTTGTTACTCATCAGCAATTCTGTATCCGGGTCAACAATTATGGAAACAGGCTTTTGATCGAGTTTGATTTTATAAGAAAATACTGCCTTGTCTACGAATACTTTTTCTTTTTTACTTCCTGACGAAGTGTTTATTTTAAATATTAATGGGAATTTGAAAGTATTTTTTTGTAATTGTTTTACATCTATAATTAGATATTTATCCGCATCGTATTTCCAGGTTATTTCAAGTTCTGGGTGGCCTGTTGTATAAAGCCACTGATCAAAAAACTGTTTCAAGTTTTTACCAGAGATCTCTTCAAACACATTTTGCAGATCTCTTGTATCGGCAACACCACCAGCATACGTTGCATAATATTTTTTTATCGATCTCCAGAAAATAGTGTCACCCAGCTCACAACGCAACATGTGTAAAATCCATCCGCCTTTTTGATAAGAATTCGCATTTAGTAATTTCATGTAATCTGTTTCTTCAGTGTTAACGATCGCTTTATTATTTTCTTTTGAAAAATTGATAACCTGCGACCTGTCTTCTTTCAGCATTTTGATAGCGGTATCCTTTCCATATTTATTTTCAAAATAAAGAATGGTGAAATAAGTAGCGAAGCCTTCACTCAGCCATAGATGACCAAAACTTTTTTCGGTTGCCATATTGCCAAACCATTGATGTGCTATTTCATGTGCGATCAATCCTTCGCTTTTCCTCGTGCCACTTACAGAGTTCTCAGAATAAAAAATTGTATTTGCATTTTCAAGCCCGCCAAATCTTGTTTTCGATTGTACGTTAGCTAATTTTTTATAACCATAAGGGCCAATATTTTTTATAAAGAAGGGAAGAATATCCTTTGCCAATGCATAATCATAAAAACCTTTGTCTTTATTTTCTGGATACACCCAACTATAAACTGGAATATTTCCATTTACTACACCTGCAAGATTGACTGCAAAATCTGCAGCACCGATCACCATTACTTTTGTTGAGATGGGTGTATCTTCTTTCCAGTGTGTAAGCTTAAAATCATTACCAAGAGAAGTTTCTTCTATTTGCACACCATTCGCAACAACCTGGTAATGTTCTGGCGCTGTTACAACAAATTCAACAGTTGCTTTGTCAGCAGGATCGTCATGACAAGGAAGCCAGTTATGACCACGGTTAGGCCAGTTGTCAGCAAAAAAACTTCGATGTCCATATTTTGTTTTTGAAATGATTAAACCGTCTGCAGGAATGCCTGAATAAGGAATTATAAAAGTGGCTGTATCCCCGGCTTTCATATTTTGGGATAGTAAAATGCGAAAACTTTCTTCCTTATAAATACTACCGCGAATGTTGCTCCCCTGTAGTTTTCCAACTTTCATTCCTTTGCTGTTATCTTTCGTCTTGGTCAAATCGAAACTCACTTCGTTCGTAGGTTGTAAAAATTTCACTTTTATTTCTGCAACACCATAAATGGTATCATTAATATCATTAAAGCCAATATTGAATTTATAATGTAATACATCTACATTGTTCTGACTAAACACAAGAACAGCGGAGCATAAAAATGCCAATGAAAAAAATATTCTACGCATAAGTAAATTTTCGTGATTTCCTTCAAATCTAAACTAATCCTGTAAACCGTGGATCTGATCTATAGTTTCTCCAGCATATCCACCACTTTCTCTCTCTTCAGGATGAGATAACCTAGTCGGTCGTTGCTTACTCCTTCTTTTAATTGATAACTGAATTCAAGTTGGTCATCATTTGCCGTGGTTTCAAAATAGCGGAAGCTAATATTGGGATATTGTTTCAATTCATCACTGATCTCGTAAAGATGTGTTGAAAGAATGAACAATGAATTTTTTATTTTGATCAAACCTTTGATCACCGTTAACGAGCATTTCATTGCATCCTGTACATTGGTACCTTTGAATAATTCATCGATCAGAACCAGCCATTTTTTCCCATTGTTAATTTTTTCAACAGTATTTTTTACTCTTTGTACTTCGTTAAAGAAATAGCTTTCGCCTTTCGCAATATTATCAACTACATTGATATTGGTAAGTAAACCATCAAAAAGCGTCAATGTCATTTGTTCCGCCGGAACACCCATGCCAAGGTGAGCAAGAAACACAGCCGAGCCAACAGCTTTTATCAATGTACTTTTACCCGCCATATTTGCGCCGGTAAGAAAAAGAAAGTTATGATCGGGGTTTAAAACGAGATCATAAGATACTGGTTGTTTCAATAATAAATGGTAAAGTCCGTTCGCATTTACGATTGGCCTGTCCGTTTCAATAAATTCGGGAAAGCGAAGATCAAAATTTTTCATTGCCATCGCCATTGAATACCATGCATCCAACCGTCCAAAAATTTCCAACAACTCGACCGTATCGTTTTTATACCGGTTGCGAATGTGATATCCAAAATAAAGATTCTGCACTGGAGAAAGTCCTTCACCCGGTCTTAATGAAGAAATTTTTGCAAGCGGTGTTTCTCTTAATAATTGTTCTGCTCTTTCAATGTATATTTTAAAAAAAGCTGGCAGTTCCTGTTCACTGAAAAGATTTACAAGCTTTTTAATTCCTCTGAAAAAATCGGCACAATGACCTACGGAATACTTTACCATTCGGTAATCTTCTACATGAAAAGTTTTATATGTCCATGAATTAAATGCATTCGGATCCCGTGGAAGAGGATCTACATTATAATCGAGATATTTTTCAATTACTAATAAAGTACCATTGGTGATCTCATTTGGCCAATCATCCAGGTGTTCATTTAATGTCCGGATAATTTTTTGCGTACCCAGGATCTTTTTCAGGTCGTGATGCGGTTCTGAAAAAAAATGACGCAACCATTCTTTGCCATAAACAGTTCTTGTAAAATTCAGTTTATGAAAAATAGAAAATTCTTCTTCCTGGTGAAAGACTGAAATATCATTATATGTTGTTGCGTCAAGATGCATGAACGTGAATGGTGAATAGTGAGTGGTGAATGAGAAGTTTAAAATTGAACAATGATAATTGAATATTGAGCATTGAATATTTTTTACCTGTTAAAAGACAGACGCATGCCTTTGTTAGATTCATCCCATATTCCGTTTCCCCCGCCTAAAGCGGGACCGGCATAAGCCAAATGCCCATTCACAAAAGTATGTGTAATGGTTGCGGGAAATTCAAACCCTTCCAACGGACTCCAGCCACATTTGTATAAAATATTTTCTTTTGAAACTTTTGTTTGCTGCTTCATATCTATTAAAACAAGATCGGCAAAATACCCTTCACGAATATAACCCCTGTCTTTTATTTGAAAACAATCTGCAACGGCATGACTCATTTTTTCAGCAATTTTTTCCAAACTGATCTTTCCTTGCTTGTAATAATGAAGCATCAATAAAATAGAATGTTGAACCAAGGGTAAGCCTGCATGTGCTTTTTCATAAGATTCATTTTTTTCTTCCAATGTATGCGGCGCATGATCAGTAGCGATCACATCAAGACGATCATCCAATAATGCTTTCCAGAGACCTTCCCGATTATGTGGCCCTTTAATTGCCGGGTTGCATTTTATCTTATTCCCAAGCCTTGCATAATCATCACTGGAGAAATGAAGATGATGTACACAAACTTCAGCCGTAATTCTTTTTTCTTTTAAAGGAAATAGGTTTGTGAAAAGCCGTAATTCTTTTTCAGTGGAAATATGCAGGATGTGTAACCGTGTGTTATATTTTTTTGCGATCTGTATTGCAAGCAAAGATGATTCATAACAGGCATCTTCATTTCTTATTACTGGATGATCGGCAGCCGTAAGTTCCCGCTTCTCTTTTTTTATTTTTTCTAAATTTTCTTTTATGATTCGTTCATCTTCACAATGCGTCGCGATCAAAACCTCGCTTTCCCTGAAGATCTTATCCAATGTATTGGGGCTATCAACCAGCATATTACCGGTAGAAGCTCCCATGAAAATTTTTATACCACAAACATCTTTTCGTTTATCATTTGTTTTCAAAACTTCATCAGCATTGTTATTGCTGGTGCCCATAAAAAAAGAATAATTGGCCAATGAAGTTTTGGAAGCGATCGAATATTTATCTTCTAATAAATCCTGTGTAAGCGCATTCGGAATTGTATTTGGCATTTCCATAAAACTGGTAACGCCGCCAGCCACTGCTGCTTTTGCTTCTGTATAAATAGTTGCTTTATGGGTAAGCCCCGGCTCACGAAAATGAACCTGGTCATCAATAGCGCCAGGTAAAAGATATTTTCCTTCGCCATTTATTTCTTTCACAGTAGAATCTGCCTGAGTAATTAGTTCTCCAATTTTTTCGATGCGACTGTTTTTAATTAATACATCTGATGTAGTTATTCTTCCTTCATTTACAACCTGTACATTCTTAATCAGGTAATTTTGCATATCTTGTTCTCGATTTATCGTTGAAAAACCAATACCCATGCAATTTAAACAAACCCTTGCAAGACTAATCTTTATTCTATCTCCAGTCTTCGCAATGTCTCAATCTACTTATGTACCCTTTGGATCAAAAGAATATACTTTAATTGACCGGTTGGAAATTCTTGGTCAGAAAGATTCCATTCTCAATTTTTCCAAAACAAAACCGCTGAACCGTTTTCAAGTTATAAGAGGTGTAATGGGCTTTAAACAAAATCATCCGGGAGTTGTGTTGTCTAAAACAGATGAATATAATCTACGGAGCCTTTACTTAAATAATATTGAATATTTACCCGACTCACAACGCATCGCAATAAAAAGTAAAAGACGCATTGGTCCGTTTTATAGAACTCCGGCAAATTTGTATGAAGTTCATGTAAAAGATTTTGATCTTGTCATCAACCCCATGATTCAATTTCAATACATGAAAGAAAGTGATAATGATGAAGGTCTTTTCCTGAATTCAAGAGGTGTGAGTGTTCGTGGTCGTATTGCAAATAAAATTGGCTTTGCTGCATCTATCCTGGATAACCAGGAAAGAGATCCATTGTATGTGCAAGCATGGGAAGATAAATTTCAATCAGTGCCTGGCGCAGGATATTATAAGAATTTCAAAGGAACGGGTTTTGATTATTTTGACGGAAGAGGCTATTTCACTTTTAATGTTACCAAATATATTGATGTGGTTTTTGGGTATGACCGCAATTTTATTGGTAACGGTTATCGCAGTTTATTCTTAAGTGATTTTGGCAACAATACTCTTTTTCTAAAACTGAATACAAGGATCTGGAAGTTCAACTATCAGAACTTATTCATGGAGTTGCAACAAACCGAACCTCGTGGGCCTGATCGTTTACTCAGAAAAAAATATGCAGCCTTCCACCATCTTGATGTGAATGTGACAAAGAAATTAAATATCGGTTTATTTGAAGGCGTCATGTTTGGCCGAACCGATCATTTTGAATTTAGTTATCTGAACCCGGTCATTTTTTATCGTTCTATTGAGCAGCAAAATGGAAGCTATGATAATTCAGTTGCGGGATTTGATTTTAAATTGAACGCATTTAAAAAGCTGCAGTTTTACGGACAATTTCTGCTGGATGAATTTAATTTAGAACAAATAAAAAGTGGCGATGGCTGGTGGGCCAATAAATGGGGATTGCAACTTGGCGCCAAATACGTCAACGCATTTGGGATAAAGAATCTTGACCTGCAACTGGAACATAACCGGGTTAGGCCATTTACTTATTCGCATCGTGATTCCGTCGCCAACTATACGCATTACAACCAGCCTTTGGCACATCCGCTTGGAGCTAACTTTAGTGAGACGATTGGAATACTTCGTTATCAGCCTGCGCCAAAGTGGACCTTACTAGCAAAAGGAATGTATTGGAAACAAGGATTGGATACCGGCAGTCGTAGTTTTGGAAGCAATATATTTTTACCAAATACCACCCCTCCAAGGCAAGGGGATTATGGATATGAAATAGTTTCCGGCATGGAATCAACAACTACCTTCTTATCATTCTTACTTTCTTATGAACTAAAAGAAAATTTATTTATTGAAGGAACGGTGAGTAATCGAAAATTTGATGTGCCGTCAAATACATCCCAATCCACTTCAACAACAATTGTTGCATTTGGTATCAGGTGGAATATGCATCGAAGGGTGTTTGAGTTTTAAAAAAAATTAGTTCTACAAAAGCCAACTATTTGCTGTAACCAACCGTCTCCAACTATATTTTCATTTCCCCTATCTTTATAAAAACTAAAGATTTATGCAGCGGATCTGTTCGATTACCCTATGCTTATTTATTTTTATTACTTCATTTGCTCAATCCGGAACTCCTGGAGAAACCTTACAAAGACCCAAACTTGTAGTTGGAATCACAATTGACCAAATGCGGTGGGATTATCTTTATCGTTATTATGATCGGTATGCTGCTAATGGTGGTTTTAAAAGAATGCTGAACCAGGGTTTTAGTTGTGAAAATACGCTGATACCGTATGCACCGACAGTTACTGCCCCGGGGCATACAACAATTTATACAGGATCGGTCCCCGCTATTCATGGTATTGCCGGGAACTTTTGGTGGGATGAAGCGCAGCAACGTGATGTCTATTGCACGGAAGATAAATCAGTAAAAACTGTTGGCAGTTCATCCAATGCGGGATTACAAAGTCCTAGAAATATGTTAGTCACTACTATCTGTGATGAATTGAGGCTTGCGACAAATTTCCAGGCCAAAGTAATTGGGGTTGCAGCAAAAGATCGGGGGGGAATTTTGCCTGCAGGACATAGCGCAAATGCTGCTTATTGGTATGATGGTTCTGTGGGCAATTGGATCACTTCAACTTATTACATGGCAGACCTGCCACAATGGGTGAAAGATATCAATGGAAAAAAACTGGTAGATAAATATTACGAGAAAGGGTGGAACACCCTATATCCTGTAAATACATATTCACAAAGTACAAGCGATGACAAACCTTATGAATCCAAAGGTATTGGTACCGGCTTTCCTTATGACTTAAAAAAGTTCATTGGAAAAAATTATAACGCAATTTTAAGTACTCCGCATGGCAATACATTTACTATTGAAATGGCAAAAGCTGCAATCGAAGGAGAAAGCCTCGGTGCAGATGCGATCACCGATTTCCTGGCATTAAGTTTTTCATCGACAGATTATATCGGTCATGGATTTGGACCAAATTCAATGGAACAGGAAGATGATTTTCTCCGTCTTGATAAAGAACTTGGAGAGTTTTTAAATTATCTTGATTCCAAAATAGGACAGGGGCAATACACTATTTTTCTTTCAGCAGATCATGGCGTAGCACATGTTCCTGGATTTATGAAAGAAAATAAAATACCTGCCGGCACATTTAGCCAGGGGGGTGTCCTGGAACAAATAAATCAGCAATTGAAAGATAAGTTCGGTCCGGGAAACCTGGCGCTAAATATCTCCAATTATCAATTGGTATTAAATAATAATGTGATCAATGCAGACCGGAAATTGAATCGCCAGGAAATTGTGGATCTTGCTGTTGCTTTTCTTTCAAAACAAGAAACTATAGCCAGGGCATTTGATCTTAAACAAATAGGACAAGTTCCTTTGCCTGGAAAAATAAAAGAGATGATCGAAAATGGTTTCTTTCCTGCAAGGGGTGGTGATGTTCAGATCATCTTAAAATCAAATCATATGGAAAGTTTTTCAAGCACCGGAACCACTCATGGTATGTGGTACCCCTATGATGCACATATTCCTTTGCTTTGGTATGGATGGGGCATCAAAGCCGGAAAAACCAATCGGGAAACATATATGACGGATATTGCTCCAACATTGGCCGCCCTGTTGCATATTCAAATGCCAGGGGGCAGTATTGGAAAAGTAATTATTGAAGTAATGAAATAGCGAAAAACTGAATGAGAAAAACATTTTATATTTATACATACGAACTTTCGATTTTTTTCACCACAAGCTATTAATTATGAAAAAGGTTTTTTCATTATTCTTATTTACTGCCACTTTATTTTATCTGCCTGTATCTGCACAGAAAGTTGATAAAGTAAAATTCTTTGAAGAAGAATCAACAGTGAATGCCACACTCGAAATGGATCTTAAAGATCTCCTTGCTAAAAAAGCTCTGGACAGATTTTTGCCTGCTACTTTGACATTTGCTACCAAGGATGGCATAACGATCACAGAAAAGATCGAGGCTTCAGTAAGAGGTAATTTCAGAAGAGAGACTTGTTATATGCCCGGTCTCAAACTAAATTTTAGAAAAGACAGTACATCCAGTTTGTATAAATTCAAAGAATTAAAACTTTCAAATGGCTGTAACACGGGTGATGAGTCCGGTCAATTAGTTGTAAAGGAATTTTTGGCTTATAAGATGTATAACCTGCTTACCGACATGAGCCTGCGTGTAAGATTTATGAATGTTTCTTTTAAAGATATTTCAGGAAAGAAAAAACCTTACACTCAATATGCTTTTTTGATAGAAGATGTAGATGATATGGCCAAAAGAAACAAGATGGTGGAAATAGAAGGTACGCCATATAACACAGAGCAAACCAACAGGGATCAAATGACCATCGTTACTTTATTCGAATACCTGATCGCAAATACAGACTGGTCTGTACCGGCTTATCATAATATAAAACTTATTGGACCCAAAGACGTAACAGGTGTAAGACCTTATGCGGTTGCTTATGATTTTGATATTTGCGGATTTGTAGATCCTCCATATGCCACCATCGATGAACAATTACAGGAGCAGATCAGCAGTGTAAGAGAAAGACTGAACCGTGGTTTTCCAAGAACAATGGAAGAAGTGAAGATCGCCGTTAAGCTATATAATGATAAAAAGGAAAAAATAATTGGAATGATAAAAGGCAATGAGTATTTGAGTTCAAAAGAAAAATCTAAATGTGTGAGCTACGTCGAAGATTTTTACAAAATAATTAATAACGATAAAGATCTTAAAAGAATATTTGTAGATGGAGGAAGACAGAATTAGGATTGTAATTCTAGCCTTCCAAATGAATTGAGATCACGATCATTCTTGAATTAATTCGATCGATCACATTAGAGTATTTTAGATTTTCATCACGGCTGTGAACATTGCGAAGTCCATTGCTCAATTTTATTTCAGGAGTAAAGATGAAACTCTGGAAATAAAAATTAAACCCCATCCCCAGTTCTACTCCATAATCTGAATTTTGTAGTTTCACAAGGTCTTCTGCACGCCTTGCACGTGCATTGGCAGCAAGGTCTATTTGGGTAAAGGCGCCACCCAACATATACACACGAAAGTTGCCGATACGGTCACTATTAAATTTTAATTGAAAGGGGAAAGAAAAAATTACCGATTCAATTTTTTTGGTTG
>Ga0193740_1000226_pt1 | contig 16151 bp, 15 predicted proteins | sample L2s1metaG_FD_145072 | JGI IMG/M metagenome (GOLD analysis project Ga0193740, IMG submission 145072) | Soil microbial communities from a riparian zone of the East river system, Colorado, United States - L2s1 | ecosystem: Environmental > Terrestrial > Soil > Riparian zone | place: USA: East River... | reverse complement strand
AATTGGTATCTGCAAATACAAAACAGCTATTTAATATAATTAGTAATTTCACAATTTGTAATGTTTACTCGGATTGTTTCATTTCTTCCAAGTGCAACAGAGATTCTTTATTTGTTGGAATGTCAGGATTTACTATATGGCGTTACTCACCAATGTAATTTTCCTTCTGAAGCACGGAACAAACCTCAGGTCATAGGGTCAGTTTTTGATTCCGAATCAATGACAAGTTTACAAATAGAAGAAAAAATCCAGGAACTTACAAAGTTACAAAATGATATTTTTATAATAAACTACGACATGTTAAAAAAAATACAGCCGGACCTTATCATATCTCAAGGATTATGTGATGTGTGTTCACCTCACAATAAAGAAATGGATAAAGTAATTCAATTCTTGGATGATAAACCTGATACCCTAGTGCTTGATCCGCATACTGTTGATGATATAGTGCAAAATGTTATAGATATTGCTAAAAAGGTTGGGAAGGAGACTGAAGGTTTAGAAATTAAAACATCCCTGATAAGAAAAATTGGAAATATTGCGACTGCGAGCAAAGATAAAAAACCAAGAGTGATTTGTCTCGAATGGTTTGATCCATTTTACATATGTGGTCATTGGGTTCCTCAAATGGTTGAAATGTCGGGAGGCATTAATGGAATCAGTAAGACTGGAGAGCGTTCTCATAAAATAGAGTTATCCCAAATATCTCAGTTCGATCCTGACATATTGATTCTTCTACCTTGTGGATTTAACCTTGATAGGATATTGCAAGAATACGGATCTCTACAAAGAAATCCAGATTGGAATTCTTTAAGAGCGGTTCAAAATGACATGGTTTTTGCGGTAGATGCACTGTCATATTTTAGCAGACCCAGCCCAAGAATCATTACTGGTATTGAGATACTCGCCAAAATTATCAATCCAGATTCATTTGCAAATTTGGTTGTTCCAATAAACTCATACAGTAGATTGAATAAGGAATCTGACTAAATAATCAAAAGAAAATAAGACTATCGTTACGTTAAAGAAACTTCGATGTAAACATCGTCGGGAATTTTCAATCGCATTAATTGTCTGATTGATCTATCGTCTGCGCCTAGATCTATCACCCGTCTGTGAATCCTTAGTTCATACTTATCCCAGGTATTGGTACCTTGCCCGCAAGGTGATTTTCTCGTAACGACTTTCATCTTCTTAGTCGGAAGTGGATGTGGCCCTCTAAATTTAATCCCATTTTTTTCGCCTATTCCTTTTATCTCATGACATACATTTTCTAGCATAACTAGATTGGTACTGGTTAATTTAATACGGGCTTCCTGAGTCATTAATAGGACTCACTTTTTGGCGCTTGGGTCGTATTTTTCTATAATAGACTTTACGACGCCAGCAGCTATTGTTGTTCCCATATCTCTTAACGCAAATCTACCAATTTCTGGAAATTCTTTGAATGTTTCTATAGCAAGTGGTCTAACTGGTTTTATTCTCACAATTGCTGCGTCACCAGTCTTTAGAAACTTTGGTTTTTCTTCGACAGCTCCACCGGTTTTTGGATCGATTTTCGCGACAAATTCAGACAAGGTAGCTGCAACTTGCGCTGTATGAGCGTGAAGTACGGGTGTATAGCCCGGAGCCATTGCAGTGGGATGGTGGATAATTATTATTTGTGCTTCAAATTCTCTTGCAGCATTGGGTGGATTGTCTACAGGTCCAATCACATCTCCGCGCTTGATTGATTTCTTATCCACACCTCTGAGGTTGAACCCAATATTATCACCGGATTCTGCAGATTCCATCTGGGTATGATGAGTTTCTATTGACTTAACTTCTCCAGTCACGCCTGATGGCATTACAATAACCTTTTGATTGGCCTTTAGAACTCCTGTTTCAACTCTGCCAACAGGTACTGTACCAACCCCCGTGATGGAATAAACATCTTGAATCGGTATCCTGAGTGGTTTTCCCACTGGTTTTTCTGGAGGTTCGAACAGATCGAGTGTTTCGGCTAAAGTAGGTCCCTTGTACCAAGACATATTTTCTGATTTCTTTAATAGGTTATCGCCTTTCCAGCCTGAAACAGGTATAAAGCTTATTTTTGAAACATTATAGCCTACCAATTTTAACATTTTTTCCACTATTTCCTTAACTTCATTATAGCGTGCTTCTGAATATCCTGAATCGTCCATTTTGTTCAATGCAACTACGATTTGTCCTACTCCAAGTGTCCTTGACAAGAATGCATGTTCTCTAGCTTGTCCGCCTGGATCAGTAGCCGCCTCAGTCTCACCTGGCTTTACCGATACCACTAGAACTGCAACATCTGCTTCTGATGCTCCAGTTATCATATTTTTGATAAAATCTCTGTGGCCAGGAGCGTCGATCAAGGTGTAAAAGTATTTAGAAGTTTCAAATTTTTGGAATGCCAGATCTATTGTAATTCCTCTTTCTCGCTCATCCTTTATGCTATCTAACACCCAAGCGTACTTGAAAGTATCACCTTTTCCTGTTTCTTCAGATTCCTTGGCAAAAGTATCAATAGTTCTTTTATCGATGACTCCCATATCCACTAATAAATGACCCACAATAGTCGATTTACCATTATCAACGTGTCCCACAACCACAAGATTCATGTGGGGTTTTTTACTTGCGCTCATTAGATTAAAAGCGATTATAGGGCTTTATTTGTATTTCGTTAAATACGAAGCAACAAATCCTACAAATCCTAGGCCATTAGTTACTAGTCGAGATACTAAATATTGCTTGCATTTGCGTTTTCCAATATCTACACCCTGTCGTAGTCGTCTTCAATTCTTACAATATCGTTTTCATCGAAGCTGCCGTAAGAAATTTCTAAAACAGCACAACCAGAACTACTTGCCTGAATTCTGTGCTTTGCACCAGATGGAATTACGATATTGTCCCCTTCACTGACGGATGATTTCTTGTTCTGAACTTCAACCGTACCAGAACCCTTAACTATTTTCCAAAACTCCTTTCGATTATTATGATATTGAAGACTCAACCGCGACCCAGGTTTTATGTAAAGTAATTTTACGGTACATTGTTCATTTTCGTTGAATTTTTCAAATGATCCCCATGGCCGTTTTTCCGAGTAAACTTCCACAAAAAAAACAATGGAAAAGTATAATTTAATTATTGTTATATTATTTATAGTAAAAAATATACAATAGTTGCTTTGAATTACAATTATTGCCTAGATCGTCAATGTGTATTTGTAATAATCATGGCGATTGCAAAGGATTGATAATGGGGAGGAAGTATTGAAAAATTTCTGTTCCTGTAATTGTCATGATAGCAGTTATCAATTAGTCCAAAATTCAATTGCATTTAACAAAATTGACAATTTTGGCAATTCCGGTACAAATCAAAATATGGATTACTAATATATGGTTCTAATGACAGCCATAAATCTATAAAACCACAGGAATATTTTCAAGGCAGAAATATACATCTATCCAAGAAGATGATTTAATAAATAACTGGTGTAGGAAGTATTGGCAATTAGTACCTTGCCATATTCCTAATTTTGGGAACAATATTTCCTACTGTACAGAAATAAGGATTTTTCTGCCATCTATTTCAATTTCCTTGTATTCAATGTCCTCTAATTTGTTAGGAGTTATGATTACTTGTTTTACTCTTACATAGTACGCCATTTCATTTTTATAGTTTTCAAGTGACAATAAATCATCGGAATCTAGATTTGAAATATGTGCAGATGACAGTATTTCCGTAGGAACAAAACCCCTTTCTTTTCTCAGTTGTTGTATATTTCTTGCAATATCCTTCATAAGACCCATTGAAATCAATTCGCTACTTCTAGTGGTATCAATAAATACAGCGATATTTTCCTGCTCAGATTCCATCATTATATATGGTGTTTTTCCAATATATGAAAACTCCACATCATCTCTTGACAACTCTATTTCACCAGACATGTACTTTAGATTGAAATTACTTTTTGAATTTAATTGGTCAAACAGATCACCATAGTTAACTTGATTAAATGATTGTAGGGCATTTTTTAAATCGTTCTTTAATCTAGGAGCAATCTTATTTACTTTGAGCTTGGCACTCAGGCTAATAAGATTCTCCCTATTCAGAAAATTAATTTTTTCAAACAAATTACCAAAATTCACTACTTTAATATCTATAGACATGGTATTGAGTTGTTTCTTCAATATTTCTGATAATCCGCTTGATTCAAGAAGATTTCTATCTTGAGTACAAATTACAACTTTATTAATGGGCCATCTTCTTTTAAATTTCGCCTTCATTCTGGCTGCATTAACCAAAGAAATAACTTGTTTCGATTTGTCAATAGTATTTTCAATTTCGTTATTTACCAAATTGGTGTTAATTTTTGGCCATGATTCGAGCAGAACTAAATCTTTATGTTTGAAACATAACAAATACAAATAATTTGTGATGTAAGGACAATACGAATGAAGGAGTATGTCAATTATTGATAGTGTATATCCAAGTACTCCATATATCACATTCCTTCTCTCTATTGTTTCCATATTGTCATCCCATATGTCATCCCTCGTCATAGGAACATAAGTTTGACTGAGGCTATTAATTATGAATTCTTCCAATTCCTTTGCTCCTTCGTTTAACTTACAGGAATCTAATGATAAAGTTACTGTTTTAATCAACGATTGTAATTTGGATAAAATCCACGCTTCAGTCATGGTAAAATTGTTACTTTTTATGATGAAGTCCAGATCGATATTTTTGGTATCAAATTTGTCATACGTACTATTCTGAATCAAGTATACATGGAGATAATAAAGAGTACTTAGCACCTGATATGGTCTAGCCCCCATTTCATTTAGGCTAAAGTTTAGAGATTCAATAGGTGAAGACTTCCACATGAAATAGAATCTTATTGCATCAACCGAATTGTCGACTAGAAGTTTGTTAGCGTCCAATACATTGCCCAGACTCTTACTCATTTTATTTCCCTTTTCATCTAATATATGTCCCTGAAATAGAAACGATTCAAACGGTGATTGGTCCTTGTTTTGCAGTATTACATTTTCCATGAGTAAAGTATATGCCCATCCCCTTGTCTGATCTATTCCTTCGGTCAGAAATTCAGCCGGTATTAAATCATCGTACTCATCATCCGAAAATGCAGCATAAGGCGATGCACCGCTGTTATGCCAAGTATCCAGAACGAAGGGTTCTCGAATCATAGGGATGTTACATTTTGAGCAATTAATCTCGATATTATCTATCCACGGCCGATGCAATTCAAATTGCTCTCCGTCAGGCAACTTTGATGCTCTCTTGATAATTTCATCTCGGGAAAACAAAGGCTCTTTCAAACCACATTTAGTGCAGTTCCATATTGGAAGAGGAGTACCCCAAACCCTTTCCCTCGATATACACCAAGGTACCTGTTCCTTTATGATTTCCACAAATCTATTTTTTGGAGATTCAAAAAAGAAATTAACATTTGAAACAGCATTCATTGGTTTATTATCAAGTTTATCAATCATGTAGAAATATTCACGCCTTGCAAGCCAGACAACCTTGTGATTCGAACGCCAACAGGTTGGATACTGATGTTTGATTCTACCCAACTTCAAATAAGCTCCTGCTTCCTCCATTTTTTCGACAACCAAAAGATCCGCGTCGCGTACAAATTTTCCGCTAAATATGCCTGCCTTTTCAGTAAATTCCACTTTATCATTAATGGGCACAAATATTGGAACGTCCCGTTTGACAGCTATATCAAAATCCTCTTGACCGTTTGCAGGTGACAAATGAACTATTCCGCTACCAGTACTTGCATCAACGAAATTTTCTGCAACTACAAAATGTACTTTCTTGTCGTCACTTAGCTCCTTTAGTCCAGGTATCATTGCTAACAGTGGATGGAGGTACCTTTTGCCATCCAATTCTGCGCCTTTAATGACCCTTTCAACAGCAAAATTTTGAATTTTAAGTTCATCCATCAAATCATTTAACCTGTCATATCCAACAATCCACTTTTCGTTGTCAATTGAAACATAGGCATAATCGGCCTCAGGATTAACGCCTATCAACTCATCAGTTACTAAAGTGAACGGCATAGTGGTCCACACAACTAGAAAAGTGTTTTCTTCCTTTAGCTTCATTTTGTAATAAAAAGATGGATCCTCTAGAATTTTGTAGCCCTGGTTAACCTCTGCGTTACTCAATGAAGTTTGACAGGAAGGGCAGTATGCGACTACTCTAAACCATTCTTTAAGAATTCCCAGTTCCCAAGCTTTTTTGAGTACTTGCCATTCCCTTTCGATGTATGTATCTTTAAAAGTCCAATACGCCTTTTCATAATCAAACGACATACCAAGAAGAGCGTCAACTTTGATCCATTTTTCAGCATTAGTTTTGATTAGATCCTTACATGCCGCTACAATTCTTGGGATACCAACCTTCTTGATGTTTTCAGCTTTACTGCCAGTTAATCCCAAATTTTTTTCTGCTTGTAATTCGACTGGTAAACCTTGGGTATCCCAGCCTGCTCGGAATACAACTTTATATTTTTGGAGAGTTTTATATCTGAACCATAGATCTTTGATGATACGTCCTCTAAGATGACCAACATGTGGTTCACCATTTAGGGTAGGTGGTCCCTCAACAAACCCAAGTGTTTTTTTGTAAGATGATAACTCCTTGTCAATTAATGATTGTATATCAATCTTGTCTAGGTATGAATTAATTTGAATTTCAATTTCCTTTGGATCATATTTTGCTTCTAATTTCATTAGTGCGAACGTCAATTCTATTTTCTCTTTTATAATTTTACAACCCAATTCAAGTTATAAATGCCGATATCAGCTAGAATTTCTAAATCCTTGCTCGGATTAGACTACTAGGTCAGTTACAGCAGAATGTCACAACAATATCTTTCATATAGTTTCATCAATTTTCAATTTAAATAACAATAGACTTGGAATTTGCGCCACAGATAAAGCAGAATAATACACTCCTATCAAAATCAAATATGAAGCAATTCCTACATAGCATATCGTCGAGAGCCCGAATGGTGGGTATGGATTTAACTGTAATATTTGATGTTGACTTGCTGTAAAAATCAAAAGCAAGCCAAAACCAGAGATAATGATATACCATAGGGCGGGCGACACAGATCCCGAGGCTGTCAATTACAATACAGGTTTAGAACTTTTTGAAAAGGAAATGAGGTATCTTCATGATAAATAATTTTCGTGTCATTGTTATGCGAGACTTGGGCTATGAAGAAAAATCAAATTATATATACGTAAAATTACCCAATCCCTCTACAGTCACTGCCGGGATAGCCTCAGCGTCGAGTAACAGCGCCGATTAATCTAGCATTTCTGAAAGCGTGTCACTATATCTCTAACGTTACTATCCATCTAGCCTATTCATTGACTGAAATGGCAGCACTTGACGGTGAAAATACTTGGATTCGCTTGTTGGCTGTATCAGCAACATAAACGTTACCTTCGGGATCTACATCAAGTCCTTCTGGTTTTGAAAACTGTCCGTCATCCCTTCCATCAGAGCCCCAGCTAGTGATAAACGTTCCATTATCCGTGAATTTTTGTATTCTACCGGTATCATCAATTACGTAAACATTATCCGAAGAATCTACTGCTACACCAGAAGGGCCTTCGAATTCACCATTTTTATCTCCTCTAGAGCCCCATTCTAAAATAAAATCTCCATCATTAGTGAATTTCTGAATTCTATCGTTTGGTATATCAGCAACATAAAGATTATCTTTAGAATCAAGATCTATATTTTCCATCCAGCCAAATTGCCCCTGTCCGCTACCTTCTGAACCCCATTTTCTTATGAACTGTCCATTTTTGTTGAATTTTTGAATATCACTAATTTCAGTATCGGCTACATACACATCATTATTAGAATCAATTGCTACTCCATGAGGATGCAAGAATTCTCCAGCACCTTCACCTGGTAAACCCCATTCAATAATAAACGACCCGTTACTATCGAACTTTTGTATGCGTTTATTGTTCATATCAGAAACATACACATATCCTTGAGAATCAACATCCATACTATGGGGTGTGTCAAATTGTCCTGGATTAGAGCCCTCCTCTCCCCATTCTAAAATAAATGTCCCATTCTTAGTAAATTTCTTCACATTATGATTCTCGTAATCCGGAACAAATACGAAATCTTTAGTTGCAAGAACATCATGTATTTCACTAATTTGATGCATGTTATTATTTCTCGCCCAATTTTGGGCAAATACATATTCTTCATACCCAAATGAAATGGAGCTAATGGATAAGAAGCCGAGTAAGGATAGTAGTGGGAATATCAATACGAACGTTGTAAATACTTCACTTTTTAAACCATTTATTACAAATATTAACATACTTTCTGAGGACTATTTCGGGAATATTTTTATAAATACAGCATTCTCGAAATTATTTGAATTCTTGATAAATTTTTGATGACTATTATCAAATGCTTTTAGGTAAGAGAATAATCCACTTTCGAACAGTGGGTTCAACAGAATTCAGGTTCTCATGGGAAGACGAGAATTATCGGTTAAACGCTTAGGATGAAAGGAATTGCGACAACAAAGAAGAAATATCTTTGGAAGTATCGTTACGGCAATATGATTAAAACGGCGCTCTTGGCTTCACTTTCCATAATACTTCTCACTGACTCAACAACTCCAATGGTGAAACCAATTGATATATTCGCGGAAGCAGATGATTTTGTTGATGCTGTTTCTCGGGTCTATGTCTCAGATGATAATAGCGACAACAATAATGAGGATGACGCCGCTGCAGATGACTCGACAACAACGAACAACGATGAAGAGAAGAAAACAGGCTGATCTGATATTGAATACCTTAGCGATGCAAACAATAACACGATGGTTGACTACAAAAACCTCTTTGGTCTGAATATAGGTAAAGTCTATAATCCTAACTTTGTCGACAATGCTGACTGGTTCCTTGGCAGCAGCAACTATGAATACCATGAAGATTACTTTCTGATACCATACAACTACAATTGGCACTTTTACTCTGACATATCTGCGCCTTGGTATGGCTGTGAAGCTCAGAGTAAGGCGATGCTTGTGACCGCTAAAAAATACAATGAAACAGGGGATTCCAAATACCTAGAATTTTCCAAAAAGGTATTCAACGGCTTAAATTCTCCTGTTCTAAATCAGCACGGCTGGCTTTTGGGAGTGGCGATTGAAAATAAAAATGCTAAAATACTGAACAGTCAGCTGTTTTGCGTTGCCAACCTTATGACCTACTACGAATATACTGGGGACGACCGAGCACTGACACTCTTCAAGAAGGGTGTAGACGTAGTGGAGAAAAATATTAACGACTTAACGACAGATTGTGGAACATACTACACTTTGTCTAAGGATAATCTTGTATCGCACCAAAAGCATCCTGAATACATAAAGATGCTGGAAAGGTTGTATTTGATGACGGGAAGCAACACGCTGAAAAACACGCTGGACGAATGGCGGCATGACTATTTGTTTCCTTGTTATTCTTGAGCTTCTTGAGATTCCATAAAAGGATTGACTGATGATTTGCTTATTACTATTTTCTCTTTTTCTGCTGCTTCTCACTGTTCATATTACTCGATAGATCAGTCCCATCTTGTAACGCTCTAGTCTTTTTTTCGTCGAATTGTTTCATGGCGTCAGCAAATATTCGGCTCTGCTGTTGAATTATTTGGTTAAAAATTTCCGCTTGCTGTCGTATAGCATTGCTAATCATTCTGGGATTGTTTTCACTGAATTCTTTAATCGCATCATTTAACATTTGGGATTGACTTCTGAACGCTTCATTGATTATTCTATTCTGTTCATCCATCATTTTTTTCCAGGTGTCGAAAGACAAGGAATTATTTTGATACCAAGTATTACATAAAGTTTAACAAGAAGAGTACAAGGCATTCTTGCTCGTTTATAATTTTATCAAATATCTGTCTTAATTTATTCTTTTTTGAAAATCATTAGTTATTCTAAATGGTAAATTCAATTAATCTATCTAGAACCTTTTCGAATATAAGTAGCGCCTATTAAGAAGATAGCATGACAACTAATCAAGGAATTGGGTCTATTAAACAGTCGGCCGGTCAGTGCACAGTAATGATTGAAATCCCAAAGGGCAGTAATATAAAATATGAATATGATACAGAAAGTGGTTTTATCTTGGTTGACAGGAAATTGTTTACTGCAATGTATTATCCATGTAATTATGGATTCATACCAAACACACTTGAGAAAGATGGAGATCCCTTAGATGTTTTAGTACTAGGAGAAACTCCGTTAGCACCATTATCTCTAATAAAAGTAATACCCGTAGGCGTACTACAGACTGAGGATGAAGAAGGTCAAGATTCAAAAATAGTAGCCATACCGACATCCAAAGTTGATCCTAGTTTCACAACTGTTCAAGATATCGAAGATGTGCCACAACATCTGAAGGACCAGATAAAACACTTTTTTGAACACTACAAAGAACTGGAAAAAGGAAAATTTGTGAAAATATCAGGATGGGAAGGAAAAGAGTCTGCGGCAAGAAAAATAACTGAGGCAATTAGCAGCTATCAAAAAGAAAGCGAGAGTTAAAGAGCTTTAAACTGGTCACTCCATCTAAGATATGCTCGAATCATGTCCATGCTTACACTGGGTTTTCTCATTTTTAGAATTTCCTTAAAATCCAGTTCCGTGAGGGATCGAGTATTTGCATCGCTATCTAATCCCTTTCCACTTTGGAATAGTTCATCCACTACTCGCAATTGAGCAGATTGACATATGTCCTTGACATCGCTCCCGCTGTAACCATCAGATAACTTTGCCAAATCTTCTATCTTTAAGGAAGATTCCATTTGTAGTCTTCTTGTATATTGGTCAAAAAGGTGAATTCTAGATTCCCTGTTTGGTAGAGAAACATAAATCCTTTTTTGAAATCTTCTAAGAAAACCTGCTTCTAAACTCCATGGTTTGTTAGTCGCACCAATTACATACAATTTTGATTCCTTTGATTTTCCATTTATGCCATCCATTTCTGTAAGGAATTGATTTTTTACTCTAACTTCACCCCCAACCTCACTATTTCTATTACCTAAAAGTGAGTCTATTTCATCAACAAAAATCAGAACAGGAACACCTTCACTATCGTGTAACTTGCGTGCCATTGAAAATAATTTTGAAACATTTTTTTCCGCCTCTCCCAACCATTTACTCATCATCGAAGCTGCATCAACATTTATGAAATAGCCTTCGATTTCAGCCGCGGCAGCTGCTGCGAGTAGCGTCTTTCCACAACCAGGAGGTCCAAATAGTAGAATTCCCCGTGCCCATCCTAAAGGAAGTAGATCAGGTCTTATAGTTGGATAAACTATAGATTCTCTCATTGCCCTCTTGGCATCCTCCAGACCAACCACTTCATTCCATGATACCTTCGGTTTGTCAGTCATCAGAAGCTCTTCAAAGTACAAGCTGCATCCTCCGTTCGGTTCATTCCTTTTCTTTGCTGATTGCATGTTGTTAAGTATTGAATTTGGCGAATTTGCAGCTTTTTGATCAATATGTCCCACTTTAATATCAGAATCATATAATGAATTAGACATTTGCAGTGCTTTGATTCTATTTTGATAGGAGCTTGCTCTTTCCATATAAATTTTATTCAACTTGTAATCAGGATAGATTTGTACTAACTTAACTAATGCTTCAACAGCCCTCTGATAAGCGCTAACTGCTTGCCCATTGGAACCTTCCGAATCCAATCTAATTGCCTCAGCAGCATATTTACTAGCACTATTCTCTAGTTCCTGTGGAGCTAAACTCATATATTCATACAAATTCAGAGTATTCCTTTGAATTACTGCATTGTGAATCTATATTGGTCAAGGGACAAAATAAATTGAACAAAGACTAAAAAAAATTGGCATAGTTTTGTCCAAAAGCATAAAAAAATATACAGTATTTACCTCAAAGTAGTATTTTGTATTTGGAGTAAATATCTTTTAATCAATAAATTCATCTTGTAGTTATGAAATGTTATTGAATTGTGAGAAAATCCTACAATAAATCATTCTATCTTGTAGTATTATGATATTTCAGCTTTACATTTTTTTTTGTTTTGTCCAATCAAATTGACATCTTGCTTTACGTCCAAAATGTAAAAAAAGTGCACATGATTAAACGCCCTAATGATATACCTAATTATCTAGAACTTGTAGCAAATCTAGAAGAGTTTGGACTATCAAAATATGAGTCTATGGCATACATTACTTTGGTTTCAAGAGGAACTTTGGGCGCAAGTGAGATAGCCTACTATTCTAATCTTCCTAGAACAAAAATTTACACAACCCTAAAAAAATTAGAAAGAAAAAAACTGTCAACCATTTCGAGTCAGAAACCAATGATAGCGACAGCGACCCCGCCTAACGAAGCATTCGGAGAGTTAATTACTTTGCAAGAAAGAAGATTGTCATCAATGTATAATATTTTGGATAGCCTGAAGAAACTGAGAGAAGAGGGTAAAAAGTCCTATGAAGAAAAAAAGTACTTAACTTTGGAACCAAATGTAGTGGTACAAAAAATTAAAGAATTGATTTCATCCAGCAAATCAAATATAGATTTGATTCTCGATTCTTGGGGACAAAATGTCGTTTTTCAATGTAGGCCTTCCATAACAGGAGCCACTAAGAAGGGAGTGAAAATCAAAATGTTACTTGGTAACGAATCTATCATAAGCGAGGGAATTGGTACGTTCCCAGACGGAGTAGAAATTAGGTCTGATACTGTTTCCGGAAATATATTGATTTTCGACTACAAAAAAATTATTTTTATCGACAGTACAAATGGAAAAGCTTCATTAATACTGACAGCAGACCCATATGGTTCATCATATGTCAAATTATTTGATGAAAAATGGAAAAAAGCATTGAGGCTCAATACCGTTATGCTTGGCAATAAAGTTCCAAAAGAAGCATTAACTCTATCAAAAATAGTAGAAAACGATCTTTCACAAATATTATTGGACATGTCAATTATGCAGGATAACAATTATACCTCGCTAATCAATGAGATTGAAAAATTTAGCAGTGAAACAAACTGCCAAAGTATTGAGGAAATAGTAAGTATTGTAGATTATGCACTGAGAATAAGCTACTCTGGATATCTAAAATATGAAAACCAAGAGAACATGTTAAAGCTGCATTTTGACTCAAAAGAGAGATCAATGGTACCTTGGGCCATAATTATTGTGGCCTATGTCAAGAAATTTGGAAATGATGCACAAATCATATATGACAATAGCCAGTTGAAAGCAAACACAATATACATAAAGCTCCTACATCCAGCAGTGATTCACGCAAACTAAATAGTGCTAGATGTGATATGTTTTATTATTTATTCTTGATTTTGAGCAATTTTTGAATCTAACAATTTTTTATATCGTACGCGCAATTTGTTGCCACATAGCGAACAAATTGTTTGAGTTGGGGGATATCCCCTCCCACAGCTTTTACAAAACTTCACCCATTTTCTTCTATCCCTAATGCCTTTTGTTCCTAAATTTAGTAAATCAATTGACAAAGTTTTTGCCAAATTACATACTGCAAAGTCATCGCTTACCAGTGTTGCATTGCACTCCCTGGCCAAAGCAACAATTGAAATATCAGCGTCAGAAAGTTGGGTTTCGCCTATTTGTTTTACGGCGAGTATAACGGTTCTTAATGTGCTATCGCTGGGTTGAAATATCATTATTCTCCTGTTTGATATCAAACTATCCAAAATTGAAAGATTCCTTTGAATGTGGGAAATCTCTGCAAAAACCAACCCTGTCGTAATGCATGTAATATTAGAACGCAAATGAAATCCTTGATAAAACGCAGTTGCGTCTAGCGCAAATCTTGATTCCGTTCTAGAAACCAAGTTTTTCAAGTTGTCTTATTCCCCTTTTACCAATACGGAGGAATACTCCATCATATGGATATTTAGAAATAGTGATGTTATTTTTTTCCTTGGCATCAAATACTTGTTGACCGTCATTAATTATTTTGGAATTATCAGTAGAATTAATAGTAATATCCTTTATTTCGACAATTAATGCAGGTGTTTTGTTAACAGGAGCAATAGGTAATATCATAACACAATTCATGTTTTCATGAACTATTGGTCCACCTAATGAAAGAGCATGTCCGGTCGACCCTGTTGGTGTTGAAATTATTACTCCATCCATTTTTTGGGATATGGGGTAGTCAAATACGTTGATAGTAATTGTAGGAGTCTTGGTCAAATTTGTTCTTGTTATAACTATATCATTGAGGGCAGGACCTATCATTTTACCATCAATATGGGCCTGTAACCTCAGCCTATTATCATAAAAATAATTCCCACTAAAAATATCATGTAGCTGCTGTTCGATGGGCTTTGTATTTGCCTCTGCAAGGATACCTCTTGTACCTCCTATGTTCAAACTGAAAACAGGTGTACTCTTCTTTATCATTCTAAACGCACGAAGGGTTGTTCCGTCTCCCCCAATGGCAAATACCACATCAAGATCAATATTCACAAGTTCTGTAGGATCAACGAAATGAACATTATCTACATCTAGAGGTTCGATTGAGAATATTTTGATCTTTTTTTCGTCCAAAAATTTCGCAATAAACTGTGCCGCATCCTTTGCTAACTCATTCCTAATTTTTGTTATTATAGCAGCCTTGTTGATCTGAACAACCAATTAACAAGTTAGTTTCTTGCATGACATAAATGCATTTTTGTCGAATATTTTGATATCCACACGAATAAATATCCTCTAATTAATTCGATTTATGGGCCGATAGCTCAGCTTGGCGGAGCGTTCGACTGATAATCGAAAGGCCGAGGGTTCAAATCCCTTTCGGCCCACTCTAAAAGTCATGGTTTTATATCGTAAATGGATTACACTTATTGTAAAAGTTGGAGTTAGAGTTAAAGCAAGAACAACAAGCCTTGACCGCATATGATAACTTTCTGTATCATTAAAGGCAAAGAAACAAAAAGACAGTAAAACCTAGTCATTTGAGAGGAGAATGGTTCCTTAAACAAGAATCTATTTTAAATGAAATTACACATTTAATGACAGTGACACCATACAACAAAGCCTTGGATCTGATCAATTAGAATGTCAAGACTTAATGATGCTATGTGTAAACATATCGCCCGTTCAGTTACAGAGATTTTCTACATTTTCAACTTGACGGAATTGAGTATGCAATGTCGCACGGAACGTTTCGGAACAAGATATCCAAATTAATTAAGGACGGCATAGTGGAGTTATCATATTATTCAACTTGTGCATTTTATACATTAAAGGGCCAGAAGTTTGGAAAATCAATGACACATAACCATACGATGGTCCATAATGATCCGGTTTACAGGATGCTTCAAGAAATACCTTTTGAGAAACAAAGTATTCATGACATACGTTTAGGGTTCAAGGTTCCTAAGATTTGGCAAATATTTTCAGTTGATCCTAACTTTCATAGAAATAAGAGGAGTCAAGATATTACAATTCCAACTTGGAATAAAAATAATGCATTAATAAGAACCGTGATTCATAAGACGGATGCAGTTAGTGTTATTATCGGTTGCTCTTTGAAGCCTATACCTCTTGATGCAAACGGCATTATTAATTTCTTTAATTTACTGGTAAGAGTTGAAGAAAAACTACAATCTATCCTAGCCAATTCAGGTCTGGTCAACGACGATAAAAAATACATTTCAATACCTGAATACAGAGAGTGGATTGTTACCATGTGGCATTTTGGCAGGGATGCAACAGTAGAGTATATGGGTGAGAGATTCTGTATTTCTGTAGAAAAGTTACAACATGTGCTAACAAGAATATATGTAAAAGACTTTAATGGCAAGAATAGAATTCGAGTTGAAAGACAGGAATATCCCAAGAAGACATTAATAGACGCTATAGAAGAAAAATTGGGTGTCCACTAATTCTTTCTGAAAGCAGAATTACCACTGAAACAAATTTGGACGCTTGTTGATGAAATAAATTAGTAATTCTGACTTCAAGTCTTTACCTTTACCTTTATAGGGATTACTAAAGGTCATGATTAAATTAAATAGT
>Ga0193740_1000225_pt1 | contig 16173 bp, 16 predicted proteins | sample L2s1metaG_FD_145072 | JGI IMG/M metagenome (GOLD analysis project Ga0193740, IMG submission 145072) | Soil microbial communities from a riparian zone of the East river system, Colorado, United States - L2s1 | ecosystem: Environmental > Terrestrial > Soil > Riparian zone | place: USA: East River... | reverse complement strand
AATTAACAACGGATTTCGCAATTTTACATTGAGCGGCAAAATATTTGATGCTCAAAGATATGTGTCGGAAATCCGGCGCAAATGTAGTAACTTCATATTTATAAACCACTTAAACTCCCTGCCATGCAACGTCAAATTTTACTTTTGGCAATTACCGCAGCAGCGTTAAGCAGTTGTACAACCGCATACAAAACCGGGCAAACTCCCGATGATGTTTATTTTTCTCCTACCCGTCCGCAGGACGAGTATGTACGTGTAAAAGAAAAGGATGATGATCAAGATCGGTATCGGTATGATGACGAATATTATGATGACCGTTACCTGCGCATGAAAGTACAAAACCGTTCACAGTGGAGTTCTCTTGATGATTGGTATGCCTATGACCGTTATGGTTATCGTGCTAATTATTATTACGGTACTTATTACAACCCTTACACTTCATGGAATTATCATTACAATCCTTATTGCCGCAACAATGTGATCGCTTATCATCCCGGGTATGCAGGACAAACGAGTGTAGCTCAAAATGTTCAAAAACCAAGAACTTTCAACCTGGCCAGTTATACAGGCGCGACTTATAATAATGCCAATAACAATGTAAAAATGAATTCATATAAGACAGGTATGGCAAGACCTGTTTATAACAACAGAAATTCAAACAACGGCTTTAGCAATACCCTCAAACAAATTTTTAACACCGGAACTAATATTAATATTAACGGCAGCAGCAATAGTTCATCTCCATCAAGAAGCTATACACCTAGCTCAACACCTAGCTCAAGTTCATCAGGTAGTAGCAGCGGTTCCAGTTCATCTGGAAGCAGTGGTGGCGGGGGTGGCGCATCTCGCCCAACCAGAGGTGGCAATTAAATCATAAAAATGAAGCAGGCAAAACAATCGAAGCATTTTTTGAATGTTTCCTGTTTCATATTATCTAAAACTTTATAACTTCTATATGAAAGGAAAAATCTTCACTACCATTTTTCTTCTTTCCTCATACATATCTTTTTCTCAATCACCTGAAGACGCATTGCGATTATCCTGGTATCAATTAAAAGGCACGGCAAGGAACCAGGCAATTGGGGGTGCAATGGTTTCACTCGGTGGCGATGCTACTGCAAATCATATTAATCCTGCAGGACTTGCTTTTTTTAAAACCTCAGATTTTTTTCTTACGCCGGGTCTTCAGTTTGGAAAAACTAAAAGTATGTTCAGAGAAACAAATAGTACCGCAGAAGGCAAAACTAAGTTTGATCTTGGAACATCTGGTTTTGTATTCGGAGGTTTTGGTAAAAAGGCAAAAAATTCTTTTGGGATAACTGTTACACAACAAGCCAATTTTAATTACAACACTTATTATAAAGGAGAAAATGATTACAGCAGTTATGGCGAGCCGTTAGCAGATGAATTTGCTGCTTCTGGTCTTACAATTGACCAGGCACTGTTATATACTTCAACTATTTCTATACCAACAAAGATGGCTTTATACACTTACCTTGTTGATACTGTCAATGTGAACGGTGCCATGCAGGTAATAGCTCGATCTGAAAACCCTTCATCAAGAAACCAGGAAAACATGGTAGAATCAAGAGGTGGTATTACAGAAATTAATTTGGGATGGGGATCGGAGATCAGCAAAAAATGGATGGCAGGGATCAGTTTGGGAATAAATATAATTAATCAAGAGCGCAGAACTTATTTTCATGAATCAGATGCAACAGGAGATGAAGACAATGATTTTAACTTTCTAACATACGACGAGACATTTACTTTAAAAGGATATGGACTGAATTTTCGCGGAGGATTAATTTACCGGCCAAAAGAATACATACGTTTGGGATTAGCAGTCCACTCTCCTACGTGGATGCCATTAAAAGAGACAACGAGCTCAGGATTTGCTGCTGACCTTGAGAATTTGTTTGGTGTAGGGCATGGTTATGACAGCGTAGGCATGGCAACCATTACAGGAGCAAGCGACAAGGTCGAGAGCCAGTATCAATTGAATTCTCCAACCAGGATCATGATCAGCGGCTCTTATGTCTTCAGAGAAGTGGAAGATATAAGAAGACAAAAAGGTTTTATTACTTTAGATATTGAATACACCAATTATAAATGGATGAGTTATGGCCCATACGAAGGTGAGGTGAATTCATATACCAAAGCTCCTTACGAACCTTACAATGAAGCAATCGATGCTGTATATAAAGGAACTTTTAATTTCCGGCTGGGTGGAGAATTGAAATTTAATACTATAATGGCCCGTGCGGGTTTTGCCTATTATACAAGTCCATATAAAGAAGAAGAACTAAAAGCAAGAAAGATGTTTGCAAGTGGGGGACTTGGTTATAGACATAAAGGTGTATTTATTGATCTTACTTATGTACAACGTTTAAATAAAGATGTTAGCTTCCCGTACCGGGTTAATCCTCCAAGAGCCAATACTTTTGCCGATCTGAAAGATAATGGTGGCAATTTGATACTTACAGTTGGCTTTAAGATCTAAGTCGCAATCATACTAACTTGTTTGTCAAGAAGAGCTCTGATAGAGCTCTTTTTATTTTAAATGCCCGCATAGCTAAATTCATTATTGCCTTTTCAATTTCTTATTCATATTATTCTTTCAAAAAAAATTGGCACAGAATTCGTAAAGCCAATGTGAGAAGGAAAAATTTAAAGCTATGAGACCGTTTGAAATCAAATTTGATTTCCCGGTGGCCTCATCAAACTCAAAAATTTCTCTTAATGCCACTGTGGAATTACACCATTCAGAACCATATTATAAGGTTCGGCATTTTTACCTTACAAATGGTGAAAAAAATAATGAACATCATTCCTTTTTACCAGACCAGGAGATAATGCGAATAAAACGTAATGGATCTTATGTGTGGGTGCATAAAGATTCAGAGCGGGAATCAGATCTAAGTATTTCTATCGGTACTGGTATAGAGAGTATATTATCAAAAGAAGAATTGAATAAGGATTAATTTTCCAACAACTGAATTTCATCGGTAGTTTATAGAATGTCTCATTTACTCAAAAAGGAAAAGCGTCCCGGGCTTCGGAACGCTTTTCCTTTTCTCAGAGCAGTTGGTTTCGGTAGAATATTTTCATTGCCGCAAATCTGCTTTTAGCGAAATTGCAAACTATCCTTTTATCTTAATTTCAATTCGACGATTCTTCTGTCTTCCTTCTGCAGTTTTATTATCGGCAACCGGTTGAGTGGATCCGAATCCTGCGGTCACTAATCTATCGGCATTAATCCCCTTGCTTACCAGGTATTTTTTGGTCGCTTCTGCCCTTCTAACTGATAATGGATTATTAACTTTATCTGAACCGATATTATCAGTATGCCCGTCAATTGTTACTTCTACATCTGAATTTCTTTTCAAATAAGCAACAACTGTATCCAATATTGGTTTACCCTTTGAAAGTAAAACAGCGCTTCCGGTTTTAAAAACTATCTCATAAGATTTTATTCCTATTACAGGACATCCAAAATTGTCAGCTGGTCCCGCAACTTTTGGACATTTGTCTTCTTCATCATTTACACTATCGCCATCCGTATCAGGTACAGGGCAACCCTGGTAACGGGCAACTCCGGGTTGATTTGGACATTTGTCTTCTTCATCATTTATACCATCTTTATCTGTATCAGGTACAGGACAACCCTCGTATTTTGCAAGCCCTGCAACATTCGGACACTTATCATTCTCATCATTGATGCCATCTTTATCAGTATCCGGAACCGGGCAGCCTTCATATTTTGCTACGCCTGCTACATTAGGACATTTATCATTATTGTCAGTGATCCCATCATTATCGCTGTCTTTCGGCGGTGGTGGCGCAGGAGGAGGAATTACCGCAGGTTCTTTCTTTTTAGTAATACGACCAGCAATTCCAAATGCATGCAAAATGATAGTTAGTTGTACCAGTGGTGATCGGCACCCTGTAAGTTGAGTTAAAAAACAACCTCCCCTCGTTAAAAAAGTTTATATTCAATCCTACTCCAAGCGGCATATATGCGCCATAATATATATAATATTTTTGTGCCCCGAAACCACCGATCAAATATGGTTGAAACCAATATTTATCAGTAACAAGTTTGAAATGTGCAGCTCCTTCCAACTGAAACATATACCTGTCAGTTGGATCAGGGTTATCGGGGATATTTTGATTAAGATATGAGACATTAAGAGAGCCGGCAAAATCAATATGTTTTTTTAATCCCTTAAAATAATGCAGACCTATACCCGGGGACTTTTCATCACCAAATTGCTTATCCCTGATAACAGCATTTAAAGAAGTGGTTCGTATTAATTCAGCGCTTTTAAAATCGTAAAGATTGAAGCTTACGCCTATCTCGTGAGATCTTATCTCATCTTCCTGGCCATAAACGACGGGTGCTATGATTATTACAGCAAGCAGTGAAACAATTAAATGCTTCATAAAGAGGTAGTTTTGGGTTTTAACAAAAATAAAGGCTCTATACTATATCCTGAAATTTAATATTAGTTTGATTTCCACCTATTTTTCAGGTTTTTTCTTACCTATCACTTCTACTCGTACTTTCGTAAGTCCAGCTTTCACATAATCTAATTTATCTGCCGCCTCACGACTTAGATCAACAACTCTTTTCATTCTTGTATGAAGCCTGTCATTCGTTTTTACAACTACACTCTTCCTATTTCGAAGATTTGTGACCCTTATCCATGTGCCAAGTGGCAAAACATTACAAGCAGCAGTCATTTTTTTATGAGAATAAATTTCACCATTGGCTGTTTTCTTTCCATTAAAGCTATTGGAATAATAACTTGCTGTGCCGTATAGGAGTTTGGGCTTTGCAACCCGGGCTTCCGTAGTATCGCCGGCAACTAAATAACTACCAGTAAATAAAAATGAAATAATCAAAAATAACCTCATTCGCCATTTTTTTTGTTAGCAAATAACAGTTCGATCATTTTCTTATCCTCTTCATAAATATCTTCAAAAAAACTGATACGGCCGTCGGTTGCTTCACAGGTAAAATAACGGATATAAACAGGGATCCTTTTACGTAATGGAATACTGTGTTTCTCTTTTATTGTTAGCCAATGCGTCATTGAATCAAGAGTGATCTCATTTGGCTTTGGCTTTTTCTTTTTTACACTACTGTCAAACTGGTTGTTCATAATGTAATATGCCATTTTCTCCCATTCCTGTACCCGAACACATCCATGACTTAAAGCTCTTATATCCTGTCCAAAAAAAGAACGTTGGTTGGTATCATGCAAATAAACGGAGTATTTATTCGGAAAATTAAATTTCAAAACGCCTAATGCATTATCATCGCCGCTGCCCTGTATAACTTTATAAGGTATTTTCTTTTCATATTTAGCCCAATCGACTGAATCAGGACTTACTTCTTCATTTTTATAGTTTAAGAGCATATAGCCTTTCTTCCTAAGGTAACCTGTATCTTTCTTCATGCCCGGTAATATTTCTTTTTCTATAATACTTTCCGGAATGGTCCATTGAGGATAGGTGATCATTTCTGACACAGCGCTGGTAAGCACCGGTGTTCTTGTAATTGGTTTGCCAACTACTACTTTACTTCTCAATATCAAAGTGTCGTTACTCATTAATCGTAAGCTATATGAAGGAATGTTCACCCAGATATATTTTTCGGGCAATGAGTCCGGTAGCATTTTAAACCTATCCATTGAAATAGCAATGCGATTAAATTTTTCTGCATCTGATAAATTTAGCATCCTCACGGTTTGACCTCCGATCTTTCCATCAATAGTTAACCGGTTATTCTTTTGATACTTTTTTAAAACTCCTGTCAATTGCAAGGAATCTGGCTGCACATTTAGTGAATCGATGTAGCCGGACTCAAAAAGCCTTTTCACCACTGCCACTCTTAGCTCATCCTTATTTTTATTTGGAAAAACAATCGGAGTGATCGGATTGAAATCAGCACTATCAAGAAAATTGCCGATGGCTTCTTTTAATAATTTATATCCTTTATGTTTAGGCTCTAAGGGTGGAATGATGACATTGAGCGATAACCCTGATGCAGCAGCATTGAACTTGGATGAAATAAACTCCTCGGTTAAAACAGAATCTTTACGAAGCGTAATGCTGTCATTTGGTAATCTTCCCAATTTTATATCATGAAAAATACTTACCAGTGCATCGCTTAGCATAAGATCGGCCCGGGCCCAACTGGCAGCGTCTTGTGTTTCTTTATCTTTAAATGCATCAGCAGCAAATAATTTTTTTAAGATAGCTAATTGATGAGAGTGGTAATCGCTTGGGAAAAGCCCGTACAATTTTGCTTTTTCAATAAATAATAAAAGGGAATCACCGTGGGCTAACCATTTTTGAGAGCTACTCCATTGCGGAACAAAGGTTTTCTGCTTATACAGATCGACAAGAATGGGTAATTGATAAAGAACAGTAGAATCATCCATTTTACCACTTTTGGAAGCAGAATATTCTAGAAAGCTCCTGATAAGTTCTTTTACTTTGTCATCCATTTTTTCCGGTGCTTTCACTATCACTTTTTCTTCCGGCTTTGTTTTTTCCTTGCACGAGGATAAGCAAAGGACAAGAATGGCCAGGCAGGTTGTGATCAATCTTTGATTGTTGCAAACAAAAAAAACTCTGGTAAGACGGTTCATAGATTTATGCTAATTTCCCCTTTTCGCAATTGGACAAAGTAATGAATCGTTCTCCTTATAATATAATCTTGTTTGTTATTTTTTTAACAGGTTGTGTAAACCTCTCACACTCACAAATTTTAAAGGATTTTATTGAAACAGGAAGATATGATGAACAAGAGTTGTGGATCAAAAACGGGCATGATAGTTTGACGATAAACATTAATGCACCGTTGCATTTCAACAAAAAAGGTGAAACTTTTCTTGTTTTATTCGCCTTGCCGAATGGCAATAGCATTGAATGGACAAAAGGAAAGAAAATGAAACTTGGCGATGACTGGCATTTCGATATTCAGCATATAGCCGCACAAACACGGTATGTTAGAAAGCTTGATAAAAAGAACAACTATATAGTTGCATATTTAATGGCTGATAATAAAAGCTGGCCTGCATGGAAAAGAACTCATCATGGTTCATATGATCTGATAAGAGGCTTTGTTGACAGCTTAGCTGAACGGTTCAAAGAATATCATCCTAAGATCGTTTTAAATGGCCATAGTGGAGGCGGGAGTTTTATATTTGGTTATTTGGATGGTGTTCCCAGAATTCCTGAAAACATTGATCGTATCGCATTTCTTGACAGCGATTATGGCTATGAAGATAATTTTCATACAAAGAAAATTATAGAATGGCTAAGAAATGAAAATCACAAATTAGTCGTGCTTGCCTATAATGATAGTCTTGTTATTTATAATGGGAAGCCATTAGTGAGTCCTACGGGTGGCACATGGTACAGGAGCAGTTTAATGCAAAGAAAACTTGCGGAAGATTTTCCTTTTAAAACAACTGCTGATACTTCTTTCATTGATCATTCGTCCTGGAATGGAAGGATCAGGTTCATCTTAAAGCAGAATCCAAATGGATTGATCTATCATACAGTGCAGGTGGAAAAGAATGGATTTATTTTTTCCCTCTTGTCAAATACAAAATTCGATCGAAGAAAATACTTTACTTATTTTGGAGACAGGGTCTATGGAAAATACATAAGTGACTAAGATATTATTCGTGGGATCTTTTGTTCCAGCATCATAAAATCAACCAGCACCAACGAAGTAACAGCTTCAACAATAACTGGTGCTCTTAATGCAACACAAAGATCATGGCGGCCTTTGATTGAGAATTTTTCAACCTGTTCTGTATCCCAGTTCAAACTTTCTTGTTCTTTAGGAGTTGATGAAGTTGGTTTTATTGCTAAACGAAATACTAATTCATTCCCATTTGTAATTCCTCCTACTACCCCACCGGCATGATTTGTTTTTGTTTTGCCTCCCATTTCAAGAATAGCATCATTGTGTTCGCTGCCAAACATTCTTGCGGCGGCAAAACCAGTTCCGAATTCAACTCCCCTTACTGCTGGTATTGCAAAAACAAGATGAGCTAATGACGATTCAACTGAATCAAACCACGGTTCACCCAAACCAACAGGAAGGCCATTCACTTTACATTCAAGAATTCCGCCAACGGAATCTTTTGCATCAATTGCTTTTTGCAAACCCTTTTCAAGGTCTTTCTCTCCTCCTATTTCAATAACTTCAGCATTAATGCTAACATCTTTCATTAATTTCTTTGCAATACCTGCAGCAGCAACAATCCCTGCAGTTAATCTTGCACTGAAATGTCCGCCGCCGCGATAATCTTCATTGCCTCCAAATTTTTGATGGGCTACCCAATCAGCATGTCCCGGTCTGGGTATGCTTCTTTGTTTTGTATAATCTTCGCTGCGGATATTTTTATTTTCAAATAAGATAGTGATTGGGAAACCTGTTGTCTTCCCATTAAACAAGCCACTTTTAAAAATTGGAAAGTCTTCTTCTTGTCTTGGTGTAGTTCCTTTTTGCTTACCGCCCTTTCTTCTTTCAAGATCAGGAAGTAAATCTTCAGGAGTTAATGATAACCCTGCAGGGCAACCGTCAATAGTTATCCCAACACATTCACCATGTGATTCGCCAAAAATTGAAACTTTAAATATGCGACCGAAGGAGTTCAAATTAATTGTTATTAGTTAAAGGTTAATCTTGTCAAAGGGTAAAGATACATTTGCGCCAAGGCTTTTCAAATCATTATAAAAATCAGGATACGATTTTTTTACAGCGTATGCTTCTTCGATCACTGTTTCACTATTTGCTCCTAATGCCGCCACTGCACAAGCCATAGCAATACGATGATCATGATGTGAATGAACATCGGCTCCTTTTATAAACCCACCATGAATTATCATAGTGTCATCTTCAATTACTATCCTCACTCCCATCAGATCAAATTCATCCTGCAATGTAACAGCGCGGTTACTTTCTTTATGCTTCAATCGTCTCACCCCTTTGATCCTTGTTTCGCCATCACAATAAGAAGCTAAAGCAACTAGTGGTGGAAAAAGATCGGGGCAATCAGTTGCGTCAAATTCAAAACCACGTAACCCTCCCGGATGAGCTTGTATTCCTTTTGCCTCTGTTGCAATTGCAGCATTTGCACTCATTAATGCATCCATAATAGCTTTGTCAGCCTGAGTTGATGAAAGATTGAGACCTCTTACCGTAATTGAACCAGCGATCGTACCTGCAACTAGTAAGAATGCTCCCCCGCTCCAGTCACCCTCAACGGTATATTGGTGAGTCGTGTCTTGAGTGGGTTCATTATGAAATACAAACTCTTTATAGTTTTTATTTTCAGGAACATTCATTCCAAATTGCTTCATCACATCTAAAGTAAGATCAATGTAAGGCTTACTTTTAAGATCTTTTACCTTGATTGAAACATTGTTTGCTCCTGCTGCAGAATAAGCCATCAATAACCCGGTGAGAAATTGGGAGCTCAATGACCCATCGACTTCAATATTTGCAGGAATTAATGGGCCCTGAACCGTCATTGGCAATTTGCCATCGTTGCTTTTGATCTTTACTCCAAGCAGTGGTAATATATCATCAAAAAAATCCATTGGTCTTGCTTCCAGACTACCTGAACCATTAATTGTAATTTCTTTATCGCTCAAAGCAACGATCGGGGTAAACATTCTTATGCTTAATCCCGATTCACCGCAGTTGATCTCAGTTGCAATTGGATTGATTCCCTGGCTCTGAACTTTTAACTCTGAACTATCAACTTCGATAACGGCTCCAAGTTTCTGAATAATGTCCAAAGCTGCCTTATCATCATTACTATGCCCCGGATTATAAATTGAACTTGTTCCCTTTGATAGTAATGCTGCAGCACATGCTCTCTGCATAGAACTCTTTGATGCCGGTGCCTGAATAATACCTTTCAATTGTGACGGATGTATAGTTACTTTCATAGACTCTGAATAATTTCTTCTAATTGTTTTAATGGAATTGATTTCACAACTCCCTTTCCTATTTTTTCCAATAATACATAATTCATTTCTTTTCTTTCCCGTTTCTTATCCATTTTCAAAACTTCAAACGCTTTCTGTTTATCAAAGTCTGCAAATGTTGGCAGATCATATCTTGAAATAAGATTGGCAACTCTTTCAGCTTCTTTGAAGCCTGTTATCTTTTGAGAAATAACAGAAGCATAAGTCATTCCTATTGCTACTGCTTGCCCATGCGATAACTCATATTGATTTTCCAATGCATGACCAAGTGTATGACCAAAATTCAATAATCTCCTCTCCCCTTTTTCAAATTCATCATTCTGTACCACGTTGGTTTTAATGATAGTATTACGTTGTACAAGTTCACAAATACTTGTTTGTTTTGATTGATAATGCTTAAGTGTTTTTGCTTCAAGTTCTTTAAACATGGTTGCATCTTTTATTGCCGCATGTTTGATGATCTCCGCAAAACCATTTTCCCATTCTTTTTGGGGCAGTGAATTCAGGAAAACCATATCATGCAGAATAAACTTCGGCTGGCGGATTATTCCAACCATATTTTTATAAACACCGACATCAATTCCATTCTTACCACCAATTGATGCATCAACCATTGCCAATATTGAAGTTGGGATAAACCCAAATGAAATTCCACGCATATAAACCGAAGCAACATAACCGGTGATATCCGTGATCACTCCGCCACCAACTCCAACCAATGTTGTTTTGCGATCGGCTTCCATTTCTATCAATTGTTCGATCACTGAATCAACGGTTGATTGTATTTTAAATTCTTCTCCTGGTTTTAATATAATGCAATTCCAGTTCTTAAATCTTTTCGTATGAGCATTATAAACATTCTCATCTGTAATGATGATCGTATTATCCTTATCAACGATCTCCTTTAAATGAGAAATACCCCCGGCGAGGTAATAATCAACTAATGAATTTGAAAATTTATAAGTTAGTTTCTTCATTAATGCCAAATAGAATTACTGAACGATGAACGGATTGCGACGCAACAGGTGATGCTATGAAAAACAAATGCTGGTATCAAACATACGTCTCAATTCATCATTCAACATTCATAATTCATAATTATTCCTAAGAATTCATGATCTTATTCTGATGATTGATACTTTCCATATGCACCGCATCAAAATACTTTGTAATAAACTCTTTGCTTAATCCCAATGCATCACCTTTTGCATACGCTTTCTCCAATATCTGGTTCCAGCGGCTAGTTTGTAATATCGTTACATTATTATTCTTCTTGTACTCACCGATCTTATCTGCAATTTTCATTCGCTGGCCAAGCAATTGTATCAGTTCATCATCCAAATGATTGATCTGCTCACGAAGTTTTTCCAATGCAGTAATGAATTCTTTTTCATCAGCAGTTTCATAGCGCCATTTAATTGCATCAAGCATTTCAGCCAGTTTCTCCGGTGTCACTTGTTGCTTCGCATCACTCCATGCATTATCAGGATCAATATGACTTTCGATCATCAATCCATCGAAGTCAAGGTCAATTGCTTTTTGCGCAACATCCATCAATATATCGCGACGACCACAGATATGCGAAGGATCATTAATGATCAGCATCTCGGGATTGCGACGTTTCATCTCGATCGCCAAATGCCACATCGGCGCATTGCGATACTCTGTATTTCCATAAGAAGAAAATCCGCGGTGAATAAGACCGATCTGTTTGATACCAGCACGGGCAACACGTTCAACAGCGCCGCTCCAGAGTTCAAGATCAGGATTGATCGGGTTCTTGATCAGCACAGGCACATCAACGCCACGCAATGCATCGGCCACTTCCTGCACACTAAACGGATTCACCGTCGTCCTTGCACCGATCCACAACACATCCACATCAAAGTTCAATGCATCCTGTACTTGTTTGCCGGTTGCTACTTCCACTGTTGTCGGCAGGCCGGTCAGTTTCTTTGCCTGCGCTAACCAGGGCAAACCTTTTACACCAATGCCTTCAAACATGCCGGGTTTTGTTCTCGGTTTCCAGATGCCTGCACGCAGCATATCTACTTTGCCGGTTGCAGCCAGGCGTTGCGCTGTTTGTATCACTTGTTCTTCGGTTTCAGCGCTGCATGGCCCGCTGATGATCAGCGGTCGCTTGCCCCATGCTTTTTGTGCTGCTTCATTCATTGTCTGTTCGATTGTTTGCATTTTCAATATAATTTGTAAAGTTAATTTTTATGTTCCCAACTATTGTAATTCTGAGAATCTTTTGTTGCGTCGCACTCTTGTACTGCATCAAGTCTATTCATCTTTTTCTTAACCGCAAAGCCGCAAAGTATTCGCCAAGAACGCTAAGGTTTTGCGAACTTATATTCACTTAGCACTTTTGCGGTTAAACTATTTTATTATTCGTCTAATCTTATTCGCATTCTCGATCAACTCCTGCAAATACTCATAGTTCTCTTTCTCCAGACAACTCTTAAACTTTCTCAACTGTGAAATATGCTCATTCAAAACATCCAACACATTTTCCCTGTTTTGCATAAAAATGGGCACCCACATTGAGGGGTTACTCTTTGCCAACCTTACCGTGCTTGCAAAACCCGCAGATGCTAATTCAAAGATCGCATCGTCTTCTTTTTCCTTTTCCAAAACTGTATTTGCCAAGGCAAATGATGTGATATGTGAAATATGACTTACATACGCCGCATGCAGGTCATGTGCTACTGCATCCATTTCCAATAAATGCATCCCGATCTTTTTATACATGTTCTTTGTCCATTCCAATGCATCTTCATCACTTTCATTAGCATTGCAAATTATAACAGCCGTGTTTTCAAATGCTCCATGTACCGCAGCTTGCGGACCACTATATTCTGTTCCCCACATAGGATGGGTTGCTACATATCTTCCTCTTTTAGCATGATCCTCTGCAATACTCATCAACTCAGATTTTGTTGAACCCATATCGATCAGTACCTGGTTGTTGATCTTATCAAGAACATGCGGCATTAATTTCACCAATGCATCAACAGGTATCGCAAGAATAACAACATCAGAATTATTAATTGCTTCATCAAGATCCATTATCTCATCAACCAATCCTAATTCCAATGCTTTCTTCTGGTGATCTCTGTTTGAGTCAACACCAATCAATCTACTTGCAAGCCCTTTTTCATTCAATTGCAAGGCAAGCGAACCTCCAATAAGGCCTACTCCAACAATCGATATTCGTTTTCGTTCCATGATTTCAATCTTTAAGGGCTAAAGCCCTTTTGAAAAAAAATGTTCTTCAATAACCCCAGCCTTAAGGCTGGGGTTAAGCAATCAATACTATGATGACAGGGCTTTAGCCCTGATCCTATTTATTGACTCTTCAAATTTCTCAACCGGTGCACATAAACTAACTCTCACATATTTGTCACCCGAATCACCAAATATGCCTCCCGGCGTTATAAATACATTTGAATTGTATAAAACATCATCGCTTAACTCAAAACCAGTTTTATATTTTGAAGGGATCTTTGCCCATACAAATAATCCAGCTTGTTCTTTTGAAAATTTACATTGTAACAAATCAAGCAATTCAAATACTTTCTCTCTTCTTTCTCTATACATTTTATTTACTTCATCATACCATTCTTTTCCCAAGCCTAACGCTTTTGCTGCCGCTAACTGAACCGGCAAGAACATTCCGCTGTCCATATTACTTTTAAACCGAAGGACTTCTTCAATTCTTTCTTTTGCTCCGCAAAGCATGCCCACTCTCCAACCAGCCATATTTTGCGACTTACTTAAAGAGTTCAATTCGATCACACAATCCTTTGCACCTTCAACACTCAACAAACTCATCGGATTTTCATTCAAAATAAAACTGTAAGGATTATCATGAATGATCAGGATCTTATTTTCTTTCCCAAACGCAACTAGTTTTTCAAACAATTCTTTTGATGGCAATTGACCTGTCGGCATTTGGGTATAATTCACAAACATCAGCTTGACCTTCTTCAAGCTTTTTTTAGAAAGCTTATCAAAGTCCGGCTCGTAGTTATTTTTCTCTCTCAATTTATATTCCTTGCATTTGCCCCCCGCCAGCATCACTGCACTTCTATACGTAGGGTAACCGGGATTCGGCACCAACACTTCATCACCTTTATTTAAATAGGTCATGCAGATATGCATAATACCTTCTTTACTTCCTATCAACGGTAAAATCTCTGTATCGGGATTCAGATCAACATTATACCATTTCTTATACCAATCACTCATTGCTTTTCTTAAGATAGGCGAGCCCTTGTAAGATTGATAAGCATGTACATTGGGTTTTGCACTTTCATCCTGCAAAGTTTTTATCACTTCAGGATGTGGCGGCTGATCCGGACTACCAATACCAAGATTGATAATATTCTTCCCTTGTTTATTCAGTTCATCTATCTCTCTCAGTTTCTGAGAAAAATAGTATTCACCTATTCCCTGTAATCTTTTTGATGTTTCCATATTTTCCTAATAATCCTTTTTAAAATCTTATTAATCGTGGTTCTATTCTACTTCCACAACCCTCTTTTATAAACTCCATAAATTTTTACTTCTTCAGTTAATGGTTTTATTTGGTCAATTACTGTTTCAAACTGATTGATGGATTCAAACTCCATATCCGCATGAAAGCTGTACTTAAAATCAGTTCCCGGAATTGGAAAACTCTGCAGTTTGCTAAGATTAATTCCACCCTCTGCAATTTTTGTTAACACTTTTGCCAAACTTCCTCTTGAATGATCTGTTTGAAAATTAACGGAAGCTTTGTTGGCATCATTCACTGTTTGTGCCACATCTTGTCTTTGTAACATGAGAAATCTTGTATAATTATTTTTCATTGTCTGAATACCCGACGCTAAAACTTCTAATTGAAATAATTCAGCAGCCAATTTGCTGGCAATAGCCGCAATATGTTTGCTCTTATGCTGGTGAACATGTTTTGCGCTCAAGGCAGTGTCTTCGGTTTCTACTAATTTCCATTTATATTTATCCAAAAAATCATAACACTGTTGCAGTGCCATAGTGTGAGAATGCACTTCACGAATATCTTCCAGCGTCACTCCCGGGTTTACGAGCAGGTTTTGTTTGATATGAAGATATATCTCACCGATTATTTTAAGGTTTGACTTTTGAAGCAAGTTGTAGTTGGCAAGAATGCTTCCGGCAATTGAGTTTTCGATTGCCATTACACCACCATCACTTTCTTTCTTATTGGAAGCAATTTTTATAACATCCTTGAATGTAGCACAAGAGACTACTACTGTATCTTTTCCAAAAAATTGCTGTGCAGCCACCTGGTGAAAGCTACCTTCATAACCTTGTATTGAAACTTTTGCACTCATATTAAAACAAAACTCCCGGCTTTTTGCCGGGAGTCTCTATGTTGATTTCAGTTTTTAAACTTAATACGTTTTCAACAAAAGCAATCCCGGCTTCTGGCTAAAGAAATAATAAAAATAAAACCAACGATATGCTTTTGTAATTGTCATCTGATTCCAAAAATAAGTATTCATATTTAAGAAGCAAGCCATTTACACAAAATAATTACACCAGAACGATTGTTTGTAAAAAAATAGCCACCCCGATTTCTCAGGATGGCCTCTAACGATTGCTTGCCATATGAAAATCTTAGTGTCCTGTAGTCGCTGTAGTAGCTGGAGCATCAGTTGAAACTGAAGTTTCAGTAGATGTAGCTGTTTCAGTTGTTGTTGATGTTACAGTAGTAGCTGGAGCAGATGTTTCAGTTGTACCTTCAGTTGTTTTCTCATCATTGCAAGATGCTAATGCTGCGATCGCAAATACGATAAAAAGCTTTTTCATGTTTCTGTTTTTAGATTTTGTTTAAACAATAGAATTCGGCATTTATACCGGATAAAGAAAAAGGTAACCCGCCCCGAAATAGATTTTTTTGGTTTTCTTTGGGTTACTAATTCTAGATAATTGTATTAAATCAAGACGAGTGAACCCTGATATCAAAGAGAAAGGTTTATTGGAAGGATTGGCTTTAGGCGATAAAAAGGCAGTTGAAACCATTTATAAGGACAATTTTAACATGGTTCAAAGCTTGGTTATCAACAACAACGGTTCTGCCCAGGAGGCCAAAGATGTTTTCCAGGAAGCGATGATCGT
>Ga0193740_1000224_pt1 | contig 16186 bp, 15 predicted proteins | sample L2s1metaG_FD_145072 | JGI IMG/M metagenome (GOLD analysis project Ga0193740, IMG submission 145072) | Soil microbial communities from a riparian zone of the East river system, Colorado, United States - L2s1 | ecosystem: Environmental > Terrestrial > Soil > Riparian zone | place: USA: East River... | reverse complement strand
TGGCAGAAGTAAACTGTACTGGGCTTGTGCAGGCACTAAATGATGTACCATCAAGTGAGCATTCAAGGTGGTCAATTCCAACTCCACCAGTGTCGTTACCAGAGAATTCAAATGATATAAGATTTGACGATGTATTCTGACCTGTCGTTACAATGGATTCATTGCCATCTATAGCAGACAGAATAGAGGTTTCTGGTGGTATTGTATCTACAGTCCAGGTAAATGATGCAGGTGATGGGTCTTTGTTCGTAGAATTGTCCACAGACAAAACTTCAAAGGTATGAGTTCCATCAGTTATCGTTGGAGGAGCAAACTGTATTGGGCTTGTGCAGGCACTAAATGATGTACCATCAAGTGAGCATTCAAGGTGATCAATTCCAACTCCACCAGTGTCGTTACCAGAGAATTCTAACATAATAGCATTAGATTTAGTATTGCTGCCGTTAGTTATTGTGCTGTTGTTGCCGTCAATGGCAGAGTTGATATTCGTAGTAGGTGGAATGGTATCAACAGTCCATGTAAACAACTCGGGAGATGGATCATTATTTCCAACGTTATCTTCAGACAAAACCCTAAATGTATGAGTTCCATCAGTTATGTTCGCATAAGTAAATTGTACGGGACTTGAGCAGACAGTAAAATTGGAATCATCTAGGCTGCATTCAAATTGTTCTATTGCTAATCCTGTAGTTCCTGTTCCGTCTGTATCGTTACCAGAAAATGCAAATGATACAGAGTTAAGTCTGGAATAGCTACCGTTAGTTATAGGGCTCTCATTACCATCAATGGCGTTAATGATGGTAGTACTGGGAGGCACTGTGTCTACAGTCCAGCTTATTGATGCAGGTGTTGGACTTAGGTTTCCAACATTGTCTTCAGACATTATTTCCAATGTATGAACGCCATCACTCAGATTCACAAATTGGAGCGGACTCGTGCAAGAAACAAATTCTGAGTTATCTATGTTACACTCGAACTGTTTTATTCCGACCCCATTACCTTCTTTACCACCAGAATCAAGGGCTGAAAATGCAAGTGTTATCGAGTTAGATGCAGTATTACCGCCGTCAGTTAAATTATTTTGAAAACCATCAATAGAGGAATCAATAGTCGTGGTAGGTGACTCAGTGTCCACAGTCCATGAAAATGATTCTGGAGTAGAATTTATGTTTCCTATGTTGTCTTCGGAAATTATCTCAAAGGTATGGATGCCTTCTGGCAAATTTACTGAGGTAAACTGGACAGGACTTGTGCAGATAGAGAAGGAAGCTCCATCCAACGAACATTCAAACTGTTTTATTCCTACTCCTTTACCTTCTTTATCGCCAGTATCGTTACCTGAAAAAGCGAGTGTCATGGAATTGGAAGATGTGTTACTTCCAGGAATCGTCAAATTACCATTACCATCAATGGCACTATCAATAGAAATAAGAGGAGATAAAGTGTCTACGGTCCATGTAAATGCCGCTGGAGTAGAATCTTTATTTCCCGCGTTATCCTCAGACAAAACTGTAAAGGTGTGAGTACCGTCTTTTAATAAATTTGGAAATATGAACGGGCTAGAACAGGCTACGTATCTAGAGTTATCAATGTTACATTCAAAGTGATCGATTCCTACTCCTGTACCCTCATTACCTCCAGTATCGTTGGCAGAGAATTCAAACGACATGGAACCGGAATTGGTATTGGTGCCATTGGCTATGAGGGAATCATTACCATCAGTAGCAGCGTTGATAGTCGTTGTGGGAGATTCTGTGTCTACAGTCCACGTAAATGATGCAGGTGAGAAATTGATATTTTCAACGTTATCTACAGCCCTAACGCTAAACGTGTGAGTACCGTCTTTTAATAAATTGAGAAATACAAATGGGCTGGTACAGGCTACATATTGAGAGTTATCGATATTACATTGCAGGTGGTTTACTCCAACTCCACCCGTATCTGTACCTGAGAAGGCAAATTTAATTGAAGTGGATTCACTATTTCCATTATTTGGGATAGTACTATTGTTACCATCTACAGCAGAGATTATAGACGTTGTAGGGGGAGTTGTGTCGACCGTCCATGTAAATGTCGCTGGAGTCGAATCTTTATTTCCCGCGTTATCCTCAGACAAAACTGTAAAGGTGTGAGTACCGTCTTTTAATAAATTTGGAAATATGAACGGGCTGAAACAGGCTACGTATCTAGAGTTATCGATGTTACATTGATGGTTATCTATTCCAACACCACCAGTATCGTTGCTATCAAAAGAAAATTTAATTGAAGTTGATTCACTATTTCCATTATTTGAGATAGTACTATTGTTACCGTCTACAGCAGAGATTATAGACGTTGTAGGGGGAGTTGTGTCGACCGTCCATGTAAATGTCGCTGGAGTAGAATCCTTATTTCCTGCGTTATCTTCGGATCGTACACTAAATGTATGAGTTCCATCCACAACATTAACAGTGTTAGTACTTACGCAAGTAACGAATGGTTCACCATCCATGCTACATTCAAATCGATAGATTTTTGAACCAACATTATCCGTACCTGAAAATTCAAAATTCATCGAGTTAGACCTAGTGTTGCTGTTGTTTATTACGATCATCTTGTTGCCCTCAGTAACAGAATCTATCTGAGTGTTTGATGTTTCTGTGTTAGCAGTCCATGTATATGATGCTGGAGTCGGATCTTTATTTCCTACGTTATCTTCGGATCGTACACTAAATGTATGAGTTCCATCCACAACATTAACAGTGTTAGTACTTATGCAAGTAACGAATGGTCTGCCATCAATGCTACACTCAAAGCGATTAATTGTCTTGCCCCCATTGTCCGTTCCAGAAAATGCAAATTTCATAGAGTTTGAGGTAGTGCTACCATTATTGACTATGGCATTGTTATTGCCATCTATCGCTGTGTTTATTGTGGTATTTGGATCTTCATTGTTCTCATCCTCCCCATCTTCAAATTGGCCGAAAGCTAAATTCACGCCGTCTTTAGCTTGATAGAGTCCAGAAAATGAAGGAAAATCCCCTGAAATGTAAAAAATAATAGGAAAAATAACGATTAAGTATAACTTTGAATGTGATTTACCAGAAAATCTCATTACCTATTTGTATCTTGAGCGTGAGTATATTAACGTAAACATAAAGTATTAGCCTTAAAATTTCTAAAAAACGTCAATTCTTGGTTATTATTGCAATCACTATTGTCTATAAACAGTAATTATCATTAAATTGAAAGAAACCTAGGATTTTTCATTTAAATTCAAAGCTTTGTCAAAAAGTTGAATACCTGTTACATTCAAGTATCAAAAAATAGCATGATTACCTTCATTTTCCTAATTGAAATTCTCAAAGGTTAATTGTATATATATGCGCATAATGATAGCAAATCCATGAAATTGGTTAGCTTGAGTATCTCTAGAGTATTCATCATCGGACTCGTATTTGCAATCCCGTTTATTTTCGCTGATTCGGCAAATGCCCAAAATCAAAATATGACTCCGAGTATGGTGATTAACATGAGTGACCTATCAATAAAAGTTGGGAATACCACAAGTAATGAAACAATTACTTTTTCCAACAATACGACAGAAGAAACTGGTAATTCTACCAGTTGAATTTACTTAGCGTAGAGTGAACACTAAAGATTCGGAAAAGAGCCCCATTTTTCAGAATTGCCTATGAACAAACCAGGTGGTCAAGCAATTCTTTTTATTACATGATAACCGAATTCCGTTTTTACAGGTTCTGAAACTTGGTTTTTTTCAAGTTTGAATGATGCTGATTCAAATGGTTTTACCATTACTCCTCTTCCAAAAAAACCTAGGTCGCCGCCCCTTTTACCGCTTCCCTTATCTATAGAGAATTCCTTTGCTAACTTATCAAAGCTTTCTCCTTTTGTTAACCTTTCAATGATAGATAGTGCTTCACTATGCTTCTTTACGGGAATATGGGAACACTTAATCTTATCGGCCAACTTCATGAATTGTTACGACATGGAATATATTGTTTTCCTAAAAAATAAATTTAATCGCTTTTAATACCTCCCTAATGAATAAATTTTAGATCCCTATGACTTTAATTACTATATATTAGTAACTCTTAAACAGACATTTATTATATAATATATTTAGATCAATTTTCCAATTCGCAAGAACCTAGTGTTGTTTTTTATGCTGCTAACTCGACCTGTGATTTTTCACTTTCTTTCACTACCCTAAATATTGTTTCCACAAATCCCTCCAATTCTTTTTCGTGAGAAACAACTATTACCTGAGCTGCGCTGAGTTCTTCTAAGACAAGCTTTATTTGAATTAGCTGTTCCTTACTAAAACCATCTGTAGGTTCATCTAAAATCAATAGATTATCATCAAGCATTATCATCCTTCTAATGATTTCGTTAAGTGCCAGCCTATACGCAAGTGCGATTGAGGTTTTCTCTCCTCCACTTAAACTATCAACTTCCAGGTGATATCCACTTTGGTTCACAATAGGCGTAAAATATTCATCAATTTCTACGTCTATGTCACCCACTTCAATCAATAGGTAAAACCACTTTTGGAACAACTTATTGAATTCTTCCCTTATACTGATCAACACTTGAGATTCTATCTGTTCTAATGAGGGGATAAAATGTTGATTCAGCCATATGCCTATCTGATCTGTAAAAACAATCTTATCAACTCTTTCTTCCAAGTCATTTATTTTCTTGTTGATAGATTCAATATTCTTTAGATTATTATCATGATCTGTCCTTCTCATCGCAAGATTTTCTTTCTTACTAACTAATTCATTCTCAAAAGATAGTTTCTCTGATTCTAATTTTTTTAGTTTAATTTCGACTTCTTGACTATCTTTATAGATTGTTTTCATTTCATCAAGTTTTTTAGATAGTGCAAAAATCTCATTATTTAATTCCCCTAACGATTTCTCCTTAACTCTTTTTTCTTCAATATTACGTTGTTTTGATTTCATCAAGTTAGAATGTTCAATATATGTACTTTCAAGATCTGTCTTTTGGTAATCGCTTACGATTTTAGTTAATGAGTCATAACTCATCTTGTAAGAATACAATTTATTTAATTTGTCAGCTATTTCATCCAATTTCTTTACCTTTTCAAGTAAATAGTTATCTTGTAATTTAGTCTGCATCGATCTTTTTCCTGAAGTTTTTTCGTCTATCTTAAGATCTAATAGTTTAATGCTGTTCTGTACAACATTTAATTTTGCTATCTGGATTTGAATTTTTTGTAATTCAGATTTCTTAGACTCTACTTGTTTGATCCTATTTAGAAACTCATTTTTCTTCTCTTGATTCTCTTGTAGCTCTTTTTCCATTTTACCAAGATTTTTCTCCAACAAATCCTTCCTTTGTAAAAATTTATTTTCCAATTCTAAAATGTGTTGTTGGTCTAATTTTTGCTTGCAATACGGACAAACTGCATCTTGTCTCAACTGTAATACTGTGTCAAGTTCTGATTGCTGTTTTGATATTTCTTTATTAACTGAAATCATCTCTGACTTAATATTAGAGAGACTATCAGAAACATCCTCCAATTCCATTTCGAAATTACCTGAATCAGTAATGTTATTACTTAGTAGCATCTCTTCTTCTTTCAAGTGAATTAAATTCTTTATTTCTTTATTACATATTTCTCGCTCCAACGAAAGTTCTGCTAATTCTGAGTCTAGCCTTTTTATATTAGAGTTCAGCATTTCGCGATCGCTGTTAATGTTACTTTCTAATTTTATTTTATCGAGAAATAGTATATCATATTGTAGAGCTTTTTCAGTAACATCTACTAGATCCTCCTTTTTTTGAATATACTCTTGATATTTCGGAGTAAGATCAGCAACTATTTTTTCACTTTGCGATATATCAGTTAATTCATGGTCAATTCTAACAAGCTCTAAATTTGCTTCTTTTTTTAGTTTCATATTCTTGTCTATTGTAGATTGGAGATGTAAAATCGAAGACTCTGCTTGCAGTATCCTTTCCTTCCTATTCCTCGTCTCCAGCAATTCCTTCAAGATTAACTGAATATGATCATGAAGAGTGACTATGTTATCTTTAAGGTAGTCAATTTCTTCTTTCAGTGATTCTTCGGTATCCTCTATCTTTTGTATGTCTGCCCTGTATATACTCAAATCATTTATCATAGACTTCTTTATCCTCGTGACTGTCCTTATCCATGAAGAAAATTTCTCAGCATTTTTTTTTGCCGTGCTATATTCTTCTATACCAAATGCTCTTCTCAGTATTTCGACCCTTTTTTCATTATTGGACGTCAATACATTTTTCATCATCTCTTGCGGAGTGTAAATCGCAAAACGATATATTGTAGAAGTTGTTTTTGTCTGTGTTCTTTCATTTATTCCAATTATATCTAAAATTTTGGATTTTAATTCACCAACTGAATATGAATTCTTGACTCCGCTTTCATACAAGAAACCTTCTTCTTGAAAAATTTTATTTCCTCTTCTTAAGAGAGATCTAAAGACATCATAGGTCTTGCCGCAACTTTCAAATTCTAAAAGTACAGACCCCTTACTCTCTCCAATTCTGAGTAAATGATTTGCATCAATATCACCCAGGCCAAAAAGGGCAAATTCAATTGCAGAAAGGATTGTTGATTTTCCTGAACCTATGTCACCTTGAAATAGTATCCTTCCGACAGGAAGTTCAATGGTTGTTTTTTCTTTGTAACTTCGGATATTGGTAATTTCGATTTTTTTAATTATCATAAGATAATCTTTATAGATGTATTAACAATATGGAAGAAATAAAAGATTATTGATCATCGTCTATGGCAGGGCTCAAATATCGACATATCTAGTTGAAATTAAATAAAAAAGTAGGAGTTGTAACGAGATTAATTAGTATCTTAAATTGATTGGGCGATGTCCGTTGAAAGCAACCAATAAAGCACTTGTTTTCATGAAATAAAGAATTTTAAGATATAAACTAAGCATTTATGCGTAACTTATCCAAAAGAAGAGCGATTTGCATTAACTGTTATAAGTTATAAAGTCCAAGATGTATCTTAATGAATATACTAGCATTTATTTTGGTAGGAACAATTACTCTTTCATTGGGTGTGTCATATCCAATGATGAGTTTAGCGCAAGAAGAACAAACAGGGGAACCGCAAGGAGAAGAACAGCAAACAGGGGAACAGTTTCCAGAACAAATAGAGATACCTTTGAATTTCACCCTAAAAGCTCAGGACGGCGATACTGAAGAGTTGAATGCAACAGAAGCGAAGGAAGTTACTGTAACTCTAAACGTACTAAGTGGTGATGACGGAGGTCCAATACAGATACCGGTAACAGCAAAAGTAGCAAATGATACCCAAACACAAGACCTAGAACTATGTGCCACTTTGCAAGGAATGGAGGAACAGTGTAATTCGTTAGAAGAGATAGTGCAAGCAGCAGGTGAAAATCAAACAAACGGAGAACCATCTGATGAGTCATCAAGTTCTTCTGGCAACTCAACTGAGAATGACGAAGAAGACGAAGATAACTAGGGATTATCCTAGTTAACCTCTTTTTTATTTCATATTTTTCGAGTTAATAGAATTAAAGCCACATAGAAGGAAATAATACATTTAATCCAGAAATAGTCGGACGTACTTCTTCCGATCAAGACTAGCTCTTCCGATCAAGACTAGTATAAATAACATGTTACTTATAATATATCATGAGTACGAAAGGAAAGAGTAGGAGTACGAAAGGAAAGAGTAGGAGTACGAAAGGAAAGAGTAGGAGTACGAAAGGAAAGAGTAGGAGTACGAAAGGAAAGAGTATCGAGAGTAGGAAAAAAGATGGTCAACACTCTGGTATAAAAGCGGGGACCGAACTAGGAGTGGAAAAGGGAGGTCGTACTTTAGGTAAATTAAAGGCTGGTGCTCAAGTAGGAGTCGAGGATGATGACCAAGGATCAGGTAAATTAAAGGCTGGTGCTGACCTAGGATTGGAAACTGATTCTTTAGATGACGTAAAGGAAGCAGCCGACGTTACATTTGATAACATAAAGTCAGGATTTAAGGCTGCTAGAAAAAAACTTTTGCATCTGTACGACAAGTAACTAGACACGATTAGTCGATTAATCGTTCTACGCTTTCGATTCCAATCCTGCCGGCCGATAGAATCGTATATTAATGGCGCATTAAAATTTTCAGCATAATCTAATCACTAATTTATTATGAATGAAAATTTCTGCTCATCATTGTAACTTAATTGTTTCATATCTTGTACCATTTTGGCATCATCATTTAGTTACTCGAAAAAAATTATTTTGAATTATAAAAAATCTTATCTTCGATTTAATATCAATGTTCAAATTCAGGCGAGCGTTATGGTAACAAATTAAAATAAACCTACGAAGTTCTTTTGAAGCGTATACTATTTACATGATACGATGATGTTGTGTGAAGTGGTATCATTATATGACCATTTTTGTAGTGATGCCTAATTCTTCTAATTATTATATTTTTACTGGCAGCAATTGTTATCCCTCATTGCTACAAACTTGATACAAAATCCAATTCAAAATCCTTAATTCGCTATATAATTTATCTGATTCTATTATTGAATGAGTCTGGTTTATTGTTAGAATGATTTCCTGCATTTTAAATTCAATTTGGTTGCAGATTTGATTATCATGAGTTTTCATGCTATCAAGGACCCAGTTTATCAATTCAATCCTTCTTTTAAGATCTCGCTTGTACGTGGATTCCTCATCTTCTCGGCACAACCACAATTGGTTTTCTTCAATTTCTTTTTGTAATTTCTGATTCAGGCTCATACAATAATGATCAAATCAGAAGAATTTAGCGAGAACTATACTCTAAGTAGGGGGACTCTCCTTCGAACTAAACCAAATGATCTAAATAGAGTCTTTTCTTAATCATCATAAAAATAACCTTCTTCGTCAAAAACAGATTTTGCATAAGAGAAAATTCTATCGTCGTAGGTGCTCGTATTTTCATTCTCTAATTTTTCGTTTCGTAGAATTTCTAAAAGAGATATCGATATGCTTTCTCCAGTTTTGCCGATCAACTTTGAATTTATTTGTTTTTTTACCCGGGCCGATAGGGTAGGTTCTGATTGAAAATTCTTGATGCTTTCATGAAAGATTTCTCTTTCTATGTCAATTTTGTTGTCACTATGCACAGAGAGGACCTTTGTCTCCTCAGTTGACAAATTGTTAGTATTGATAAACGACATTAAGGCACCTCTGTTTGATATGTCCAAGCTAAATTTTCCGAAATCAATATTTGAACGTTTTCCGAGTAATTTGCCTTTTACTTTTATTAGAACTATCTTATTCTTAACTTCGAGTCCGGATATATTTTTTGCTATTTCATCTTCTAATTTCTCTGAGTTCCACTTTGAGGAAACTATTTCTTTATAGAGTATCTCTACCATGTTTATCTCAATAAACCTACAGTCTAAAATCTTCTTATCGAATGAAATAATGTAGAATCCGCGTTTTTCTCCTTTTGCAGTTTCCTCTAGATCCTGAAAACTAGAACCAAAGAGAGGTCCAGGATAAACAATCACACTCCCATCAATTTTCTTTTCAACCCTCTTGTGAATATGTCCGCCACCATAATAATCAAATCCCTTTGGAACAAGAGAGATAGGTAGCGAATCCCTAAAATTCATATCTAACGGAAGGATTTCTTGAATCCCCTTATGCAGTAGAAAAATTTTGAATCCATCTTCCATTTCTAAATTTTTCTTATCAAGTTTTTCATAGATCTCCCTATCCAGTCCAACCTTTCTTCCTGAGATACCGGTTATTTTTGCTCCCGTCTTCTTGTCAACAAAGAATTTTAGTATTACTGAATTGGTATTGGTTTGAAATTCGGTTGGTTTGATAAACAGTTCTGCAGAATGCAAAATATCTATCATGGAAATATTGGCCGTGTTAAAGTCATGTGAACCATATATCATGTATACTTCAATTCCCGAATCTCTTGCTTGTTTTAATATTTCAACAGATCTCTTTACTGGTGCAAGTTGAGGAATATTTACATCAAAAAAATCTCCGGTAATCAAAATGAAATCAACCTGTTCTTTTATAGAGATTGATATTGATTTCTCAAATGCTTGCAAATTCAAATCTCTAAGCTTGGGATTTCTCCAAGATCCTAAATGGCAATCAGTTATATGAGCAAATTTGTACAATTGTACCTATTCGATCCCAATTGTATTTTAATATTGACTGTTTACACAATTTAACATGCTAAATATTATTGGATTTTATAGAGTTATTTTTCAGGGAAATTTGGGATTGGTCAGTTAACTTTTGTTAGCATGAATGCTTCATGCAATGATCTTACCGCTTTTTCACAATCGATATTATTCACAACAAAAGCTAAATTAAGTTCAGAGGATCCTTGGGCGATCATGATTACATTTATGCTATTCTTTGAGACTGATGAGAAAACTTTAGCTGCAATTCCCTTAATGCCTCTCATACCGGAACCTACCACTGCTACCACTGCCACATCTTCGTTGACTCTTACATTTTTTATGACCTTGTCAAGTAGCGTCAGATCCAATGTAGTTATGGCAGTGTCTAAATCGTCCTTTTTTACTACCATTGAGATGCTGGATTCGGAAGGGCTCTGAGAGATCATCATGATATTCACACTTTTTCTTGCTAAAGCATCAAAAATTTTTGCTGCAGTTCCAGGTGCGCCGACCATTCCTCCCCCGCTAACATCAATCAGTGCGTTATTGCGGATAGCGATTATTGATTTTACGATCTTTTGGGAAGATTTGCTTGGGTTTTTTGAGATTATTGTTCCTTCATTCGATAGATTAAATGCATTCCTTATTCGAATTGGTATTTTTGTATCCATAACTGGCTCAAGTGCTCTGGGATGCATATACTTCGCACCAAATAGAGACAATTCAATCGCCTCTGCAAATGATACTTCTTTGAGAACTTTAGCTTCTTTTACAATTTGTGGATCTGCAGTCATAAGACCATTTACGTCCGTCCATAACCAAACTTCATCAGCCTCAATGCATACTGCAATAATTGTCGCAGTGTAGTCTGAGCCACTTCTTCCCAAAGTAGTAATATTTCCATTTTGATCCGCACCAATAAAGCCGGTAATAACGGGAATCTTATTTTCTTTTAATAATGGATCAATGTGATACTTTACGCGTATTTTAGTGGTGTCTATAAGTGGCCGGGCCTGACCAAATTTTGAATCAGTTAATATCCCAGCTTCCTTCCCAGTCAAGTATACGGAATCAAGGCCCTTATCTAATAGAGAGTACGAAACTATTGGAGTCAAAAGTCGTTCTCCAAAAGAAAGTAAGTAATCCAATGCTTTTTCAGTCACTTCTGTTAGCAATACAATGCCATTCAATATATTCCCCATTTCCTCAAGGAGGACCTCTATTACTTGGAGAGCTTTGGCTTTGTAGTTCTTATCTCTGATACAATCTTGTATAATATCCACGTGTATTGCTCTAGTCTTGCTGATAAAATCCTTGATCTTTTTTTCATCACGTTTTAAAACGTATCCTGACACGTTCAAGATCTCATCGGTCATGCCTGTTACTGCAGAGAAAACTCCAATTATGTCGTTACCTTTATCATGATATGACTTGATCAAATTAGTAATATGAACAATTTTTTTCCCCGAGTCTACGGCAGTGCCCCCAAACTTCATTACCAGGCGCATTTATGACTAGCTATTATGATAATACAGATTAATACATGTATTGTTACCTTTTTGAGTGCATTTGGGAAAGTAATTAAAACAAGAGAGTGATTTTTATTTGGTTGAATCTGATATTTCTGTATGCCAAATTTTTCACATGAGGAAGGACTACTGCTGATACAACATTGTATATATAAATATGATTCAGAAGAAATGTTGAAAGAAAAACTAAAGGGGTATTTTTCTCCCAAAGAAATTGAATCTGCAATTGATACACTAATTGCTACACAAAAGATTCGCAGAATTGGGCAAGATGTACTTCAGAATAATGAAAGTCATACTGGTATAATACCTGAAATACCAGAAAATTTACGCTCGATAATTAATAACTTATAATCAGTAAGATTCGATCTAAAAATCAAAAAAAGTAACCGAATTAAATAAAAATATGACTCGTCGCAATTGCGACAAGAATTCAATTATTTCCCATGATTCCGCCGAAGATGTTCCTTAAGGCGTCCAGAACTGGATTGCCGGTTTGATTGCTTGCTGTTTCAGTTGCATTAGCCGTTTCATTTGCAGCAGTAGTTACAACATTTTCTGCTTGATCCATTGCTGTTTCAGTTGCATTAGCCGTTTCATTTGCAGCAGTAGTTACAACATTTTCTGCTTGATCCATTGCTGTTTCAGTTGCATTAGCCGTTTCATTTGCAGCAGTACTTACAACATTTTCTGCTTGTTCCGTTGCTGTTTCAGTTGCATTAGTTGCATTGGTTGAAGCGTTTGATGCCGCATTAATTAATTCATTTGCCTCCTCATTTGTAGCCAATCCTGTTTCGTTAATTGAGGCGTTCGATATAGCGTCAGATACATTGTTGCTCGTATTAGTCAGAAGGTTCATTGTTTTGTTCATTGCTGTCTGCGTGGCATTAGATGCAGCATCTGAGGCCAAACTGAGTACGTTGTCTGCCCGACTCATAAATTCGCCTGTAGCATTAGCCGTCGCATTTGCAGCTGTGCTGACAATGTCCTGTGCTTTATCAATAGCTGATCCTGTTACATTAGCTGTAGTGTTTGCAGCTGTGCTGACAATGTCCTGTGCTTCATCTATAGCTGATCCTGTTGCATTAGTAGTAGCATTTGTTATCGTACTGGCATTTGTTATCGTACTGATTGCTTCGCCTGTTGCATTAGCTGTAGTGTTTGCAGCTGTGCTGACAATGTCCTGTGCTTCATCTATAGCTGATCCTGTTGCATTAGTAGTAGCATTTGAGAGTGTGTTCATTGCTTCGCCTGTTGCATTAGCCGTTTCATTTGCAGAAGTACTTACAACATTTTCTGCTTGGTCTATTGCTGTTTCAGTTGCATTACCTGTAGCATCCATTGCTGTTTCAGTTGCATTACCTGTAGCATCCATTGCTGTTTCAGTTGCATTACCTGTAGCATCCATTGCTGTTTCAGTTGCATTAGTGGTTGCATTTGAGAGTGTGTTCATTGCTTCACCTGTTGCATTTGCTGTAGAGTTCATTGCTTCACCTGTTGCATTTGCTGTAGAGTTCATTGCTTCACCTGTTGCATTTGCTGTAGAGTTCATTGCTTCACCTGTTGCATTTGCTGTGTCTGATGGAATTGTAGGAATTGACGGAACAGTCTGAGCATTTACGCTCAAATGTGAAAGCACAACAATAGTAGTCAATATGAACAGCATTGACAAATATCCTTTACCAATCATATCTTTTTTAAAAGAAATACTGACTTTTAATGGTTTGCAGAAATTCAAATTAGTACAACCCATAAATGAAATATTTATCTAATTTACAAAATTATTAATAAAATACGCATCAAAAACAAATTAGCTTTGATTATCGACACAATCGTATAATTTTGTTTAGACTTTAGTTATTACTCGATAGTATAGTTTTGGCAAGGTCAAAGACATTTATCCACATTGGCCATGTTAACTTTTGTGTATTTGTATTTTGTCTACTAGGATGATATGATACTATCAAACGCTTCTCATTAATTCTATAATTGGCCAAATGATAGAATTGAAGGTTCTTTAAATCATTGATCTTACAATAGGTCTGCAATGCAATGCGTCCCAATGTTATCACAACTTTAACCTTTTTCAATATTTCAAGTTCCTTTACAAGATAGTTTGAGCAATTTACTAATTCTGAATTGAGTGGTTTATTTGAAGGAGGTGCACATCTTACGCATGAAGTAATGAAAACATTCTTCAGAATCAAACCATCTTTAGCGGATATACTAGAAGGGATATTTGAAAAACCGCTTTCATATAGTGCTTTCATTAGCCATTGTCCAGAATGATCTCCGGTAAACAACCTACCGGTTCTATTTGCACCATGTGTACCTGGTGCGAGGCCAATAATCAGTAGATTCGCATCAGTATCTCCGAAACCAGTAACTGGTTTTGCCCAGTACTCCTCATTTGAATATCGTCTAACTTTATTCTTACCAACCAGCTGGGTGTAACTCACTAACCGGTTACAGCGCACGCAATCTATTATTTCCCTGTTTATACTTTTTATAGTAACCAAATAATTCAACTAACGATATTAATATTTCTAGATTACTAGTGGTAGCTAGAGGAGTCTTCGATATCAGACTATTCTGGTACTGAATCTGAGACCAATTTTCCATTTTCTATTTTAATAAACAAAAATCGATTATCTTTGAAAATTAATGTGAGCTCATCTTTTTGTTCTTCTACATCCAACAATTCTTGTCCTTTGATACCATCAAACTTTGCCATTAATCATTCTTCACAATCGACTATATTTATAGTAAGATGAAAAATGGTCTGGGAATGAAGACTTCATAATTTATTGACTTTAACAATTTCGGTCTGTCCGTGCAATTCTAAAGGCTCCGTATATAGATGTCTCCCCCATGAGACAGTTATACCTATTTGAATCTGATTCTCTCCCTTTTTCAAATCATTGCTTTCAAGTTCTATGGTTTTAGTTACGTCAAATAATAGTGATTTTGCTTCCTCAACTTCCAGTGGATAGTAAGGAGTTTCATCTTTTATTACGGATATCCAGACTCTGTAGGATAATTTTGGATTTCTTGTCCAGAATAATACGGCCTTTCTTACGAATTTGATCTTATCAATGGACTTTCTATCTACCCTCACATCTAGCAAGACACTAAGTCTAAATGCGTTATCATGTTTATCATATGCTCTTTCCCAATTTTTTTGAGAAAAAATTTCTCTTATCAAGCCGTCAATATTAAAACCTAGACTCAACGTTAAAGTCTCATTTGATCTAATGCTCTCGTTAGACGTACCAAGTTTAATATCTGAAATAGAGCTTCTCTGCAATAAGCCTCGCAGATGGTATAATTTATATCTTCAATAAGTAGTTGTCTGTATCATGCAGGCGAAGTTGGAAAATTATAAATCAAATGAAATCAATTTGAATGTCAACGAAGATATTTCCATTTTGTACATTGTACAGCACGAACTTTTGAATCAAAAGGAGATAGAATTTGCTGGTGTTGTACTGAAGCACCAGTTAAAGGAGGACTTTAGTTTTAGAATTGTAACAAAAAAATCTAAGCCGCTTGACATTTTACACAAGGCATTACAATCCTCATCGGATAATGCTCTAAAGGTTAAAGAAATGATCGAATCGGCAGTAAACAAAGAAAAGAGTGCTGATTCTACTTGAAATTTTGTCCAAACTGTGAAAGCAGAATGAAGCCAAGAATTGAGGAGAATATTTTGATTTGTCCAAAATGTGGTTTCACAGAGGCCAGGAATGAAATCAAATCAGTTCCTTTGATAGACCAAAGTGGGGCCAGTCTTAAGATAGTCGAATCAGAAAAAGGTCCCAGTACCCTTCCAACTACAAATACTGATTGTCCCAAATGCGGAAACAATTTAGCATTCTGGTGGATGTTGCAAACAAGATCTGCTGACGAAGCTACAACCCAATTTTATAGATGTACGCAATGTAGCCACACATGGAGAAATTATGCATGAGAAGATATAACATTGTGCCCGAGTTGATTTAACGGAAGATCATGTAAATTATTACAAATATATCACGAAAATTATATTTTTATTTTACCATTTTCTCGCATATTTGCTAATGTTATGTCCTTAGATGATTTTACAAAAAATAGGAATGTTTAAAATGTTTTGAATCTGCCTCTTGATTGATATAGTTGGTATTTTTAGCGAAAACAAAATCACCCGATGAATGGAAGGCAATAACTTCAGCAATATCTACATTAGTTGATGAGGCAACGTTTGAAGCTACCGTTGAAGGTTTATCGTTTAGGGGCATGGACCCTTCTCATGTTGCATTAATTGATATTAGTTGGCCGAATTCTGCGTTCGACGGTTACGAGTGTGATTCAGCCTTAAAATTTGGTGTCAGAATAGATGAGTTTTCAAAATTGATGAAAAGAGCTGAAAAAAAAGATGCGGTAGAAGTTTCTGTAGAAGAGAACAGCTTACTTTACATC
>Ga0193740_1000223_pt1 | contig 16292 bp, 14 predicted proteins | sample L2s1metaG_FD_145072 | JGI IMG/M metagenome (GOLD analysis project Ga0193740, IMG submission 145072) | Soil microbial communities from a riparian zone of the East river system, Colorado, United States - L2s1 | ecosystem: Environmental > Terrestrial > Soil > Riparian zone | place: USA: East River... | reverse complement strand
GGAAGTTGGTCTTGGTGGAAGATTTGACAGTACGAATATTATTACTCCCGAGCTTTCTGTTATTACAAACATCGGTTGGGACCATATGAATATACTCGGTGATTCGCTGGAAAAAATTGCTTTCGAAAAAGCTGGAATTATAAAATCCGGGGTTCCGGTTGTTATTGGTGAAACCCTACCTGAAACAAAATCAATTTTTGAAAAGATCGCTGCCGAAAACAATGCTCCGCTTCATCTGGCAGCCGAAGTTAGAAATGTAGCTGGGTGGGAGTGGGAAAAACATGAATTAATCGTTGAAGTTGCTGAGCAGGGAAAAACAGATCACAAAAAATATCATCTTGATCTGCCGGGAATTTATCAAAGCAAAAATCTATTAACTGTACTTGAGGCATGTTCTGTTTTAAAAGAACTCGGGTATAAATTAAATGAAGAAGATACCCGGCATGGTTTACAAAAAACAAAAAAAATTACCGGGCTTCATGGTCGCTGGGAAGTTATTCATGACAACCCAACTATCATTTTAGATGTTGGGCACAATCAAGATGGAATAAAACAGATCATCCAACAAATTGAATTGACAAAGCATCATGATCTGCATATCATCGTCGGCATGGTAAAAGATAAAGAGATCGATACTGTTTTATCATTGTTGCCACACTCTGCAAATTATTATTTTACCCAGGCCCATATTCCAAGAGCACTGCCCGCAGAAACACTGAAAGAGCAAGCAGGGAAATTTAATTTAAGGGGGAAAATAGTTACCGATGTAAACGAAGCCATTAAAGAAGCAAAGTCAAAGGCTCATAAAGATGACCTGATACTTGTTTGCGGCAGTGTATTTCTTGTTGGAGAAGTGAACAGTGTATAAAAAAAGGAGCTTCAATATTAAATGAAGCTCCGTGTTTAGAAGGGCCCAAAAGGTTTAATGGTTAATTTAACTTTGATCGGCGGCCCTCAGCATTATTATAATAAACACTGTTATCATAATAAATTCTATTTATTATAATTTTTTTAAAAAATCCTTGCAGGTTGTTAGGTTAGTGCAACAATCAAATCCGGTCATTGCGTGGAAAATCGCATCGAAATATTAATTCTTATGTAGAGCGCAGATGGATTATAATTATCCAAGAGGTAATTGAAGTTAACGCCTTTATTTATATTACCAAAAAAAAACTGGTTATTTTATTGGAATGGTTTAAATCTTTTTTAGTTCATCCTTTGGGTATGATTTCTATATCTTATTACCGGGATCAAAAACTAGGCACCGCAGTATCCATCCGATAGCTATCGGATTTGCAAAAAGGTCAAAGGCTTAACATTTAGAAAGCATATCTTAATTCAAATGGATTTGTTAGCTTTAAGTGACTATTTAACCTTACTGCCAATATGGATATAAATAAAAAAAACACACTTGTATCCGATCAAAAATCGGCTGTCAGTTCAATAAGTAGTTCTGTAAGTATTTCCAAAAATAAAAATGTAAAAGAAGAATTAAGAAACAGTCAGGAGCTTTTAAAGGCAACACTGGACAACTCTTTTAATCTCATTCAGGTTTTCAAAGCCGTGCGGGACAAGCATGGAAAAATAACTGACTTTATATGGGTACTCAACAATCGCACAGCCATAAAGTACCAGGGTGAAAAAGTTGGCAAGAGCATGGTCCAATCAAATCCTGGCGTAATCGAAAGTGGCGTATTTGACAATCTTATACGAGTAACTGAAACTGGTGTATCACAAACATTTGAATTTTATTATGACCACGAAGGATATGACGACTGGTTTAATGTAACAGTGGTCAAGCTTAATGATGGATTTATTTTAACGGGAGAGATCATTACAGAACGAAAAAAAATTGAGCAGGAAGTATATCGGCGTACGGCCGAATTAAAAGAAAGCAGAGATTTGCTCCAAAGTATTGCAGATGCTATTCCTGATATGGTTAGTGTACAGCAATATCCTTCCCGTAAAATAATCTATTTTAATCGTGAACCGTATAGTATAAGCGGTCTTAATGCTGATGAACTGGCAAAAAAAACTCTTGAAGAACGTCATAAGCTTGTACACCCGGAAGACATTGTCGGCATGCAAAGATATTCTGATAGTTTTAAAACCCTGCCAGATGATAATATTGCAACTAATGAATACCGCGTATTGAACAGGGTAAATGAATGGATATGGTTGCGTGCAAGGGGCAAAGTGTTTGAACGGGATGAAAAAGGTAATGTAACCAGCATTGTAGTTGTTGTTCAGGACATCACTGCACAAAAAAAGGGAGAAGAGGAAATTGCGAAGCAGCATAATATTTTAAAACAAGCAGAAGAGCTTGCCCTGATAGGAAGCTGGGAATACAATATCAAAACAAAAGAATTTCTATGGAGCGATGGTCTGTATTCTTTATTTAATATTAAAAAAGGCACACAAGTCAAGCCGGCGATATATCTTGATTATGCAATCAAAAAAGGGCAGAAAGTTGCTGAAAAATTAGTCACTGCTATCGAAAGTTCTTTTCAACCCGTTGAAGAAACTATGTATTTAAAAATTGAGGGAGACATAAAAGCTATAAAAATAAAAGTAACTCCACTGAAAAATGTTAAAGGGGAAGTAGAAAAAATGCTGGGTGTTAATATGGATATTACAGCTGCGTTGGAGTCAGCGCAAAAGATCATGGCCCTGAACGAATCTTTGCTCACCATGAACAAAGAATTAAATTCTTTAAATTCCGAATTAAGGAGTTTTAATAGCATAACTGCCAACAATTATAGTGAAGCGTTGCGTCATGTCTATATCAACCTGGAAACAATAATAACAAGTGATGCCCGGAATTTATCAGATTCAGGCCGGGCTAATATAAGAAGAGCACAATCAGCGGTTCAAAAAATGAAGTTGCTGACAAACGACATCCATAATTATCTTGAATTGTATGATGCCCGGATCAAAAAAGAATTGATCTCTACAAAAATAAATTTGCAAGATATAATAAGACGAATCAAAGAAAAGATAGAAGAAGCGAATGCAAAGATCGAAATTGAAGAATTGCCAGCACTATCGGCCGATCCAATTCTTTTTTCAAGGTTACTTACCAATCTTATTGATAATTCTATCAAATCCAGAAAGCCCGGCGAAGATCCTGTTATTAAAATACATGCAACGTTCAATGATTTTATAAGTATACCCGTTTCTTTGACGGGAAGGATTTATAAAATCATTACTGTTACTGACAATGGTATTGGTTTTGAAACTACTGATAAGATATTCGAACTTTTCACCCAACTGCCGGACGAGGTTAAACACAAAGGCTCAGGAATGGGGCTCTCAATTTGTAAGAAAATCATGGAGATGCATGGCGGATATATTACTGCAGAAGCTGAACCAGGAAAGGGAGCATCTTTCCATTGCTTTTTTCCCGAATGAACTTTAATACGACAACTCCCCTAGTTTTTCCAGTGCATACAATATACAGGTAACATGCATTGCCTGGATGATCTTATTTTCACGAACCATCTTCTTTAATTCATCTATAGAATACAATTCAACAATTATTTCCTCATTATGATCTAATTTCTGAACACTCACTTTCTTCCCTCCTTTTGCAAGAAACATGTGCATCCAGTTTGTATTCGTAGAAGGATTGGCTGAAATTTTTCCAAGAGATTCGTAAGAAGAAAAACTATAACCCGTTTCTTCCAACAATTCTCTTGCAATCGCAGCTTGAAGATCTTTATCAGTATCATCAACACAACCGCCCGGCAGCTCAATTATAACTTCGCCGACGGGATGACGATACTGGCGAACCATTATTACTTTATTATCTTCTGTTAACGCAAATGCAGTAGCCCACTCAGGAAATTCATAAACGTAATAAGGATTGATGATCTTACCTTGTTGTGTTTCACAAATGTCTTTACGGACTTTAAACCACAAATCATTGAAAAGATATTCTGAAGAGAGAATTTTCCATTTAAGATTTGCCATGAAGTAATGCTCAATGCTCAATGATCAATATTCAATGTTCAATGTTCAATTGAGCGTTGAGAGTTGAAAATTGAACATTGAAAATCTATTTTACCACTTCATTCGTTCCCTAAGCGAAGTTATATGAGCCACATGATGCTTCCCATGCCATGCATACATACCAAGCAAATACCAAAGTCGCATCGTTTTTTTATGCTCGGGATGAAAAACTGTCCTGTTATTCCATTGTTCATCTGTTACATACTTTAAGGTTTCATACCAGCGAAGATGAAGTGCATGTAATAAGGTAAGTGAAATATTGATCGGCAATTTTTGTACATCGCTGAATTCTGCCCAAAGTTTTTCATTATAAGGCTTGATCGCTGGATTGTCTTCTGTTAATCCAAGTTTAAACCGGATATAAGCATTCATGTGGCTATCGGCCACATGATGAACAACCTGTTGTATCGTCCACCCACCTTCACGATAAGGAACATGCAATTGAGATTCATCAAGATTTAAAACCGCATTCTCTAATTGCAGCGGTAAAAATTTTATATCCGCCATCCATTCCACCTTTTGATCAATAGAAAATGGTTGCTGCTGGTATTGACCTATCGGGTAACTTAAATTCGTTTCAATTACTTTACTCATATTTCTTAATTATCAAATTAGCTAATTAGCACATCATCACATTATTCTTCCCTCAATGAACGTCCCGTCAAATTAATAAACACATCTTCCATGTTTGCTTTCTTCACTTCTTTAGGCCTTTCAAAACCAGACGATACAAGACTATCAATAAGCCCGTCAGGTGAATCCATTGCAATTATCTTGCCTGCATCAATAATGGCAACACGATCACAAAGCACTTCAGCTTCATCCATATAATGGGTGGTAATAATGACGGTAGCCCCTTTATCACGAATACTTCTTACCAGGTCCCAAAGATTTCTTCTTGCCTGTGGATCAAGACCGGTTGTGGGTTCATCAAGGAAAACGATCTTAGGATCATTAATAAGTGTTGTTGCTACCGAAAAACGTTGCTTTTGCCCACCGCTCAGCTCTTTTACTTTTGCATTGGCTTTATCTTTTAAGTTCACCATCTCCAATAAACTCATTGGATCAACATTCCGATTATAAAGTCCGTTGAACAAAGTGATCAGTTCAACCAATTTCAAATTTGGATAATAACCGCTGGTTTGCAACTGTACGCCAATGATCTTTTTTATTTCATCAGGATCTTTATCAAGGTTAAAACCATTTACCCAAACCTCGCCACTTGTTTTCTCCCTAAGTGTTTCAATTATTTCCAGTGTTGTTGATTTGCCGGCGCCATTAGGCCCAAGCAAACCGAATATTTCTCCTTCCTGCACATCAAAACTGATTCCTCTTACCGCCTGGAAATTTCCATAATTCTTTACAAGGTCTTTAACTCTTATGATGGTTTCTTTCATTTTCAAAAATTAAAATTCAAGCTCCATTTTTACGTCGGCCGTTTCAAAAGGCGAATCCTTTACTTCTACATATTTAAAACCATATTTCTCATACAGCTTCAAAGCTGTTTGTAATTGATGATTTGAAAAAAGAATTAGTTTCTCCCCTCTAAGTTCCTTTACCTTCTGCAAGCAGGTCTCCATTAATAATTTACTGATCCCCCTTCCCCGCCAGCTTTCAGCAACACACATTTTTATTAATTCAAAAATACCGTGACCTTCATTCAAGATCCCTACCGTTCCGACTATTTCCTCTCCTGCCTTTGCCAGCCAGAGAAAGCCGCCACTTCCAATAACGATCTCTCCAGGGTTATCCAGGATGATCATGTCATGACTTTCGGTAAGATTGTATTTATCCAAATAGTCAAGATTTAATCTTTTAAAATCCGCCTGATACTTTTCATCATAATCTATTATCTCAATGTTATTATCCATATTTCCTCCTAATCCTTTTAATCCTATAAATCGTAGTTCAGACATGTTTCTAACTCCTCCATCATCCCTCTACTACCAACAAAAAAAGGCGAACGCTGATGCAGTTCTGTTGGTTGCACGTCTAATATTCTTTCCTTACCATTTGTTGCTACTCCTCCGGCAAGCTCAACAATAAACGCAAATGGATTACACTCATAAAGCAACCTGAGCTTGCCTTTTGGCTTGTCAGTTGTTCCGGGATACATAAAGATCCCACCTTTTATAAGGTTGCGATGAACATCAGCAACCATACTACCAATATATCGCTGGGTATACGGGCCGCCAGTTTCTTTTGTTTTTGCCTGGCATTTATGAATATAATCTCTTACACCTTCATCATATCGGAAAAAATGGCCATGATTAACGGAATAGATCTTTCCTGTATCAGGACATTTAATATCAGGATGACTCAATGTAAACTCTCCAATTGAAGGATCAAGAGTAAAACCATTTACACCACGTCTCGTTGCATATACCAGCATAGTGCTTGAACCATAGATCACATAACCGGCGGCGACCATGCTATTTCCTTTCTGTAAAAAATCTTCATGACTGCATGGTGAACCTTTTGGTGTAAGGCGACGAAAAACAGCAAAGATGGTCCCGATAGAAACATTCACATCAATATTTGCACTTCCATCCAATGGATCATACATGCATACATACTTTGAATTATTACTCACTTCGTCATCAAACACAACGATGTCATCCAGCTCTTCACTTGCTATACCTGCACAACTGATACCATGTTTCAATGCACCTGTGAACTGGTTATTCGCATACACATCAAGTTTTTTAACTTCTTCACCTTGCACATTTATAGAACCTGCATCACCAAGAATATCTACCAACCCTGCTTTATTCACTTCTACATTCACTCTCTTGGCAGCAAGGCCAATGTCCCTAAGCAAACTACTCAATTCACCAGTAGCTCCCGGGTAATTGCGGTATTGCTGAATTGTAAATTCATCTAATGTAAGTACCTGCCTGTTTATGACCATAAAACAATATTTGAAATGGAAGTAAACAAAAATAAGATATATTATTATGTAGCCAGCTTCGGAAATTCTAATAAGCTCCTGTTGCGTCGCACACTTCTACATTCTGGAATTCTACTCCCCTTTTCGTGAAAAGTGAAATGTCAAATGTCAAATGGGGGAAACATCATCTTTTCACCTTTCACTTTTCACGTTTCACGTCTTACTATCTTTGTCGTTCTAAAATTTTAAAAGGGATGCAGGTTTTCAAATTCGGTGGAGCTTCGGTAAACAGCGTGGAAAGAGTTAAAAATGTTGGCGACATTCTCAAACTATATCCCAATGAAAAAATTTTGGTCGTTATTTCTGCCATGAGCAAAACAACCAATGCATTGGAGAAAGTAGTAAATGCTTTTTATGAAGGCAAAAAAGAGGAGGCCCTTCAATTATTTCAACAGGTAAAACAACAACATCTTAATACCGCTAAATATCTGCTTGTTTCAAATGCAGTTTCATGCGAAGAACAACTGAATAATTTTTTTACAGAAGTGGAATGGCTGCTGCATGATAAACCAGTCAGAGACTATGATTATTATTACGACCAGGTTGTTTGCATTGGCGAATTACTCTCCACTTCAATCGTAAGCCACTACTTAAATGAAATTGGAATAAATAATAAATGGATTGACGTAAGAGATATTTTCAGAACCGATGATAATTTTCGGGATGCCGCAATTGATTGGAGATTTACAGAAGAAAAGATCAATAGTCAAATTCTTAAATGGTTTAATGGCTTTGACATGGTTCTTACACAAGGATTCATTGGTTCTACAGATGAAAACGAAAGCACCACACTTGGAAGAGAAGGCAGCGATTATAGCGCCGCTGTTTTTGCAAACCTGTTAAACGCAAAAAATCAAACGATCTGGAAAGATGTGCCGAGTGTAATGAGTGCCGACCCAAAACAATTTCCTGATGCAACAGAAATTCATGAACTGAATTATAACGAAGTAATTGAAATGGCTTATTATGGCGCACAGGTCATTCACCCAAAAACAATAAAGCCATTACAGAATAAAGGGATACCGCTTTATGTAAAATGTTTTTTAGATCCTTCATTAAGCGGCACGGTTATTCATAACAAGTCATTAAAAGGCTTACCACCTATCATTGTTGTAAAAGAGAACCAGGTGATGATAGAACTTAGTTCAAGAGATTTTTCTTTCGTTGAAGAAAAACCGATCGCCGACCTCTTTCATCTTTTTGAAAAGCTAAAAATAAAACCCAACCTTACACAAAATGCTGCTATCAGCATGATCTGTGTACTGGATGATAGAAAAGATAAAATTGAAAAACTCGCATTGGCTGCTTCTGAATTTTTCGATATCAATGTAACAAAAGGATTGACATTACTTACAATCCGTCATTACACTAGAGAGATTTATGATAAGCTGACGGCCGGAAGAAAAATGTTGCTTCAGCAAAGAACTAATGAGACTGTGCAGGCTTTGTTGCAATAGGTGCAGCGGAGTTTGAACTTAAAGTTTCCACAACAGAGCTTAGTCGCCAACTAAGAGGTGTAATCTAATCTTCCGGTGGCCTCACTCGAGTCTGGAATTCGATCATTCTCATTGATTGATTCCATGAATGATAACCCAACCAACCCAGCAATAGTGAAAAAATAATCGCAACTATTAACCAACAAATGTTGAAAGATATTCTCAGAGCTAAAATTCCAATCATTAAAGAAGAGATTATAGCTACTGTTGACGAAATTGAAATAAAAAAAGCATTCCACCTTCGCACAAGCCACAGATGAACTCCTGTAGAAATAAATTCGTGGTCAAAGGTGGATACTGCATATAACCTGTCTTTCTTTTGAATTATCTGATTTTTATCTATCAGGATGATTTCTCCGATTTTTGAATAGTATTTATCAGAAAGCCATTCTTCGTAATTAAAACCATTTCCTAGAAGTTTAAATATCACTTTCAAAAGAAAAACTGTGACTGTTCCAAGAAGATAACCCAACAAAAGTACTAGTGAACCTGCACCTAATATTGCAAGCACAATATTTAAACTGGTGTCAATATCAGGAAACTTATCAATGAGGGTTTTCAATGTGATTGAATTATCTAAATAAATTCCCAAAGCAATAGAGCCGAGAAAGATTAGTGGAGGATATAAGAATCTAATTTGTCTGTCCTTGTCCATCTGGATTTTGTTACATTTTTAGAAATATTTTTTACAATACCGTAGGTGTTCAAATTTAAGAAATGATTTAGGAATGGTAAATCAGACCAACAACTTCTTCCAGGACGAATCTCCTCCTGATTCAAAGTAAAGGTATAGTTTAAAAGTTTTACGCCGTTGTCGGTGTCCAATTTTAAAGTATGATTCAAGAGTAGTAAATCGCACCAACAACTAATCCCTTATTAACTTCGATTGTCGGTATACATTCACAAACTTATGCCTAGGGACAAAAGACAAAAACGTTACTTGCATGCTCTAGACGAAAATGGGATGGTGATGTGCAATTCCCGTGATAAGGAAGTTGCTCTTCGTTCGCAGACCGAAGGGATTGCTACTGAAGATTGGGAGACTGTAACATGCCAAAAATGTTTAGCACTGGTTTTTATACGCAACAAAATACTTAAGGAAGGGAAAAACAAAGCTGAAATTATTTACGCCTTTGCTGGTATCTAAGTTTCAGGTATATTCATGCGCTATGTTTGAAAGAACTTTATTTCCTAAATTAGATTCATAAACTCTGCGTATTTTAGTCTCAAGTATGAAAAAACAAATTTTACTCCTCTATATTTTTTGCATGCTTATTTTTTCTATCGCTAAAAGTCAGTCAAGTAAACGATATGTTTATTACCTGGATGCAACTTTAACTTCAGTTGAAAAATCAAAAGCAGTGGTTTTAGGTGAAGGGTCATATGAAAATGGAGCCTTTAGATTAAACTGCTATTCTATGAACAGGGATAAATTATTTTTAACTGCTTATTGCACCGACTCTACAATTTCAGAGTTTAATGGTTTGTTTACCAGCTTTCATCTTAACGACAGCAGAGAAGAAGAAGGCAATTATAAAAATGGAAGCAAGGAAGGTGTCTGGCAAAAATGGGATACCCTTCAAAGAAAAATTGATTCAACTGTTTATTTACAAGATCAGCCTACCCTATCAAAAACATTCTCCTACTACAAGAATGGAGCTCTTAGTTACTTTACAACAAAAGACAGCTTATTGGATACTTACAGTAGCGTCTCTTACACTAAAGAAGGCGTAAAAAGCAGTGAAGTTTTTTTCCAGGGACAGAAAGGCATTATAACGAGATTTACGGACAACAGTATAGTAACAGATTCAGTATTTACGAGAGAAGAGAAAGAAGCAACATTTCCGGGCGGAGAAAAAGCCTGGCGAAGGCACCTGAATCAACATCTAGATCCAAATGTTCCTGTAAATCAAAAAGCACCTCCAGGCACTTATAAAGTCCTTGTACAATTTATAGTTGAAAAAGATGGAAGTATAACAGATGTCGTTGCCGTAACTTCTTACGGCTATGGAATGGAAAAAGAAGCTATTCGTGTTATTAAGAAGGGCCCAAAATGGATACCTGCTGTTCAGTATGGACGAAATGTAAAAGCTTATCGCATACAGCCTCTCACTTTCTTTCTTGAAATGAGGTAACACAGCACACAACAAGCGGTTTTTGCTTTGCCATTTGAAAAATACATCCGCATCCCGTTCAAGTAAAAATTGTAACTCACGAGTTGTAAATCGTATCAACAAATGATCCTTCATTAGGTTCGGCTGTCGGTATGCTTCACACGTATCTATGAGACATATCAATAACAGTGAAACAAAGCAAAGACTCATTACCAACTTTAAAACATAAATAAATATGGCAAAATCAAAAACCATTGTACTCATTCACGGAAATTTTGTGAATAATACTAGCTGGAAAGAATGGAAAAGCTACTATGAACAAAAAGGTTATAAAGTTTATACGCCTGCAAACCCCGGACACGAAGGTGATCCTGCAGAGCTGAGAGCAAAAGTTCACCCTGACCTTGTTAAAACGGGATTTATTGATGTTGTAAATAACATCGCTAAATTAATAGATACGTTACCTGAAAAGCCATTGATCATTGGTCACTCTATGGCAGGTATGGCAACGCTGAAATTGGTAGAAATGGGAAAAGCAGCAGCTGGAGTAAGCATTGATGGAGCGCCACCGAAAAATGTTTTTCCACCGTTTCAAACACTTAAAACTGTATTACCAGCTTTTGGATTTTTTTCTTTTACTAAATATTTTATGGGAAGTCGTAAATGGTATGATTATTCATTTTTCAATACGATACCCGCTGCAGAGAAAGAAAAATCTTTTGAAAAATTTGCGGTACCTGAAAGTTATAAGGTCAGTCGCCAATTAGTTCTAAATTCTTTTTCAAATATAGATTTCAAGAAACCTCACTCACCAATTTTGTTTGTTGGTGGCGGTAAGGATCATATTTTTCCACCTAATCTTACACAATCAATAGCCGGTAGATATAAGGATGAAAATAGCCAGGTTACAGTAAAAATATTTGAAGACAAAAGTCATTTCATTTGCGGGGAACCGGGTTGGGAAAAGGTTGCCGATTATATTTTAGATTGGTATGAAAATCTGTAACGCAGCACACAACGGATAGTTTGGTTATATGGAGTGTCGCATCAACAACAAAAATCCCAGTTATAACAATTCTAATCTGAATGATTTATTATTTCCTTACCTTAATACAAATTCTCCTGTTATGACAAAGTACGCAATTAGTTTTTTTTATTTGTGCCTGTTCTGTTTATTTACTTCTGTAGTAATTGCCCAGACAAAAAAATATCTTTCACCAGATGAATATGGCAAATGGCAAAGCCTGAGCAGCACTTCTATTTCACCCAATGGCGAATGGGTAACATATCAAATAGTAGTACAAGAGGATAATGACACTTTGTTTGTCATTAATAAGCAAACACAAAAAAGTTATAAACTGGAGTTTGCTTCATTACCGGAGTTTTCAAAAGACAACCAGTGGGTCGCTTACCGCATTGGCATTCCATTTAAAGAAGCTGAGAAACTGCGGGAGCAAACAAAGCCTATTGAATACAAAATGGGGCTGCTGAATCTTGTTACCGGAAAAAAAGAATCAATTCAAAACATTGGCAGTTTTGGTTTTTCCCGTAATGGCAAATTTCTTGTTGCCTATCTCACTCCGCCAAAAGAAAATAAAGATAAAGGCGCGGTATTGCTTTTAAAGAATTTATCAGATGGAACAACACGTACTATCGGTAACGTAACAGAATATAGTTTTAATAAAAAAAGTGACTATCTCGTGTATGTTGTTGAGTCAGCCAATTCAGCAGGTAATTCGGTAGAGCTTTTCAACCTGCAGACTTACTCATTGAAGATCCTGGCCAGTGACACACTAAAATTTTCCAAACTCACCTGGCAAAAAGAAGGTGACGGGCTTACCTTTCTTAAATCGTATAAGAAAGATAGATATGAAGAAGAAAATGCAGTGATATATTCTTACACCGATATTTATAAAACACCTGTATTAAAAACATTTGACCCGGAAACAGCAAAAGGATTTCCGGCCGGTATGCGTATTTCCAACAAAGCTGTAGTGAGCATGAGCGATGATATGACCTCAGTTTTCTTTGCATTGGATAAATGGACCTATAATGCACCACCACCAAAAAAAGATAGTGTGAAAACAGATTCGACCAAATCAACAGTTGCTGTTAAGAAAGAAAATCCGCCTCCTAAAACAGCAAATGTAGATGTATGGCACTGGAAGGATCCGGAGATCCAGCCACGCCAGAAAATCACGTTGGGACAGGATACCACCCGTGGCTATTTAAGTGTTTGGAATACTGATAACAATACTTTTTTTCAGTTGGCCAAAGAAGAAGCCCCTCTGACACAGCTTACCGGTAACCAGAAATATGCAGTAGTATATACCGATAAAAAATATAAACCTGCCTTCAAAGAAGATCTTGCAGATGCCTGGCTGGTAAATGTGAAGACAGGTGTAGAGAAACTTGCATTTGAAAAAACAATGTCAGGATTTAATACGTTCCCCCGTACATCACCAGATGGAAAATGGCTTGCTTATTTTAAAGACAAACATTGGTGGACCTATAATATAGAAACAGGACAAAACACCAACATCACTGAAAATATTAAAACTAATTTCTGGAATACAAGAGATGATCACCCCGCCAGCAGGCCCGCAGTTGGCAGCGGTGGCTGGATAAAAGGCGATAAAGCAATATTATTGTATGATGAATATAATGTTTGGGCAGTAAAACCTGATGGAACGAGTGCAAGAAAATTGACCGATGGAGAAAAAGATGAAACGATGTATCGTGTTTACCGTACTGATTTTGAAGACCCTTTTATTGACGATAGCAAACCTGTTTTGTTCAGTGCATATGGCGACAAGTCAAAAAAGTTTGGTTACTTTAAATATGAAAAGAACAAACTCGATAAGCTTCTTTTTGAAGATGCACTATTCACCCGGTTGTCAAAAGCAAAAGATGCGAACACTTTTATTTATGCAAAAGAAGATTTTGATAAACCACCTTCTTTATTTGTAACTGATAATTTCGCAAGTGAAAAATTAATAGCCAGCACCAACCCCCAGCAGAAAAATTATTACTGGGGTAAGAGTGAATTGATCACTTACACAAATAAAAACGGAAAGAAGATGCAGGGTGCATTGTTCTATCCCGCCAATTATGAGCAGGGAAAACAATACCCGATGATCACTTATATTTATGAAACCCTTTCCAATACAGTTCATTCCTATGCATCACCCTCACAACGCAGTGCTTACAATACTGCCAATTTTACCAGCAGCGGTTATTTTGTTTTCCGGCCGGATATTGTATATGATATTAATGACCCGGGGGTGAGTGCGGTCAATTGCGTAGTGCCTGCTGTGGAAGAAGTATTAAAGACCGGCATGATCGATTCAACCAAGGTTGGATTGATGGGTCATAGCTGGGGTGCTTATCAAACATCTTTTATCATTACTCAAACAAATCTTTTCAAGGCTGCCTGCGCCGGTGCTCCGCTTACCAATCTTATCAGCATGTCTAATTCTATTTACTGGAATACCGGTACGCCTGACAGTAAAATTTTTGAAACCAGCCAGGGCCGCTTTGATGGTCCGTGGTATGAAAGAATGGAAGACCATATGCGTAACTCACCTATGTACCAGGCAGCCAATATAAAAACGCCACTACTGGTAGCTTTCGGTGATAAAGACGGCGCTGTTGACTGGCACCAGGGAATAGAAATGTATAGCACAATGAGACGAATGCAGAAGCCACATATCATGCTGGTGTATGCAGACGAAAATCATGGGTTGGCAAAAAAGGAAAATCAAATTGATTACCAGAAAAGGCAAAAAGAGTATTTTGATCATTACCTCCTTGGTAAAACACCAGAGAAATGGATCGTTGATGGTGTTTCGCAACAAGAGAAGCTGAAACAAAAAGCAAAAGAGAGTCCTGCAAAAGCTTTCTGATAAATTTCTGTTTGAAAAATAATACGCCGGGTTCAACATGACCCGGCGTATTAGGTCATTTTTGGTGTTCAAATTTAAAGTATGGTTCAAGAATTGCAAATCGCACCAACAACTGATCCTTTCTTTATCTTCGATTAATTGGAACAACTCATCAGGAATATCAAAACTTATTCTCCACTAAGCAACGATGCCGAACAAGTATTGTATAGTTGTTTTGAAAAACTTTTATTACCCAAAAATGAATTTTTAATTACTGAAGGAAAAATTTGCAGGCATTTATATTTCCTGGAGCAAGGCGCAATAAGAGGCTACTATTTGCTGGATGGAAAGGAAATTACTCATTGGTTTGCTTTCGAAAACGATTTTGTTACATCTTCTAATAGCTTTATTACCGGGCAACCTGCAGTAGAAAACATCCAGTTATTGGAAGGGAGTGTTTTGTGGTCGATCTCAAAAGAAAAACTGACAGGCCTGTTCAATCAATACCAGGAAATAGAAAGATTAGTAAGAATTGCTTATGAAAAATATTATATCCGTCTTGAAGAAAGATTTGTGAATACACAATTCAAAACTGCTGCTGAATTATACGAGAGCCTTCTCGAACGAACACCGCATATTCTCGAAAGAGTTCCTCTTGGAATGATCGCCTCCTATCTTGGTATCAGCCAGGAAACACTAAGCCGGATAAGAAGCAAGCTTTAACATTCCAGGTTCTCATTTTTGACCAATGTCAAAAGCTTTTTCTTCATTGCCTGATAGATTTGCTCCTCAATCTATTTACAATGGAACAAAAACAACCCCAACAACCATCAGCCGCATTTATCGGCGCCTCATGGACCGCTTTGATCATTGGCATTTCAGCATTTATTATCGGGCTATGGAATGCGGAAATGGAACTGAATGAAAAAGGTTACTATTTCACGGTATTAATGTTCGGCCTGTTTGCAGCTATCTCTGTTCAAAAAGCAGTGAGAGACCAGATCGAAGGAATTCCGGTTACCAATTTATATTACGGCCTGGCCTGGTTTGCCACTATTCTTTCTATCATTTTGCTCACTGTTGGACTTTGGAACGCAGATCTTCTTAAAAGTGAAAAAGGTTTTTATGCCATGGCTTTTGTATTGAGTATGTTTTCAGCAATTACTGTTCAAAAAAATACACGGGATATGAAGCTAACAGAAACTAAAGACGATCAAAACAAGGAGAGACTCGAGGACTAATATTTTTCCTCCCTGGTTGGTAATCGAACTTTTGCTTTATCTTCCGACTTACGAATAAACATGCCCGCCACAAACCCAAACCCGGTGCGCATTATATGCAATTATAATCCCACAAACTAATATGAAAAGTCTACTGCTATTTACAAGCATGCTTGTTTTTCAAATTGCCTTTTGCCAACGTTATACTCTTATTGCAGATAAACTTATCGATCCCAAACGAAACAAAGTGATAGAACACCCTGTTGTTATTGTTGAGAACGGTAAAATCGTGGATGTTTTGAGCAGCAGACCTAAAGTTGATAGTTCTGTATTGATCGACTTGACTGGATTTACATTGTTGCCTGGTCTTATGGACATGCACACACACCTTCTTTCAAATGGGGGTGATTTCGCACTTGACCTGTACGAGAATTCTTCCGCTTATCGTTCCCTTAGAGCGGTTGATCATCTAAACATTTCTTTGCAGAACGGCTTTACTACAATCAGGGATCTGGGTACCGAAGGCGCCGGCTTTTCAGATGTTGACATTAGCCGCTCCATTGACTCTGGATTTATAGTTGGCCCCCGTGTATTTCCAGCAGGCAGAGGGATAGCTG
>Ga0193740_1000222_pt1 | contig 16413 bp, 17 predicted proteins | sample L2s1metaG_FD_145072 | JGI IMG/M metagenome (GOLD analysis project Ga0193740, IMG submission 145072) | Soil microbial communities from a riparian zone of the East river system, Colorado, United States - L2s1 | ecosystem: Environmental > Terrestrial > Soil > Riparian zone | place: USA: East River... | reverse complement strand
TGCAACCGAAGTATCTACACTAATCAGGTTTTTCCTATTCTCGTATACCTCAAATTTTGGCATTCCTACTTCTTTCCCTAGCAACCCGTTTAAAGCTCTGGAAATCCCGTAAAAAGTGGAAAAATCTGGACGATTTGGGCTATACTCTAATCTAATACATTTATCATCTCGGTACTCTAGATCTAGTCCTATAAATGGTAGCATATCTAGAATATATTCTAGATCGTAATCAGAAAAAAGTCTATTGATATCTTCCAGTGGAAATTCTACAACGGGCATATTGGTTGCATCCTTAACCACGATAGTTTATTATCGTAGAGTTCGCGTACATCATCCAATCCATACCTAATCATAGCAATTCGTTCAAGCCCACCGCCCCAGGCAAGTACATTATTCAATATACCTACTGACTGAGTTACCTCGGGTCTGAACATTCCCATGCCAAACAATTCGACCCACTTTCCAAGTTTATCTATGTAAACCATTGATTGCAACGACGGTTCTGTATATGGAAAATAGGTGGGCCAAAACTTTACCTTTTCTAATCCAAGTTTGGAATAAAATTGTTTTTGCAGACCCATCAAATCTCTTAAATTAACTGTTTCACCTATTACAATTCCTTCGATCTGATGAAATTCCATTAGATGCTTGTACGACATTTTTTCATTCCTAAAAACTCGTCCTATTGAAAAAATCCTTCCACTACTCAACTTACTTTCCGATAGATATTTTATAGTAACCGGGGTAGTATGGGTACGGAGAACGGTTTGCTTTGAATTTTCAATATCCCAATCATAACTCCATTCTGTCTTGTGAAAGTGTGATACTTTATCACTAATATCAGAATCTATTTCTTTATCGGTCAAATCTGACAGGTAGAATGTATCCTGCATATCCCTTGCTGGATGATCTTGCGGAGTAAATAGTACGTCAAAATTCCAGAAACAAGATTGGATTGTTGATCCTTCAATTTCAGAAAATCCCATTGACACAAAAATTTCTCTAATTTCATTAATTATCTCGGTAAGAGGATGCGTCCTTCCCATGGCGTAAGAGCGGACAGGAGATGTTACATCTATTTCAGTAAATTTCTCATTCTTCCATTTTCCAGTACTTATTATTTCAGATGTAATTGTGCCTATCCCTTCCTCTACGTCGTTCTTAATGTTTGATGCTACTTTTCTACCCTCATTTGTAAGAGAAATGCCGAAAGTTTTTTCTACGGTTTCTTTGAGATATCCTGGACGTTTTTTTAGGAGAGTAAACCCATGTAATTCTTTATCTGATAATTCTGAAAGTTTTATTTTCTTTAATCTCGAGATTTTTTCTAAAAGTGTCTCTTCGAGTGATAGCTTTTCTGAATTATCTGTTATCTTCAGAGTATCCGCCACCTTACTCAGCCAACCATTTCTAAGTGCATTTTGTATTCCAACACTAAATTCAATATTTGACATACTACACAGTTTGGCAAGTTCTCCAATCTTGATATTTTTTTGATGTTTGCTTTTTATGGCATTAACTATTCTTCTTTCTGGTAATGTTAAAATATCTGAAACATGTGGTTTATCACTTGGATGTCCATCATTTGACCTTTCTGAAATAAGTTGAATTATTGAATCCTTGTGGACAGACACCGACAGCAGTCCTTTGTACTTTAACCATTCTATCCCACGCCTTACATTATCTAATGAAAGGTTCGTGATAGATGCCAGTTTCTCAATATCAATTTTATCGTGTTTTACAAGCGATAGTAGAATTTTTTTCTCTATTTTATGCAAGTTTAGTTCCGTCATTTAAATATGGATCAGACATTAATGGAATACTTTTTAAACGTTTAAAGCTCTCGAATCATGTATATATAATAAAATGAGTGATTCATTCAAAGAGGATTATTCTGATGATTTTGAAGTAACCCCATGGAAAGTAGAGGGATCAGTAGATTATGCTCGGTTGATAAAAAAATTTGGGACCCAGGAAATAACAGACGAAATCCTTGAAAAAATTAAATCATTTACAGGTGAATTACATCCTTTACTTAGACACAAATTCTTTTTTTCTCACAGGGATCTTGATTGGATATTAGATAAGTATGAAAACAACGAAAAATTTTATTTGTATACTGGAAGGGGACCATCGGGTATGGTTCACCTTGGTCACCTGATGCCATGGTTTCTCACCAAGCATTTACAAGACAAATTTGATTCTAATCTTTTATTCCAAATTACTGATGATGAAAAATTCTTGTTTGGAAATAAAACAATGGATGAAATCAACAAGAATGTATATGAGAATATCCTAGACATTATTGCAATAGGTTTCAAAAAGGGTAAAACAAAAATAATTGTCAATTCAAGGCACATAAAACATCTTTATTCAAACTCATTAGAAATAGCAAAAAGGATCACCTTTTCAACTGCAAAGAGTATCTTTGGTTTTACTAATTCAACCAATATTGGAATGATTGGATTTCCTCCCCTTCAAGGAGTTCCATGTTTTCTGCCTTCTATAATAGAAGGGAAACCCACACCTGTTCTGATACCGGCGGCAATTGATCAGGATCCCTACTGGAGATTGACAAGAGACATTGCAGAAAAAATTGGCTTCTACAAACCCGCACAAATACATAGTAAGTTTCTGCCAAGTTTGCAAACTTTAGGCAAAGGCAAGATGTCATCATCAAATCCTGAAACAGCTATTTTCACCACAGATGATCTAGACATAATTGAAGAAAAAATATCCAATGCCTTCACAGGAGGACAGCCAACAATTTCCCTTCAGAAAAAATTGGGGGGAAATCCTACAATATGTTCTGTTTTTTCATACCTCAAGTATCTGTTTGATACGCCTGCAGAATCTAATGAGAGGGAACTAAAATGTAGGAGTGGCAATCTTCTTTGTGGAGAGTGTAAACATGATCTATCAAATCATTCAACTTCATTTATTTCGATGTTTCAAAAACGGAGAGAAAAGGCTAGAGATTCAGTATCTGATTTCATGTACAGTGAGGATGGTTGAGTATTTGGATAAAGTCACAAGATTTGAATGTCTTGATTCATATGAAACCGAAAAATTAGGAAGTATGTTGTTACATGATAAGGATAGTGTACACTTTGTGATCGAAGTAATAAAAATAGTGGACGATGAAATTGTTTTAATGTTGAAGGATAAATCATGTCATGCCGTTCTAATGAAGGATAACATAAATGCAGTAAAATTGAGGGAATTTGTAAGAGAATTAATATTAGGTCCCGTTATTGTTATTAGGACCTTTGGTCAGGAAAATATTTTGAATGTTGTACATCAAACTTCATAGAATATAGGTTATTACAACTAAGTTTGATTCGAATGTATAAAATATATCCATTTGGTTCTAATGCCAATTCTTAATTTGAAATAACGTATCGCTTATTAATAGGTATTCAATTTGTTTCCGTTTATATCTATTTCGCCCTCGCGGATCCTTGTTGACGATATCACCTTGCCCTCTTTGTCCTCTGCCAAGGGAACAAGTATTATTTCCAATTGTGGCATGCCTTTTAACTTTCTTAACTCATTAATCTTAATACAGTTTTCTTTGGTTGACTCCGTAGTAACGATGGCCTCTACATGTCTAGTCAATACTGTGGGACCACAAAAATCATTTAGTTGATAAATAGAATAATTAGATTTATTAAAATTTTCTCTAATGAATTTTTTCAAATTTTCTTGTCTAATGGAATACTCGTTTGTAATTTTTTTCTTTTTTAGAGTTGCATAATTGTCACTGCTTACACCAATTATTACTTGCCATCCAACTTCGAATGCCTTTAGTAGAAGCAAGTAGTGACCTTTGTGTAATATATCAAATGTGCCACCGGTAGCTACAATGTCAAACATTAGTACTCAAATTTGCAAGTTGATATTCGAATTGAATTACTGATTCTTTTGGAATATTTTTACACATTGAGGAGGACAAACATTCTCACAAGCCATGCAGAAAATGCAATCTTTTTCTCTTATCATGAAAGGTTTTTTCTCTGATGCAGGATGTCCGGGTGTATCTAGCCACTCATAAACATTTACGGGACACGCTTCAATGCAGGCGCCATCAGCAACACAAATATCGAAATCCACTGTAACTTCGGTTCCCCAGATGCCTAGTTGACCTGGTGCATCAACTGGACCCCAGACCTTAATTCCTTGATAGCTTCCTATTACCTGGCGTTTTGACTTGAATTCGGGATCTATTGGACCTTCTATCTTGGAATAGTTTGTACCATTACCGGTCAGAGAAATAGTAGTTTGTCCACCAGGAGCCGGCGCTGCGGTTGATTGTTGGGCCGGTGGAGAATTTAGAGTTTGAGATGGAGAGGGTGTTGTCGAAAGAGAAGGTTGAGCAGTTGGTGCCGATCTCTGAGGTACTTGCGGAACTGGTATCACTATATTTTGCCTTTTAACGGAACAAAGTTCATTGTGAACATCCCTCATACTATCAAGCGTTACCTGATTACTATGTATCAACAGGGTGCCACAGGATTCACATATGTATTCCATTTTAGCAGACAGTATTCCATAAATAGGAGTCCCTTATCAATTTTGTGAACCCATTTAATTCTGGTGGTTTGGAATGATTAGTAAGAATGGGGAAGGACAGTCTCTTAATAAGGTTTGAGAATTTTTATTCCAAAATAAAAAATATCCATTCATTTTCAGACTTTATTAATTGTCAGGATTGGGACTTAGCTATTGGAAAGAAGTCATTGGAGTATTAAGGAGCGTAATACCAGTATACGATAAAGTTAACAAGAGTATCTCCCTAGGTCAGGATGATAAATACCGTGAATTTGGACTGAGAGGTCAAATTAGTCCAGGCGATTTAATTCTAGATGCAGGTTCAGGTTTTGGTAATATGTCATTAAAAGCATTGGAGATTCTAAATGATAATGCGAGGATAATACTACATGACCCTATACCTGAAATGTTGAATTACGCTCAAGATCAAAAAAGTCAAAGACTTAATCTCTCATGCGGAGTGTTTGAATATATGCCATTTAGGGAGTCTTCAGTAGATGCTGTTTTGTGTGGATATTCACTACGTGATTCCTTTTCGTTAGTTGAAGCTATCTCTGAAGTTCACAGGGTTCTCAAAAATGGAGGCAGATTCATAATTGTAGATATTGGTAAGCCTGATAACGTATTGTTTAGAAGCTTCGTCACATTTTACCTAAAATACATTTTGGGGATAATAGCTTACTCCGTTTCTGGTAAAAGAGGTTTAAGGTTTAAGACTTTGTATGGAACTTTTATCCGATGGCCAAAGAATGCTCTTTTAAATGATCTCTTACTCAACAAATTTTCCAAAGTCAAATTTACGAAAAAAATGTTTGGCGGGGCAATAATTGTCGTGGCATACAAGTAATATACATTAGTCGCGCAAAATTCAGTATTAGATCAGTTGAGAAAAAGTAAATGTTAGCTATTCAAAAACCAGATAATTCTCTACCCTGCTATTTATAGAGATATTTTATTTTTAAAATAATATTGAATTATAGGAGTACTGCTGATATTATTGCGATGATATTGTTCACGGTCGTAAATGGTGAAAGGAAATCATCCATAATGTCCAGAGCACATTTGAATTGTAGCCAAATCAAGAAATACATAAAAATTTTAGTAGTTAATGGCCTAGTCGTCGAGAGGAGTAGTTTAACTGAAGGCTCTACCACTTACCATACAACGGACAAGGGAAAAAACTATCTGGAAATGTATGAGGAATCAAAGGCATACAATTTGACATCAAACGCGTACGTATTTGGAAAACAGACAAATCAGGATCCTTTCCCCATTTGAAATTAAGTGTACAATCAATTTGGATAAATAATTAGATTAATTCAATATTTTTTGAAACAATTCTTTTATTATTATTATTCATAGTAACAACTTTCTTACTGCACTTATTGAGGAGAAGAGGATTAGTTATTGTATTTTCGTATGTTATAGAAAACATAACAGTACTAATGATTAATTCAACATCTACTTTTTTCTTATGATTATTCTGACAAAATTACTGGAAAAAGTAAAAATCCATTTACTATAAGAGTTATTGACGAGGTTTTTATTTTATATATTTTCTTATCTTTTGTGGAATCATTCAGTAAGCTCGATGTAATAGCTATTATCCTAAAGACTGCGCATAAAAAGTGTGACTACGAGGAGATATATTCAAGATTGCAAACCCATCTTACAACTTCACAGATGATGAAATTCATTTTTGAATTGAAGAAATACAATCTTTTGAAATCTAAGGGGAATGAAACTAGCTATGCCATTACTCCAGAAGGAATGCAGTATTTACAAATTCATGAAGAATTAACCAGTCAGGTACGACCAGTGGTCAAGAGGAATTCACGCATTTTTGTTTGTTGTAATTCCTTTTCCAAGTTGACGCAATTTTTCAAAAAGAAAAAATAGTATTTAGAAAAATATCTGACATATTCCAGACCTGCTTAATAGTTGGTTTTGAGTAAAGTTAATTAAAAACAAAGAAAACCTTTTTTCATAAATATGGTTGACAGACAAAAGATCCAAAATATTGTTGAATCTTCGAAGGGAAATCCAAAAGTCATAACAGAAGAATCCTCAAAAGAAATTCTTGGTGAATACGGAATCAGGGTTCCAAAATATGCACTTGTGACAAGTAGCGATGAAGCAGCACAAAAATCAAAAGAGATTGGTTTTCCATTGGTTGCAAAAATAGTTTCTCCAGATATTTTGCATAAGACAGACGTCGATGGTGTTAAGGTAGGATTGAGTTCTGAGGATGAAGTTAAGAAAGCATTTGATGACATGTTTTATAGACTCAAGGAAAAATTTGATGTCAAGGGAGTACTATTGGAAAAGATGGTTCCAAAAGGGGTTGAATTAATTATTGGACTCCAAAACGATTTTCAGTTTGGGCCTTCCATAATGGTGGGCCTAGGTGGCATTTACACAGAATTATTCAAGGATGTTTCATTCAGAGTTCTGCCAGTCACAAAAGGGGATGCATTAAAAATGTTGGAATCTCTAAGAGGAAAGGATATTCTGAAAGGATTCAGAGGTTCAAAGTCGATTGATTTGGACATGTTAAGTGAGGCAATTGTAAATATTGGGACTCTGGGCGTGGACATGGCTGGAAAATACGAGAGTATTGATTTTAATCCGGTCGTGGTTTATCCTGATAGTTATTACGTTGTAGATGCAAAGATCATTCTTAAGGAGAAATCTTCAGATAATGCAATTTCCATGGCGAATCCTGATTCAAGTTACATGGATTTGTTCTTTAATGCAAAATCTGTAGCATTAATCGGTGCATCGCCAGAGCCAGGAAAGATAGGAAATTCTGTCATGGAAAGCCTTGTAAAACATGATTACAAGGGCAAAGTCTATCCCGTAAACGCAAAAGGTTATTCCGAAATAATGGGTGTAAAAGCTTACAAAAACCTCTTGGACATAAAAGATCCTGTAGATGTTGTTATTGTAACTGTTGATCTTAAGTTTGTACCAGATCTTCTTACAGAATGTGGAAAAAAGAATATTCATAACATGGTAATAATATCCGGCGGTGGTAAAGAACTTGGAGGAGAACGTGCAGCTATTGAGAAACGTATCCAAGACCTATCCCGTGAATTGAATATTAGAATAATTGGTCCAAACTGCATTGGTATATTTAATGGAGAAAACAGACTTGATTGTGCATTTCAAGGTCACTTGAGAATGTTGAGACCAAAGCAGGGCAATGTAGCTTTCCTATCCCAGAGTGGGACCGTTGGAATTGCGTTCATGGAGACTTCTGACGCTTTCGGTCTAAGTAAGATGATTTCTTATGGTAACAGATCGGATGTTGATGAAGCTGATATGATACACTATTTGGCACAGGATCCTAATACTAACGTAATCGGCTTGTATGTAGAAGGGTTTGGAGACGGTCGCAAGTTTATGAATGCAGCAAAGAATGTTATAAAAGAGTATCAAAAACCAATCGTAGTTTTCAAAAATGGTCGATCTACCAAAGGAGCAAAGCAAGCAGCATCTCACACAGGTTCGCTGGGTGGATCGTTTGCTGTAATAAGTGGAGCCTTTGAACAAACGGGAATTATTTCTGTGGATTCTTACGAAGAATTAACATCTGCTCTTAAGGCATTAACTTGGCAACCCGTTCCAAAAGGAAACAAAATTGCCATGGTGACAAATGGAGCAGGACCAATCATTGCTGCAATAGACAATTTTGAAAGGCTAAATTTGGAACTCGCGCAATTAAGTGACCAAACTATGAAATCATTCAAAGAACATTATCCAGCGACTTATGTAATTGGCAATCCGTGTGATGTTACAGGCTCTGCAAGTGCTGATGATTATCGATTTGCTATTCAATCGTTCTTAGATGATCCTAATGTAGATATCATCATGCCGTGGTTTGTGTTCCAAGATGATCCACTGGAAGAAAAAATAGTCGATATTCTAGCAGATTTTCAGAAACAAAAGAAAAAGCCGATAATTGTAGGTGCTATGGGAGGTCCATTTACCGAAAAGATCTCTAAAAAAATTGAGGCGTTCGATATTCCTGTCTATCAATCTGTAATCACATGGATAACTGCGGCTGCAAGTCTGGCAAAATGGAATAAGATTAACGAAAGCTTAAAATAATTTTTGTTTCAAATACCCATCTTTGTTTTTGCTCAGCTTCTTCATTTTTCAAAAGGTTATTATAGTTTATTAGGGCACTGTACTGATAATGGAAAGTACACATCAAACGCAACTGATTACAATTAGTCCAACGGCTGCAGAGAAAGTAATGGAGTTTATGAAGCAAGAGAATAAGGACAGTTTGTATCTGAGAGTCTATGTTTCCGGTGGAGGTTGTTCAGGTCTCTCATATGGTATGGGTTTTGAAGAAAAGCCAGATGAAGATGACAATGTTATTGATCAAAACGGCATCAAGATGATTGTTGATAGCTACAGTCAAAAATATCTTAAAGGAACTAATATTGATTACATTGAGAGTCTAATGGGATCTGGTTTCAAGATAAATAACCCTAATGTAACCAAGTCATGTTCATGTGGACATTCCTTTTCAACTGAATAAAAAAATTTTTTTGATCACGTTTTTTTAAATATTTTCTTTGTCTTTGTGTTATATGCTGTAGTTAGGGCCATAATCCCCTTATCTTTATGGCATCTACAACTCTATTTAGTGCAACTATCATACTTGCCTTTCTCATGTCGGTATTGTGTTTTGAATGCGTATCATAAACTCCCAATAATGCCTTTGTGATGTTTGTATCCAACCGATCATTGACTTCCGCTTCTGTCCAGTATTCTCTACGTAAATTTTGTAACCATTCAAAATATGAGACTGTAACTCCACCTCCATTAGCCAAGATATCGGGTATCACCATGATTTTATTATTAAATAAAATCTTGTCAGCTTCTGGAGTAGTAGGTCCATTTGCAGCTTCTGCTACGATTTTGGTCCTTATCTTTCCAGCATTATCATTTGTTATTTGATTTTCCAAAGCCGCTGGAATCAAAATTGTACATTCCGTTTCAAGAAGTTCTTTGTTGGAAATAGGTTGGCTGCCTTGAAAATTTGTGACAGATCCGGTTTTTTCTTTATGTTTCCTGAGCGAAGCAGTATCGATGCCATTTTTATTAATTATACATCCCTTTGAATCACTTGCGGCAATTATTTTTGCTCCTTGTTCCTCAACTAGCTGAGCAGAAAATTGTCCAGCATTTCCGAATCCCTGAACAACAGCGCTTGCATTTTTCATGTCGATATTTAGTTTTTTGGCAGCTTCTCTTACTGTAATGGCGAGACCTCTACCCGTTGCTTCGTTACGTCCAAGGGATCCTCCAATTTGTATCGGTTTGCCTGTAATCACTTCAGGCTGTATGTAATTTCCCTTGATTACCGAGAACGTGTCCATAATCCAAGCCATCTCTCTTCCACCTGTGTATACATCAGGAGCAGGAATATCCTTGTATGGTCCAATGATATCTGAAATTCCATATGCATACCTTCTGGTCATTCTTTCTAATTCCCCTTCTGACATACTTTTTGGATCGCATATTATACCACCCTTCCCCCCACCAAATGGGATGTTTGCAATGGCACACTTCCATGTCATCCACATAGAAAGAGCTTTAACTTCATCTATTGTTACCTGAGGATGATAACGTATTCCTCCCTTGAATGGTCCTAAAGCATCATTATGTTGAGAACGAAAACCTGTGAAAACTTTAATGGTTCCATCATCCATTTTAACAGGGATAGATATCGTCAACACCCTTTTTGGTTGAGCCAAAAATTGATGTAGACCTTTGTCAAGACCAATCATAGATGAAACTTCATCAAGTTGAGTAAGCGCCACTTTAAATGGATTGATTCCACTATTTGCAGAATTTGACATTACGTGAGTTGAAAAAATCACATATTTAAATTTTGAAAGGAAACATCTAAAAAAACAATTTTACAGCATTGTTAAAGTCATCGGTTAATTTTTTCTAAGATGAGAAGCCTTAATTCTTCATCATTTTTGTTGGCATGATCTATCCCTAAAGATTCTGCTAACATTTCGAGTTTATTACGTTCATTATCCACAGTCTTAGCAATCCGTGGTCCAATGTAATTGGAATCATCGTCGATTTTTTGTTTAAGCGACATAGTGCGAACTTTTTCAAATTCCCCCATAGCTTTTCCCATGGTTCTAGAGAATTCAGGTAATTTCTTTGAACCAAATAGGAGAATAACTACAAGTAGTCCTATAATTATCCATTCTGAACCACCGATGTTCATCAGGTAATTTTCAAACATATGAGTATTTTAATTCAAATGAAATGAAAAATAAGTCTTTGCCAAGAGTCAATTGGTGATTTTAGTGTTTAAACATAATTTAAGGTGGCTATCTTTTTAGAGAATCATAAATTCAAATTATTTTGCTTCTAAGATTCCTGAAAGTGCCTTGCAATATCAAGACAAAATTCATTAACGTTGGATGGGTAATCCTATTCAGTAGATGATATACAAAAGGGATGAAATTGCCCTAAATATTCGAGAGTTTATCGAATCATTAAATCACGAATGCAAAGCAGGGGCAGTTGTCGCAGTAGAAGGTAAGAAGGATGAAATTGCCTTGAGAGATTTAGGATTTCAGGGTGAAATCTTGGTTTATAATAATTTTAAGGGAATTACTAATTTTGTAGACTATGTATCAAGGAACGGTAGAAAGGTCATACTTTTGCTTGACAGAGACAAGAAGGGGAGAACCTTAACCTCAAAAATCTTTAAAAAACTAAACCTGTTGTGCCCTCACGACAGTTTGTATTATAAAAAGTGGTTCGTAAAGATGACGCATGGCAAAATTATGTGTGTAGAAAACCTATCGAACTATTGTTTACCTTTCGCAGAATACTATACCAAATTTGCTTTCGAGTCAAGAGTCGTAATCTAGGTTTATATCTCTTATTACTTATTTTAGAAATTGATGCAAAGAAGCATTGTAAACAGCTATGCATTAAGAAACGATTTTCCAATTTTTAAGAAAAAAATCAATGGCAAGGAACTAGTTTATCTAGATAATGCTTCTACTACACAAAAACCTTATTCTGTGATTGATTCAATCACGGATTTTTATACAAATCATAATTCCAATATCCACAGAGCAGTCTATCAGTTAGCCGAAGAGGCAACAGAATTATATGAGCAAAGTCGGAAGAAAATTGCAAATTTTATTAACGTGCGTCCTGAAGAAATCGTCTTTACGAGGAACACCACAGAATCAATAAATCTTATTGCGCATTCTTGGGCCAGATCAAATCTCAAAAAAGATGATGTTATCGCTCTAACCGAAATAGAACATCATAGCAATATCGTACCCTGGCAGATACTATGTCAAGAGATTGGAACACGATTAGAATATGTTGGAATTGATGAAAACGGATTTTTAGATCTTGAACATATGATAGAATTGATTTCTTCAAAAAAAGTAAAACTGGTTTCTCTTAGCCATATGTCAAACGTACTGGGGACCATTGTGCCCATTGAAAGGATTATCAAGATAGCTCATGAACATGGCATACCAGTAATAGTGGATGGTGCACAGTCAGTACCACATATGCCTGTAAATGTTAAAAATATGGATTGTGATTTTTTGGTATTCTCTGCACACAAGATGTTGGGTCCCACTGGAGTGGGAGTTTTATACGCAAAAAAAGAATTTCTTGAGAATATGAGACCTTTTATGGGTGGTGGCGATATGATTAAGGAGGTCTTTAAATTTCACACAAATTACAACGAGGTCCCTTACAAATTTGAAGCAGGTACTCCAAATATTGCGGATGTTGTAGGATTTGGTGCAGCTATTGATTATCTAGAAAAAATTGGAATGGAGAACATCAGGAGACATGAAATAAGTCTGACAGAATATGCACTAGAATCAATTCTGTCACTGAAGTATGTTACAGTATACGGCCCAAGAGACCCCAAATACAGAGGAGGAGTCATTTCATTTAATATTGCAGATATCCACCCTCATGACCTCGCAACAATAATGAATGATTACGGAATTGCGATAAGATCGGGTCATCATTGTGCCCAAGTATTAATGCAAAGACTAGACGTTCCAGCAACATCTAGAGCAAGCTTTTACATTTATAATACTAAAGAAGAAATAGATAAGTTCGTTAATGCTATTAAAGAGGCAGGGAGAATCTTCAAAATATGAGCGATGATATATACAGAGAGATCATATTAGATCACTACAGGAATCCAAGAAATAAAGGGAAATTGGAGAATGCAGATGTTACAGTTCATGATAGTAACCCTCTTTGTGGTGATGAAATAGATATTCATTTGAAGGTAGATGGCGGGGTGATCAAAGACGTAAAATTTGAAGGTAAAGGATGTGCAATTAGCCAGGCTAGTGCTTCTATGTTAACAGAATTGGTCATTGGTAAGGATTTGAATGTAGTCAAGGATTTGAAAAAGGAAGACATTCTTGAAAATATTGGATTGATGAACCTGGGGCCTGCAAGGATCAAATGCGCACTCCTTTCACTGAAGGTACTAAAAGTAGGAATGGTGAAATATTATTCAGAAAATGATCCAAAATCAGCAGAACAAATTGGAAATGAATCATCACTTTATTGATCATTGCTACAACTAATGTGCAGTGCTATTTTGCTTTATTTTCAACAATAATAATGTCCAACTAGATGGCTCAAATTATTCGGTAATCATGATTGATGCATATTCGATCATTTCAATTCATAGCAATCTTAGTCGCATTCATGATACTTACGGTTTTAGTTCATTTCCGCTACTTATCGTCAATAGACATTTTGATCTTCAATGCTTTTGGCACCGTTAGTCCTGACCAATATTTACTCTACTCTTTCGTAATCATTTCATCTTTTGGAGAGGTGATAAACCTGATTTTTGTGGCCATAGTTTTTACCATAATTAGAAGAACGAGAAAAATGGGAATGATATTGATGATAACAATCATGACAATAGCCATATTGGTTTCTTATATGAAACCACTAATTGCTCAGCCAAAACCACCGGAATCGCAAAGGATACCCAACCTTCCAGAGGGTTTTCAACTTGAAAGTGATAGCTTATTGACGGAGGCCCGCAATTTCTCTTACCCCTCAAATCACACAGCCGTCATAACTGCATTTGCTTACATTGTTGCAACTATCTTGCGATTAAAGAGAAAGAGATATGCTTATCTTCTCTGGATACTGCCACCGATGCTCATGATGTCAAATTTATTTCTAGGATTAAATTATGTGGGTGATTTAATTGGAGGGTTACTAGTAGGGTTAATTATTTCAATAACTATGAGCAACGCCTTAAAACTTGAAGTCCCGTTTGTGATGAATAAATTCAAAAATACTAGTCAGTAACCAAAATCCTTGCCTTATCTACAATTTTTCTGCTATTTTTGGATTCAACAGCAACCATCCATAATTATTGGCATCGTGGATATATCTTATATCTCTCAAATTGGCAATTAACTTGTTTTTTTTCAGTGAAAGCATTATCTCAGCATATATGATGGCACCTAATCTTTTCACATGATTCTCGGATTTCAAACGACGTGGTAGTAATATTCTACAACTGAACTCTTCTGATTCGGACTTTCTATAATGATCAATAAATTCATCAATCATTGGCCTAATTTCAGAGACATCACTTATCTTGTAGGTAAGCTTTGCAGGAAAATTTACCAGTTGAGTTGAGTTCATGTTATTTCTTTTTCCAGCAGAATAAATAAATCAATTGTGCAATATTGAAAACTTGTGATAGATATTTCAAGCGGATAAGGTTTAAGAATAGTTAATTAGACATTTTGAATGTAGTTGACAATATCCTCTAAAGTTGCGACTTCAAATAAATGGACAGAATTGGAACATAATGGTGTCGCCTTCCCACCAGAATATGTTCAGCGTGGAATAAATATCAAAATTCTAGGAGAAATCCTTTTCTTAAATCGTGAACAAGAAGAACCCATTTATGCATGGGCAAAAAAGAAGGACACCCATTATGTTAAGGATCCTGTTTTTCAATCAAATTTTATTGCTGATTTCAAGAAATTACTCCCCGAACGATTTAGATCGGTTCAAAAAATTGATGAAATTGACATGACTGAGGCATTTAATTTGGTTGACAAGGAATTAAAGATTAAGGAAGATGAAAAAATAAGAATAAAATCACTTCCAAGAGAAGAAAAAAGAAGAATTAGCCAGGGGAAAAAAATAGAAAAGGAAAAGCTGAAATCGATTTATGGAAAAGCGAAAATAGATGGAATCGAAGTTGACGTTGCCAATTGGCTTGTTGAACCTCCTGGAATATTTATGGGAAGGGGCCTTCATCCATTAAGAGGAAAATGGAAGCCTAGAGTTACTCCCAATGATGTAACACTCAATCTAGGGGAGAATGCATCTGTACCCGAAGGACCGTGGAAGGCTATTGTTCATGACCATTATTCAACATGGTTAGCTTCATGGATAGAAAATCTAACTGGAAAGAGAAAGTATGTCTGGTTGCATGATTCATCCTACTTACGACAAGACAATGATAAGGCAAAATATGACACAGCAAAGAAACTAGAACATTACGTTTTTGCTATTGAAAAGGAGATTATTAATCAGATGTTATACGCTAAGGATACAACAAGTAGAAAGGTTGCCACAGTTTGCTATCTCATATATAAATTGGCCATGAGAGTTGGTGATGAAAAAGATCCTGACGAAGCAGACACTATTGGTGCGTCTACTCTCAGAGTCGAACATCTCAAGTTTCCAAAAATTAATGACAAGGTTCTAATAGAATTCAATTTCCTCGGCAAAGATAGTGTTCCTTGGCAAAAGACTTTGGAAATATCCAGTCCTGATACAAAAGCGCTTTATGAGAATTTGCTGTTCTTCATGAAGGGAAAGGATCGAACTGAGGAAATATTTGAAGACATCACATCGTCTAAAGTAAATAAATTCCTCAGGTTAATTGATAAAGAGAATCTTCCCAATTTGACTGCAAAGGTTTTTAGAACATACATAGCTACTGCAATAGTAAAGAAGCATCTATCTGCACCAAATTTGAAAGTTAGTAAGAATGAAAGTGAAATTAAGAAAGTATACCTAGGAAAAATTGCAAATCTTCAAGCTGCTGTAACTTGTAATCACAAAAAAGGAATAGACCCGAAGAATCCGGCAAGCAAAAAGGCATGGGAAAAATTTGAACAGTCATTAGCTAACAAAAAAGATAAGATCAAACAACTAAAACTTGAGTTGAAAGAGAAAAAATGGAAAACTGAGCTACAGAAATTAAAGAAGGAACAAAGAATTGAAAAGCTTGAATTCCAATTACGACTCCAGCAAGAAACTAAAGATTACAATCTCGGTACTTCATTAAGAAACTATATAGATCCACGCGTTTTCAAATCATGGTGCGAATACGTAGATTTGGATTGGACAAAAATTTATACAAGTACTCTTCAGAGAAAATTCAAATGGATCGAACAGTACTCAAAAAGTGATCTAAAAAAATATCTGAATATCAATAATACAACTTAACTAATCATATGAAAACTAACCTCAAACTTTTTATGATTTGCGATTTATCTGGTCTGCCAGGATTATGTCACGATCACAATATTGATAATTCTAGAATCGATAACTCTTTCTCTTATTTGAGGTCGTTTTAATCTTGAGATTGTTTGGGTTATTAATCGTTTTAATGTTATTTGTTATCTTGTCTGGCAGTATTTTAGATAAAGGCTTTTCCCAGATTCAGTATCAAGTTAACTCTGTATTTATTGGTATTTTGTCAAATGGTGACTCAATTGTACAATATGATCTTCGTTTGAAAACTAATACTAACGAAATTAC
>Ga0193740_1000221_pt1 | contig 16417 bp, 8 predicted proteins | sample L2s1metaG_FD_145072 | JGI IMG/M metagenome (GOLD analysis project Ga0193740, IMG submission 145072) | Soil microbial communities from a riparian zone of the East river system, Colorado, United States - L2s1 | ecosystem: Environmental > Terrestrial > Soil > Riparian zone | place: USA: East River... | reverse complement strand
GCCGGCAAAGATTTTATATAGGAGTGAAAGTTGATTTTCCTCTTTATAAAATTCCCGGATAGTATCATCAAGATAAGCAGGCTTATAAACAAACTCCGGGAAAAACTCGTTCCATGTTTTTTCAATAGCGGCAGTAGTGCGATTGAGATTATTTGTACTAACCCGGATGCCGGTAAAATAATATCGTTTATTTCTCTCTACAAGCACAGTTGGTTTAACTGCTTCACGAAGTGAATTGGTTTTGAAATCTTTGACAACACCCACAATCGGGCACCAAACCTTTCCTCCATTGCTCCTTCCAACCTGTATCTCGCGGCCGAGAATTTCTTCCGGGTTTTTAACGCCTAATTTCGAAACAAGCGTTTCATTTACCACCGCTTCTTTGGCCGTATCACTTTTATCGTAACCGCGGCCGGCAATAATTTGCAGCCCATAGGTCTTAAAGAAATCTTCATCCGCAAACTTCCTGAACACGTCAAATTTTTCGTCAGGACGATGATCGAAAGAAAAATTTCCACTATTGTTACTTTCAGAAGAGGGAATATCAGAACTGAAACTTACTGATTGCACTCCATTGATGGAAAGCAATTTCTGCTTGAATGCAGGTTGCCTTAGGTTCACAGTGCTGTCAACATTGCTATTTAAGACAAGAATACCGTTCTGATTGTAACCCAAATCTGCATTTCGAACATAATTCATCTGACTAATAGCAATGATGGTTCCAATGATCAACACCTGTGAAATTGCAAATTGCGCAATCACCAGCCCTCTCCTGAGTGAAATGCCCCCTACAGTAGCCGAAGTAATTTTATTTTTCAAAGCCAGTGCCGGTTTAAAACCAGAGAGAACAAGGGAAGGATATGTTCCTGCTAATACGGTTACCAGCAAAGCAATCAACCCAAGAAAAAGAAAGGTAGAACTTGTAAACAGATTGAGCTTTTCCTCAATAGACGCGATATTTTTTATGTACGGCATGCCAACAAAAGCAATACCAATTGCCAGCACTATGGCGCCAATTACAATAATGGCTGTCTCTCCCATCATTTGCCAGAACAATTGGCTTTTGTTGCTGCCTAACACCTTGCGTATGCCTACTTCTTTTGAACGTCCAACCGATTGAGCAGTGGAAAGATTAATGAAGTTGATGCAGGCCATGATAATAATGAACAAACCAATTAATGAAAGTGTCCACAGTGTTGACTTGCTTGTAATATGGTTTCCAAAAGTTCCGATCCTTTTATCAAAATGGACATCCTCTAAAGGTTGAAGAAAATTATACACGTTATCATGATCAATTTTTGAATTATAATGTTGATTGCTAAATGCCAGCAACTGCTTATTAATTGCATCAACCGATACATTTTCAGGCAACAACATAAAAGCCTGGAAATTACTGGTTACATTACCATAGTCAGTGGTATAGCCATAGTTTGCAGGAAACTTTTTCATGGTTTCATAAGAAGCTACAACAGCCAAAGGAAAATCGGTGTTAGCGGGTATATTATCTAAAATGCCGGCAACTTTTACAGTAGCGGTATTATCCAGTTTCAACAATCCTCCAATGGCAGCTTCCCATTTGCCGTAATATTTCTCAGCCATTTTTTTGGTAATAACGGCCATGTCGGGATCTTTCAAAACCTTTGGAGAGCCATACAGCCATTTGTATTGAAATACAGAGAAAAAATTCGGATCAGAAAAAAAACAACCTGTCTCCTCCAGGAATTTTTTATCCGACATTGCATTTGGATCATTCGGATTGAGCACTGTTACCTGGCTGTTGTAATTAGAGAACATGGCCCCGGTAGTTACCTGTGGAATCTGCAATTTCAATGCATCATACGCAGGAAAGGGAACACCTTCCCCGTAAGTAATGCCTTCCGAAGTTTTTCTTTCGGAAGCAATATGGTAAATACGTTTATAGTTAGGTTGAAAACTATCATAACTCAATTCATACTTCACTACAGTAAACAGCATTATGCAAGCGGCAATTCCAATAGCCAGTCCGCTGATGTTGATAAATGCATACACTTTATGTCTCGTCACATTTCTCCACGCTATTCGAAAATAATTTTTGAGCATATCAATTATTTATTCAGTTCGTAAACTTTTTACAGGGTTCGCCACTGCTGCCTTGATCGATTGAAAGCTCACCGTTGTCAATGCAATCACGAGAATGGTGACAAAGGGTAAAACGAAATAAGACCAGTGAATATTAATTCTGAACGCATAACCTTGTAACCAATTAGAAATGACATACCATGCTATCGGTACAGCTAAAGCAAACGCTATGATCAACAACAGTGCAAACTCCTGGTACAACAACCTTAGTATTTGCGGCACAGAAGCACCCAACACTTTTCTTATTCCAATTTCTTTTGTACGCTGCAGAGTTGTAAACGATGCAAGCCCAAATAAACCCAGACAGGCAACCAAAATTGCAAGTGAAGTAAATAATCCAAATACCTGCCCGAATTTTTGGTCTGCTTTATACTGCTGATCAAAATGATCATCAAGGAAAAAATATTCGAACGTGTTCCCGGGAAAGAATTTATCCCAACTGCTTTTGACATTTGCTATAGTTTGGGCCGCGTTTGCTGCAGTTGTCCTCACCGATAAAAAGCCACGAATGTCAGGGATCAACCGGAAGATGAGTGGTTCAAAGCTTTCACGTAACGACTGCTGGTGAAAATTTTCGGCAACTCCTACAATGGTATACTGCTCCCCCCAAAAATCTATTTTTTTACCAACGGCATCCTCAGGTTTATTCAGTCCTAATTGCTCGAAACCTTTTTTATTAAAGATCACGGTATGATCATCACTTCCAAATTCTTTTGAAAATGTACGGCCAGCGATCAACTTGATGCCATACAATTTCATATAGTCGTAATCCATACCTATAACGCGATATTGTTTTTGTGTGGATTCTTCCGTTCCTACCAGTTTAATTCCTCCTGCATTCCAACCTACTGACTCGCCAGGAATACTTGATGAAATGGCAACACCCTTGACTGATGTTTGCTGATTCAAGCTCTCTTTCAGCGCTGTCATATTTTGCACATAAGTAGAATCGGTGAGCACCGAGGGTCGCTTTACAACTAAAGTCTGGTCAATAGTAATCCCTAATGACTGCTTTCTCATGTATTGAATTTGCTGATACACTGCAAGAGTTCCGATCAGCAAAAAAAGTGATGCCGCAAATTGAAAAACAACCAATCCTTTTCGAAGCAGAGCGCCGCTGCTTGTAGCGGTCATTTTTCCTTTTAATACATCAATAGGTTTGAAACCAGACAAAACAAAAGCCGGGTAAATGCCGGAGAAAAAAGTTCCCAATGTAACCAGCAGTATAAGGCTAAGCCAGAAATTCGTTTTTGTAAATAACAAAAAAGACAAGTTTTGACCTGACAGCCTGTTGAAGCCAGGCAACGCAACAATCACAATGAGCAACGCAAGTACTAATGCAAGGGCGTTGAGCAATGCAGATTCAGAAAGAAATTGAATCACCAGTTGTCTTCGTTGTGAGCCAACTGTTTTGCGAATGCCCACTTCTTTTGCCCGGTTAATGGCACGGGCTGTAGCCAGGTTGATGTAGTTCACCCATGCAATTACCACAATAAAAAATGCGATGCCCAATAAAAGATAAACTGTTTTGCCATCGCCATTGGGTTCCGGCTCTCCCATAAAATGTGAATACAGATGAATATCCTTCAATGGCTGTAGTGAATACGTGACTGCAGAATTATATTTCTTCATATCATCGGCAGTGAATTTGTCAACAACCGGTTTAAACTTTTTTTCTACAACATGGGGGTCAACACCCGGACGTAGTAAAAGATAAGTAAGGCATCCATCCCACAACCATGCAGTTTCCGGTCCCCTTCCTAATGAATCAGTGCTGCGCTTTACAAAGGTTGCGTATGAAAGAAGCATCTCGGGCTTAAGCTGTGTGTTTTCCGGTGCATCCTTGTACACAGCGGTAACGGTATAATCAGTGTTGCGGTTGAGGGTAAGTCTTTTACCGATAACATTTGTGCTGCCAAATAATATACGAGCTGTTGATTCCGATAATGCAGCTGCAAAAGGTTCCGTTAATGCTTTATTGGCATTGCCGGCAATTACAGGATAGGTAAACATTCGAAAAAAAGAGCCGCTGGCAAAAAATACCTTTTTAAACTTTACAGGTTGATTGTTGACTTCAGCAACCACAGGATCACGGCCAACAACTTTTGTATAATCTTCAATTTCAGGAATGGCATCCTTGAAAGAATTGCCAACAGCGTAGGCTCCTCCTACCCACTCGGTACTGAGTTTTCCATTGTCGAATCTATCCTGCTTTACACGATAAATCCTGTCTTTATTTGCCTGGAAATCTTCGTAGCTTAATTCAAACGAAACATATTGCAGGATAAGCAGGCAGGCAGCTATGCCAATAGCCAGGCCCACGATGTTGATCAACGAGTATCCTCTTTGTCTTACAATATTTCGCCAGGCTATTTTAAAAAAATTTTTGAGCATAGTTAAGTATTTATTCTGTCCGCAAACTTTTTACAGGGTTGGCGGTAGCTGCTTTCACCGATTGAAAACTTACTGTTATGAAAGCAATCAATAAGGCAACTATTACAGCTATACCAAAAATCCACAGGCTTAAATTCACACGGTAAGGAAAATCATTCAGCCAGTTCTTCATAGCCCACCATGCTATAGGAACAGCAATTAGTGAAGCAATGAAAACCATTGCAAGGAAGTTCTTTGAAAGCAAACCCATAATGTTGAACACATTCGCACCAAGTATTTTGCGAATGCCGATCTCTTTTGTTCTTTGTTCGGCACTGAATGCAGCCAGGGCAAATAATCCCATGCATCCAATAAAAATGGCCATGATCGTAAAGATCCACAGAAGCTCACTCAGCTTTTCCTCGCTTTTGTACATCATACCGTAGGTTTCGTCCATAAACTTGTAATCAAGCGGGTAGGCAGGAACAAACTGGCTCCACTTTTTATTGATGAAATCAATTGTGCCAGTCATATCTGCAGTCTTTGCTTTAATAGCAACCTTGTAAACGACCTGCGGATAAAGCTGGATGACTGAAGGCGAAACTTTTTCGTGGAGATTTTTGTAGTGATAATCCTTTACCACTCCTATCACCTTTCCTTGCTTTACCTTTTTTGTTGTATCTGTTGGTGCCCATTCATCCCAGTAAATAGGATGACCAACCGCTTTTTCAGGTGTGCCCAATCCCCATTCCTTTACTGCTGTTTCGTTAATGATAAAAGCTTCTCTCTCATCGGTGGACATGTCCCTTGAAAAGTCTCTTCCTGCCACCAGGCGAAGTCCAAGTGTCTTAATGTAATCGTAGTCGCCAATAAAGGATTACAGGAACGGTCTTTTTCATTACTTGATAACTTTACGGCGTCACCTGCATACTGATCACCGGGCAGGCCATAACCCGAGGTAACTGAAACAATATTTGGTGATGTTCTCAGTTCCGACTTAACTGTTTCAAGTATTTTTGGATTGGTCTCAAGACTGTCCCTCACCTGGAAATAAACAACCTGCTCTTTGTCAAAACCCAGGTCCTTTGTATTCAAAAACTTTGTTTGCCTGTAAACAATAATTGTTGAAACGATCAACAATACGGAAAGCGCAAATTGAATTACTACCAATGCATGACGCAACCATGAAGTACCGCCCGTGCCGGTAAGTTTCATATTTTTCAATACCCTGATTGGTTGAAAACCGGAAAGCACCAACGCCGGATAAATACCGGCCAGCATTCCAATAACAACTCCTGCGACAATAATAATCAAAGCCAATAAAGGGTTGGTAAATGGATTGAATTCAATTGACTTGCCTGTAAAATCGTTGAGCCATGGAACTATAAAGAGAGTAACAATCGTTGCCAGTACCATCGAAAAAACTGAAAGAAAAACCGTTTCACCAATAAACTGGAAGATCAATTGCCGGCGGTCCGCACCAACTACTTTACGCACACCAATTTCTTTTGCTCTTCGGAAAGACCGTGCGGTAGCCAGGTTAATAAAGTTGAAACATGCAATGATCAAAACAAACAATGCAATAATTGATAATGCTTTTACATAGGTTTCATTACCACGAACAGCATTATCATAAATGAAGTCTGCCGATTTCAGGTGTACATCTTTCAGTGGCTGGAAAAAAGGAAGAAAAGTCAGTTCGGCCATTTCCAGTGTAGGAAAAATGCCTTTTTTCATGTGTGCCTGGAACTTGTCCTGCAACAACTGAACATTGACTCCCGGTTTTACCTTCACATACGTATAGAATTGATGCCAGGTCCAGCGTTCCATTCTTTCTTTAGGAAGTCCTGCAAACGACATGGGCATCAGGTATTGAAACCGCAGGTGGAAATGCTCAGGAAGTTTAGCAAATACTGCCTTTACTGTGAGATCTTCTTTGTTAATCTTCAACGTTTTTCCGACCGGATTTTCACTTCCAAAATACCTGTTGGCAATATCTTCCGATATAACCAACGACCTGGGTTCGTTAAGCGCCGTATTTTTATCTCCATTTACAAACCTGACAGGGAAAACCTGGAAGAAATTAGAATCTACGATCATCCCTTTTTCTTCATAACCTATTTTATCTCCATTCTCGAGAAGATATTTGTCGTTCTTCATGAATATCCTTGTAGTGGTATTGACTTCAGGATACTGTTGTTTTAAGTGTGTGGCGAATGCAGGAGGAACACAGGCATAATAACTGATAACATCGTTCTCATTTCTTTGCTCATAAAGGCGATAAATGTTATCTGCATCCGGCAGGAACTTATCATACTTCTTCTCATCCCAAACAAATAATGCAATTACAAGGCAGCCTACAATACCGATGGTAAGACTTAAAATATTTATGAAGGCAAAACCCTTGTAACGCCACAAATTGCGAACAGCCGTTTTCAAATAATTTTTAAACATGAATTCAGTTTTATTCAGTACGTAAACTTTTTACCGGGTTTGACAATGCAGCCTTGATGGCCCGGAAACTAATGGTGGTAAATGCAATCAACAATGCAATTATTGCAGTTAACGCAAACACCTCCCAGCCGATACCTGTTTGATAAGCGAAATTTTGTAACCATTTGTTCATGGCCCACCAGGCTATTGGTGAACCAATCACAATAGCGATGGCCACTAGTTTGAGAAAATCTTTGGAAAGCAACGCAACTACTCCATATACAGTGGCTCCAAGAACTTTCCTGATCCCTATTTCCTTTGTGCGTTGTTCCGCAGTAAATGTTGCCAGGCCAAACAGCCCGAGACAGGAAATAATGATGGCAATAACGGTGAAGTAATCAATCAGCCTCGCCTGCCGGCTTTCCGTTTCGTAATTCTTTTGAAAATCCTGGTCAAGAAAACTGTATTCAAATGGTTCATTTGGGTTCAACTTTTTCCAGGTTGCTTCTAACGTGCCAAGGGACTGCCGGATGTTACTGCCACCACCCACGTTTGCTACCATGTAATTGAAACCCACATTGGCATCATTATAAAAACGGAAAGCAAAAGGTTCAATGGCTTCATGCAGATCTTTAAAATGAAAATCTTTTACAACGCCGACAATATTAAAACGAAGCTGCTCCCCTTCTATATCGAACCCGAGCCACTTTCCAATGGCATCCTGTGGAGAGCGAAACCCGAATTCTTTAATCGTTCGCTCGTTCACAACAAAGCTTGTGAGTGTATCTGCCGCAAACTCCGAAGAGAATAATCTTCCAGCCACCAGTTTTACACCCAGCGTTTGTAAAAAATTATTATCAACCAGGTTGATAAAAACCTGTTTTGAATTGTTCATTGACTGGCCCTCCCTGTACATCAACCAATCCTGAGGGAAGAAAATCCCGGGATAAGCCATTGAGGTGCCTATAGAGCGGATACCTGTATTGTTTGCTATTTCATCCTTAAACGTTTGCACACTGTTTTTTGCTGTTGATGTTCTTAATGGAATAACCACTTGCTGATCTTTCTGGAACCCCAGGTCTTTCTCGCGGAGGAAACTCATTTGTTTCGCAATAACAACAGAAGCAACGATCAATACAATGGAAATGATAAATTGAAAAACAACCAGGCCTTTTCGTAATGAAATAGCAGCAAGTGAATTGCTAAACTTGCCTTTCAGCACTTTGATTGGAATAAAGGAAGAAAGATAAAATGCAGGATATATTCCGGCAAATAAACCGGTCACCAGTGCCAATAAAATAAACAACCCGGCAAGTAATATTTTTTGTTGAGCAGTAATAATTAAATTCTTCCCTGATACCTGTTCAAACACCGGTAATAATAAAGCTGTGAAAGCAAAAGCAAATAGCAGCGCAATTACCGACATCACGATCGATTCACCCAAAAATTGTCTTAGTAAAGCATTCTTTTGTGCACCCATCACTTTGCGTACACCTACTTCCGCTGCTCTTTTGGCAGAATTGGCTGTAGACAAATTCATGAAATTGATACAGGCGATCAATAACGTAAGCAATGCAATGGAACCGAGAATAAACAAAGAGGTTTTATTGCCCCCCGCAATTGTATTGTTTTTCCTTATCGGCGTTAAATAGATATCTGAAACAGAGGTTAGAAAATATTTTCTTTGCTTTCCGTTCTGCTTTAATTGCTCACTTAAATGTCTTTGAATAAAATCCGGAAATTTCTGTTCCAGCTTTACTGCATCCGGTGCATTCTTCAATAACAGGTAGGTATAAAACATATTGTTATTGATAAGGCTTGGATTGTCATTCGCAAAACGATTCATTCTTCCGCCGCGAAATGACAAGAAAAACCTCGCTTCTAAATGAGAAGGTCCTGGTTGTTCATTAAACACACCCGTGATCCGGAAGCTGGTATCGCCGTTAGTACTGCTACTGACCCGAACGATCTTATTGATTGCCGATTCATCACCAAAAAGTTTTTTTGCAATATCTGAACTGATCACAACGCTGTTCGGTTCCAGCAATGCAGTTTTTGGATCGCCTTCTTTGAATTGATAAGTAAGAATTTGAAAGAAATTGGAATCTGCAAGGAAACCTTTTGTCTCATAAAACGAAATTATCTTTCCTCCTGCGTGTTGTACCTGGAATAGTGTTTTGTCATCCCTGAACAGGTTTAATAACCTTGCACTGGATTGCACCTCGGGATATTCCTGTTGCAACATTTTACCCAGCGGAGCCGATGTATTCCCTCCTTTATCTTCAACGCCCTGGTCTATAAACACGGTTCCCACCCTGTAAATGCGATCAGCGTTTTTAAAAAATTTATCGTAACTGGTTTCATGTACAATGTACAGGGTTATTAAAATGCAACAAGTCAGTCCTACCGAAAGCCCGAAGATGTTGATGAAAGAAAACATTTTATTCTTCATCACACTTCGCCACGCAATTTTTAAATACGTCTTAAACATAGAATTCAATTACTCGGTTCTTAAATTTTTTACCGGGTTAGCTGTTGCCGCCCTAATGGCCTGGAAGCTTACAGTAATTAATGCAATGGTTATAGCTGCAATACCGGCAAAAGCAAATACCCACCATTGAATCTGTACACGGTAAGGATAATCCTGCAACCATTTATACATAAGGTATCCTGCAATGGGTGAGGCCAGTAAAAGGGATATGATTACGAGTTTTAGAAAATCTTTCGATAACAATGTGGTGATATTTGTAACGGATGCGCCAAGAACTTTGCGGATGCCGATTTCCTTGATACGATTTTGAGCCATATAAGCAGCCAGGCCAAATAATCCAAGGCAGGAAATAAAAATGGTTAACCCTGCAAATAATGCAGTTAATGTGCCTGTACGCTTTTCATCTTCAAACTTTGATGCATATTCCTCATCAATGAACTTGTATTCAAAAGGATACTCCGGATTATACTTTTTGAAAATCTTTTCCGCCTTTGCAAGGTTTTGAGACATTGCATTAGCCGGGTTCATTTTTATATGCATTGCAGTGAACCAGCCTTTTCCTCCCTGGATGATCATCGGTTTCAAAGGAGAGTAGGGAGATTGTAGAATGAAATCTTTTATCACTCCTACTACATGCCAGCTGATGTCATTATTCTTAACAATCTGCCCCAGGGGATCTTTAAAATTCATTGCTTTCACTGCAGACTCATTCAATATTACGGCGGTCGAATCCGTTGGAAATTGTTTTAAATTGAAGTCGCGACCTTTTACCAGTTGCAAACCCGTGGTTTTCACCAGGTCTTCATCTGCATTGTAGATATCAAAATCTGTTTTGTCGTTTGGATCTTTACCAGTCCATTCAATTCCCCAGGTATCACTCCAGCCCTGTGTCATGGGTGCACTTGTTTTACTCACGTGAGTTGCCACCCCGGAACTGAGTAATTCATTTTTAACGAGATCATATTTTTTTTTAAGTTCCCCGGTAAGAAAATGGTACACCAGGTTATTCCGGTCATATCCTGCATCCCGGTTCCTTGCATAATTAATCTGGTTTCTAACAATGATGGTGCTGATAATTAATATAATTGCGAACGTAAACTGGAGGACCACTAACACCTTACGCGGCGTTACCAATGCCTTATTAGAACGGAACAATCCCTTTAACACCTTTACTGGCTGGAAAGAAGACAGATAAAATGCAGGGTAGCTCCCGGCAATAATTCCGGTAAGAATAATAAATCCCAAAGCAAATAGCCAATTGCCGGTGCTGGCAAAATCAATAAACAGCTTTTTATCCGTTAACCGGTTGAAACCGGGCAGGCTTAGCTGCACAATAATTACAGCAATAATGCCAGCTAAAAATGCAAGCAATATCGATTCACCAATAAACTGACCAACTAATGCACCTTTTTGTGCACCCACCACTTTCCGAATGCCTACTTCCCTTGCTCTCTTTTCACTCCTTGCTGTACTAAGGTTCATGAAGTTAATACAGGCAATGAGTAACATCAACACAGCAATGATAGCGAACATGCGTACAAATTCAATGCGGCCTCCATGCTCATAACCATCTTTAAACCTCGAATACAAACGCCATTTGCTCATTGGATACAAAAACATTTCCCACCTTTTGTCCTCTGTACTATCATACCTTACTTTAAGCTTCCTTATTTTTTCATTGGCTGAAGCAAAAGAGGCATTTTGTTTGAGCAGTACATATGTCTTGGTTGAGTTGTTGCCCCAGTATGTATCATCATTACCTTGCGAACGGAGATAAGCCCAGGGTATTAAATACTCAAAATTGAAACGGGTGCTGTTTGGTAGATCTTTTGCAATGCCGGTTACTGTGAAATTCTCCTTATTGTCGATCTTGATGATCTTGCCCATCGGCTCTTCTTCACCAAAAAGTTTATTAGCCAGCTTCTCCGTCAACACTATATTGTGCATGTCCATTAATGCAAGCTTTGAATTGCCTTTTACTAATGGAAAACTGAAAACCTGCAAAAAATTAGAATCGACAATATTTCCCTGGACCATTAATCTTTTTTCACCGATGCTGAAGAGAAAGCTACTGGGCCAGTCCACCCTCACCGCGTGTTCTACCTCGGGTAAATCTTTCTCCACTGTTCTTGCCAGTACCTTGGGAGTGGTACCCCAGCTTTGCAATTTGCCACTAAAGTGTGCCCTGTTCCATGCTTCATAGGTTCTTTCCTTCCTTTCATGAAACTGGTCATAGCTTACTTCATTTTTTATCCACAATAAAATAAGTATGGCACTGGCCATACCAATTGCCAGTCCTGAAATATTGATTATTGAAAACGCCTTATTACGAAGCAGGTTCCTGAAAGCTATTTTTAGATAATTCTTGATCATGAAAAGTGGTTATTCGGTTCTTAAATTTTTTACAGGGTTTGCTGTTGCTGCTTTAATAGCCTGGAAGCTAATGGTAAGAAAGGCCACGACCGCGGTGATGATCCCCGCAATAATGAAAATCCACCATTGAATATGGATCCGGTAAGCAAAATCCTGGAGCCATTTGTTCATCGCGTACCATGCAATGATGAAACCGAAGAACGCAGCAATGCCAACCAGTTTTAGAAAGTCCTTCGATAAAAGCACAACGATGCTATTGATGCTTGCTCCCAGAACTTTGCGGATACCAATTTCTTTTACTCTTTGTGAAATGGCGAATGCGGACAAGCCAAACAAACCCAAACATGCAATAAAAATGGCAATGCCTGTAAACGTGGTGAAAATAGATTTTTGTCTTTGCTCTGATTCATACAGTTGTTCAAAGCGCTGATCGAGGAAACTGTATTCAAAAGGAATTGCAGGCACGAACTTTTTCCATGTGTTTTCCAGGTGAGATAAAGCAACAGGAATATTTCCAGAAATTTTCACCGACAGTCTTCCATAATTACCCTGGTTTCTTGGAATGAAAATTACAAGAGGCAAAATTCGTTGGTGCATGGACTCGAAATGGAAGTCATTGAACACACCCACCAGTTGGCCCTTTCTTCCGCCATATTGAAACTGCCTGCCTACAGCATCTTCCGGAGATTTTAGTCCAAGTACTTTTACGGCTGCTTCGTTAACCAGGAATGCAGAAGTATCGGTTCCATATGTTTTAGAAAAATTTCTCCCTGCAACAACTTTCACCCCGTAGGTTGATAAATAATCCTCATCAGCTACTATGAATTTTATATCTGCCTGTGTTGGTGTAAGGCTATCCGCCCTGTTAATTTGTGAGCCCATTGCATCCAGCAATCTGCCGGTGGGAATTCTGGATGAACGTGTAATTTCTTTGATGTTAGAGTTGGAAAGCAACTGGGTTTTGAAGGATTCATATGTGGATGTTAGATTACCATTGTAAGAAAGGGTCACCATATGATCTTTATTAAAACCAAGCGATTTGGTTTGCATATAGCGTAATTGCTCAAAAACTACAGCTGTGCAGATGATGAGGATAATTGAAATGGCAAATTGTACCACTACTAAAACTTTCCGGAAGGAGATACTGCGACCACCCACTTTAAAAACTCCTTTCAAAACCTTTATAGGTTGAAAGGATGAAAGAAATAAAGCAGGATAAATACCCGATACCAGTCCAACAATAAATGGAACTACGATCAATGGCAACAGAATTTGCCATTTGGTTATGATATCAATCGTTAAGTTTTGTCCAGATAATTTATTAAGGAAGGGCAAGGTTAACCAGGTAATGAAATAAGCAAGAATAGTAGCGATCCAGCAAATCAAAACGGACTCACTCAAAAATTGTGCAATCAGTTCTTTCCGCCTGGCACCAACCACCTTACGAATACCAATCTCCTTTCCCCGGAGCACTGAACGTGCAGTAGACAGATTCATATAATTGATACAGGCAATCAGCAAAATGAAAAGTGCGATAGCGGAAAAAATATAAACTCGTTTAATGTCACCATTTTCTTCTACTTCGTCGTCTTTATGCGAGCGTAAATGTATGTCCGAGACCTTTGTTAAGTTAAGTACCGAATAGTCGGAAGCTTTGATGGTATTACCAGGTCCATCATCCCGAATATGCCTGTTTTGAAATGCGGGCAATTGTGCTTCCAACCTTTTTGGATCGTAATCATCAGGCAACAACACATAGGTGTAAAAGGCGTTATTACCATAATTGTCTATGAAATTCTGTTTCCCATAAACCGCTGTATCCATCAGGGTTGGAAACGAAATCAACACTTCGGGATGCATGTGCGAGTTATTTGGAAAATCTTTATAAACACCAGTAACTTTTAAATCAAACTGGTTATTCATTCGGATCACTTTGTTCAATGGTTCATCGTTCCCGAAATATTTTTTAGCAACACTTTCTGTAAGCATTACCTCAAATGGCTCATCCAAAGCTTTTAAAGCGTTCCCCCTGGTAAGTTTCACATCAAACAGGTCTAGCATGGTTTCATCGGCAAAAAAAGAATTGTTCTCGTTGAACAATTTCTCATCATACTTAATGGGAGTAGGCCCATTTTGGAGAACCTGGGAAACTTTTTTTATCTCTTTGAAGTCGTTTGCCAGTAAGGCGGCAAATGGAGGTGCAATGGCAGAGAGACGAAGATTGACTGTTTTATCCTGTGGGTTCAGAAATGTTCTTTCAACCCTGTAAATATTCTTCGATTGTTTGTATTGATCGTAGCTCAGTTCATTGATGATATAGGTCAATATCAGCAGGCAGCAAGTCAATCCCACTGTCAACCCAAAAAGATTGATGAACGAAATAAATTTATACTTCGTCAAATTGCGCCAGGCAATTTTCAGGTAATTACGAATCATTGGTTTTCGATTTAGTAATTAGAAACCCAGCTTCTGTATGTGCATGTGAATTTGTAGTGCCTTACACCATGATATTCTCAAGAACCGTCTGTCCGTCCAGCATGCGCACAATACGATGGCTGTAACGGGCATCATGTTCGGAGTGTGTTACCATAATAATGGTGGTTCCCTGTTCATTCAAATCGGTAAGCAACTGCATCACTTCATTACCATTGGATGAATCAAGGTTACCTGTAGGCTCATCGGCGAGGATTAATTTTGGGCGATTCACAACCGCTCTTGCCACGGCAACACGTTGTTGCTGACCACCTGACAGTTGTTGTGGGTAATGATTACGGCGGTGCATGATCTGCATCTTATCGAGCACCTGCTCTACTCTTTGTTTTCTTTCTGCCGGCTTAATGCCAAGATAAATCAGCGGCAATTCTACATTTTCGAAAACAGTCAGTTCATCAATTAGATTAAAGCTTTGAAAAACGAATCCGATATTACGTTTGCGAAGATCAGCCCTCTTCCGCTCATTGAAATGCGCCACCTCAATGTTGTTGAATTGAAAACTACCGGCATCGGGATCATCCAGTAACCCAAGTATGTTTAATAAGGTAGACTTTCCGCAGCCGGAAGGTCCCATAACAGCTACAAACTCTCCCTCCTTTACATCCATTGAAAGCTTGTTCAGGGCAACGGTCTCTACATCCTCGGTGCGATAGATTTTTTCCAGGTCTCTGATCTTTATCATTTGTGTTGATTTTTTATTTGGTGACTAGAATTGAAATAATAAACCGGAAGGAACCATGTCAAAATTGGTAGTTGCCTTTTGATGAGACGCACCTTTCTTTGTCTTTGCGTTATGATGTGAAGTTGAATTGATACCGCAAAGCAGAACGATCAAAAGCAATAGTTTCATAATTAAGGTTTTTGGTTTGGTCATAGCTTTCAGCTTTTAGTTACCAGCTTTTAGCTATTTATAATTGTTTGTCGAACTATTTCTTCAACACCAGCTCCTGCATATTCCCAAAGTTTTCATAGCTTGATGTTACCACCTTATCGCCAGGTTTTAACCCGGAAAGCACTTCATAGTAATCAGGATTTTGGCGACCAAGTTGAACATCCACTTTGTAAGCAGTTCGCCCATCATTATCCAGTTTGTAAACCCAGTTGCCCCCGGTTTGCTGGTAAAATCCTCCTTTCGCTAATAATAATGCTTGTGTTTCATCACTCAAGTTCAATCCTATTTGCAGGGTTTGTCCGCGGCGAACACCTTCCGGTACTTTTTCCGTGAACTGCATATCTACCTGGAATCGACCATTGTTCACCTGTGAATACACTTTTGTGATCTTAAGTTTATAGTCTTTGCCGGCGAAAGAAGTTCCTCCGCTTAAACCAATCACCACTCTTGATAAATAATGTTCGTCCACATCAACGCGAACTTTGTAACCACTTAATACATCAATCTGGCCAAGACGTTCTCCTTTATTTTTACTCTGCCCGATTTCAGCATCCAGGGAGGTTAACTGGCCGTCAATTGGAGCACGAACAATCAGGTCACCAACCTTTTTACGCATTACATTCAGTGCATTCTGCGAACCTTTATAGGATTGCCCTGCCTGCGAAACCTGCTGGGCATTAGAAATTGAGTCCTGCCGTAACAGTTGCCGGGTAAGCTTGGACTTTTCTAATTGATAGTTATAATTATTTTCTGCCTGTTTGAATTCCTGCAGCCCAATGGCCTTTTGCTCGTATAAATTTTTATTCAGCTCATAAATCCTGCGGGCTTCTTTCAGCTGGTTTTCGGCATCGGTCATCTGGTTTAGCTTATTCACAGTGTTTTGCTGAGCGGCATTGCGTGAGATCTGCATTTGGGTAAGAAGATTGTACACGGAGGTCTGCTGGTTCACCAGGCTCAACTCGATATCTGTATTGGATAAACGAAGGATCGGTTGATCTTTTCTTACGAAAGACCCATCCTCTACATATTTTTCTTCAACCCTTCCACCTTCAACGGCATCCAGGTAAATGGTAGTTAAGGGAAGCACCACTCCGTTTACAGGAATAAACTCCTGGAAAGGTCCATTTTTTACATCGCTGACCGTGATTCTTTCAGGGTCCACGTTCAATTTGCTTTTGCCCGAGGTGAAATAAATACTGGCAGCAATCAACAGGGCAACACCCGTTATGCCAGCGATTGTCAGG
>Ga0193740_1000220_pt1 | contig 16452 bp, 15 predicted proteins | sample L2s1metaG_FD_145072 | JGI IMG/M metagenome (GOLD analysis project Ga0193740, IMG submission 145072) | Soil microbial communities from a riparian zone of the East river system, Colorado, United States - L2s1 | ecosystem: Environmental > Terrestrial > Soil > Riparian zone | place: USA: East River... | reverse complement strand
ATGCCGGCTGCTGGTTCCAGTTAAATTTACTCTCTCTTTCCGGCTATTATGGTGAAAGTGTGCTTCAATTGGCTGACTATCTTGTAAAAAAAGGCTTTTACGATCTTGCAGGTACGGACCTGCATAATGAAAGACATCTTCTTCAACTTCAGAAACTCCCATCCTCCCAGCTCGACAAACTACGTGATTCGGGTTTGATCAAAAATCATCTACTTTAACGAGACTTGCAATGAACTTGACTTACCGCAGTCGCGGCATACGCAACGGTTTGTTTAAAAAGTTATTGACTATCCCTTCTAATTCCTGATTTCAATTGAGAGCAGCTTTAAAATTTGAGGTACGGTTTGAAATAAACCATACAAGGCATTCAAGAAATACAAGAAGAATTACCGCAACTTAAATGTCTTGTATGCCTTGTATGGTTCAATGGTCTTATTATCTTAATATACAATTGGCTGATGACTGTTTTACCGCAGCGATCGCGGCGCACGCAGCGGTTTATTTATAAGTTATTGACTATCCTTCTAATTCCTGATTTCAATTGAGAGTAGCATTAAAATTTGAGGTACGGTTTGAAATAAACCACACAAGAAATACAAGAAGAATTACTGCACCTTAAATGTCTTGTATGCCTTGTATGGTTCAATGGTTTTATCATCCTGATTTACAATTGACTGATTTTAGTTTTACCGCAGCGATCGCGGCATACGCAGCGTTTCGTGTTAAAGGGTTGAGGGGTTTGTGAGTTAGAATTAAGGCATTGATTTATCGCAGCGATCGCGGCGTACGCTGCGGTTTATTTTGAAAAGCAGATCATGTGGTATTGCTTATTCTTTCAAAATCATTTATTTTAATTAAACAAAACGCTGTTTCGTTTGTAATAACTGCAATGAGTTTTACCATTAAAGAACTGGAATCGCTTTCCGGCATCAAGGCCCACACCATTCGCATCTGGGAACAACGCTATGGTTTCCTAACGCCTTCCCGCACAGAAACCAATATCCGGCGCTACAGTAATGATGAACTGAAAACCTTGCTTACTGTTGCATTACTTAATAAATACGGATATAAGATATCGAAGATCGATTCCATGTCGTACGACCAAAGGACCAGGGCCGTGATGGATTTATCGGAGCAGGAAGCTTCAACCGAAAGATTAATAAATAAAATGATCGGGTATATGATCGATATGAGGAATATCGAATTCGAAAAACTACTTAACGATCATATCAATGAACATGGAATTGAAAAAACCATTACCGAAATCATTTTTTATTTTTTGGAAAGGGTTGGCATTTTGTGGCATACCAATCATATATTGCCTGTACAGGAACATATTGTTTCCAACATCGTGCGTCAAAAGATTTTAAGTGCCATTGATGGTTTGCCATTGGTTCACAAACAGGAGCCCGTTTTTTTATTGTTTTTGCCGGAAGATGAACATCATGAAATGGGACTGTTGTTTGTGTATTACCTGCTTCGCAAAAAAAGACTTCCTGTAATCTATCTTGGTTCCAGTGTTCCTTTAAAGGATGTTCAATTTCTCTTTGATAATAAAACTCCCGACTATCTCTATCTCCATCTTACTTCATTTCCAAGAAAGCACGACCTTGCCAAATACCTATCTATTCTTTCTGAAAGAATTCCCCGGACCAAAATTTTGTTATCAGGCTCAGCCATTATTGATTATAAAAAGCCCCTGCCTCACAATACCATGAGATTTCAATCACTGGATGAAGTAATCTTGTATATCAAAGCTATTTAGGTCAAAAAATTTTGTTTAACGATTTATTTGTTTTATTAAACAAAGTTTTGTTTAACTTTATACCTAAAATAGTTAAACAAAATGAGCATCCTTGAATTTAATAGTTTGGTGTTGAATCACTCGGAAAGCTTAAAGCCATTTGCTATTTCTCTGACCCGCGACTACGAGGACGCGAAGGATCTTTGCCAGGAAACCTTGTACAAGGCTTTTGCTTATCGCGAAAAATATGAGCAAGGCACAAACATCAAGGCATGGTTATACACCATCATGCGAAATATTTTTATAAACAACTATCGCAGAAATGTAAGAAAAGAAACCATAGTGGAAACTATCAAACACTCTCAACTGCCTTACGTCAGTTCTTCGGAAATCAATGCCGGTTTAAAGGAAATTGAGTTGGCTATACATAAGTTACCGTCAATTTTCAAAACAGCTTGTCTTCTTTATTTGGAAGGTTATAAATATCACGAAATAGCTGTTGCATTGAACGAGCCTTTAGGCACTATCAAAAGCCGTATTCATTTCGCCAAAAAAAATTTGCAAAAACAATTAGACCGGTGAGTAAAAAGGTAATTATAATCGGCGCCGGGTTTGCAGGCCTTTCCGCAGCTGCTTTTATGGCTAAAGCAGGCTGGGAGGTTACGGTTATTGAAAAAAATAAAACGGCAGGTGGAAGGGCTAAGCAATTAGTAGCTGACGGCTTCACATTTGATATGGGACCAAGCTGGTATTGGATGCCTGATGTGTTTGAACGGTTTTTTAAACAGTTTGGAAAAAAAGTTACAGACTACTATTCTCTTGTTCGCTTAAACCCATCTTACCGGGTTTACTGGGAAAAAGGTTTCAGTGATATTCCTGCAGATTACAATGAATTGAAAAATTTGTTCGAGAGCATTGAAAAGGGTAGTTCAGAAAAATTAGACCATTACTTGCAGGAGGCGTTTGTCAAATATAAAATCGGCATGCAGGACCTGGTTTATAAACCCGGTCAGTCGCTCACAGAATTCTTTGATTTGAGGGCTTTGAAAAATCTTCTGAAGCTCGATGTGTTTACTTCTATCCGGTCTCATGTTGCCAAACATTTCCAGGATGAGCGTCTGCGACTGCTCATGGAATTTCCTGTTTTGTTTTTAGGCGCATTACCACAAAATACACCCGCTCTTTACAGCCTTATGAACTACGCGGACATGGTTGGTGGTACGTGGTATCCCGAGGGCGGTATGTATACAGTTGTAATGGCAATGCAAAAGCTGGCAGAGCAGCAGGGAGCAAGATTTATATTTGAAGAAGACGCAAAGGAAATAACCATTGAAAAAGGGAAGGCGAAAAAGCTGATTACCGATAAGAGTGAATTTCAAGCTGACGTTATTATCAGCGGTGCTGATTATTATTTTACAGAACGCAATTTATTGCCCCGGGATTATCGTAGCTATTCAGAAGAGTACTGGAATAAAAAAGTACTGGCCCCATCCTGTTTACTGTATTACATAGGACTAAATAAAAAACTGGATGGCGTACTTCATCATTCTTTGTTTTTTGATGTTCCTTTTGCGCAACATGCATCAGATATATATAGTGATCCTAAATGGCCAGCTGAACCTTTGTTTTATTTAAGTGTTAGTTCAAAAACCGATGATAGCATTGCACCTCCTGGTTGCGAGAATCTTGTGATTTTGGTTCCCGTAGCGTCGGGATTAAATGGTGATTCAGAGGAATTGAGAGATCAATATTTTCAAAAAATCATGTCCCGGTTGGAGAAGCACACCAATCAATCAATTAGCGACGCCATTATTTTCAAAAAAACATTTTCTGTTTCAGATTTTATTAGTGAATACAATTCGTACAAAGGAAATGCGTATGGTTTGGCCAATGTGCTTAGTCAAACGGCCATTCTACGACCTTCCTGCCAAAGTAAAAAACTGAAAAATCTTTTTTATACAGGCCAGTTCACTGTTCCAGGTCCCGGTGTTCCACCTAGCCTGATCAGTGGGGAGGTGGTTTCAAAACAGGTTCTGAAATATTTCAATAATTAGCCTATGACACTGGAATTGTTCCATAAGGTTACACAGGAATGCAGCAGGATAGTTACTATGCGCTACAGTACCTCATTTTCTTCGGCCATTAAATTATTGCACACTGATTTGCGCCACCCTATATTTAATATTTACGGCGTCGTTCGGTTTGCTGATGAAATCGTGGATACATTTCACGGTTTTGACAAAGCCGAATTACTTGAAAAGTTCAAAAATGAAACATTCGATGCCATCGAGCGGGGCATCAGTTTGAACCCGATCCTTAATAGTTTTCAACAAACCGTCAATCAATACAAAATCGATCACGAACTGATCCATGCTTTTTTCAGGAGTATGGAATCAGATCTTAGGCAAAACCGTTATGACCAGCAGGGTTATGAAGAATATATTTACGGCTCTGCAGAAGTAGTGGGGCTGATGTGCCTCTATGTTTTCTGTGAAGGAGACAAGATGTTGTATGAAAAACTAAGGCATCATGCGCAGGCGCTTGGGGCTGCCTTTCAAAAAATAAACTTTCTCCGGGATCTAAAAGCAGATTACCAGGATCTGTCACGCCTTTATTTCCCGGGGTGCGATTTTCATAAATTTACAGAAGCAGATAAGCTGCAAATTGAAAATGACATTGAGCAGGACTTCAATAAGGCTTATCAGGGCATCTTAAAACTTCCTATCAAGGCCAGGTTTGGTGTATATGTTGCTTATAAATATTATTATTCCCTGTTTAGAAAAATAAAAAGTACAAAACCACATCACATTTTGCACCGAAGAATTCGTATACCTAATCACCTTAAACTTTGTATCGTATTCAGGGCAAGTTTGAAAAATGGTTTAGGTTTAATTTAGAAAGGTTCAAAAAGTTCAAGAGGTTCAAGAAGTTCAAGAAGTTCAAGAAGTAACTGGAAATAAATTATGAAGAAACAACAGGTAGTACTGGTTAATGAAAAAGATGAACCGATCGGTTTCATGGAGAAAATGGAAGCTCACCAAAAGGGTGTACTCCACCGTGCCTTCAGCGTTTTTATATTCGATAGCAAGGGTAGAATGTTATTGCAGCAACGCTCGGCGGAAAAATATCATGGCGCCCATCTATGGACAAATGCATGTTGCAGCCACCCGTTCCCGGACGAGGACTCGAAAGAGGCTGCACAAAGAAGGCTGCAGGAGGAATTGGGTTTCACAACGGAATTGCATGAAATCTTTTCCTTCATTTATAAAGCACAGGTTGAAAATAATCTGATTGAACATGAATTTGATCACGTATTTGCAGGAGAGTATGAAAATAAAATTCAACCCAATCCTACCGAGGTGTCAGGTTGTTATTATGCAACCATTGATCAAATAAAAAAAGATATTGAAAAAGAGCCTTCAAAATTTACGGCATGGTTCAAGATTGCTTTTCCTGATATTGAAAAATGGTGGACAGAAAAATATGATCCTATAAATCAGAAGTCGGAGGCATAGGTACGACGACGAATGATACCTTATATAATTAGCGAACGAAAAACATAGATCAATGACGTGGATATTTTTTATACTCTTACTACTGGCCACTTTCCTGATTATGGAGGGTGTAACATGGCTCACACATAAATATGTGATGCACGGATTGCTATGGCACCTGCACAGGGACCATCATCAAAAAGAACCCGGCTTTTTCGAAAAGAATGATTGGTTCTTTATCATTTTTGCAGTGCCAAGTATGTTACTTATTTTATTTGGAACCAGCAATACTATTTGGTGGATGCAGGCAATAGGTTTTGGAATTATGGCTTACGGTGCTGCTTACTTTCTTGTGCACGACGTTATTATTCATCAACGCTTTAAATGGTTCAGTCGCAGTAATAATACTTATGTTAGGGCCATTCGGTGGGCACACAAAATGCACCATAAACATTTGGATAAGTATGACGGAGAAAGTTTTGGCATGCTGATGGTGCATAAAAAGTATTGGGAGAAAGTTCGAAGAGATAAAAAACTAATGGCAGCAAAGAAGGTTGGTTATGCACCTGATGGCACCTTGTCTCCCACAAGTGGAAGTTAAGGACTGGAAGTATTTTCGTAATTCAAACTTTTTTTTCAGCTAGTATTAGTTAGAGACTGTCCTGGTATTTATATTATGAACTTCAGTTGCATTGTAAAACTTCATTCCTTGTTTTGTAATTCAAAAGTGCATTGAGAACATTTTTGCGATATGATTTTATTATCTGTGGTGCTGGGTGTGCCGGATTAAGCCTTGTCATGCATATGATCGAGTCAGGAAAATTTTCTGATAAAAAAATTCTTATCATCGACAAGGACCCGAAACATGCCAATGACAGAACCTGGTGCTTTTGGCAAAAGGGTGAAGGAATGTTTGAACAGATCATTTACAGTCAATGGAAAAAGCTTCTGTTCCACGGAGAAAATTATTCCAGTCAACTTGAAATTGAGCCTTATTACTACAAGATGATTCGTGGAATTGATTTTTATGAATATTGCTTCAAAAAGATCCGGCAACAGGTTAATATCGATATTCTTTTCGGGAAAGTAGATCGGCTCCCAGCTGAAACAAACACCGGTGTCATTGTAGATGGACAGACAATTTATGCTGATTATGTCTTCAACAGCATCCTTTTTGAAAAGCCTACGCTCCATAAAAATGAATCCTGGTTACTTCAACATTTTAAAGGTTGGACAATAGAAACGGCAGAAGATTGTTTCGATGAAAATGTAGGAACACTAATGGATTTTAGAACCAACCAGGATTTCGGAACTGCATTTTATTATGTATTGCCTTTCAGCCCGAGGCTGGCGTTAGTCGAATACACTTTGTTTTCCGATGAATTACTTGAGCAGGACCGGTACGATGAGGGGCTTGAATTCTATATAAAAAATATCTTGAAAATTTCATCCTATGAGATAAATGAAAAGGAATTTGGCGTCATTCCAATGACCGACTTTAAATTCCCATCACACGAAAACAATGTTATCAATATTGGAACAGCCGGGGGGCAAACGAAAGGATCAAGCGGCTATACTTTTAACTTCATTCAAAAGCATTCAAAGGTAATTGTAGATTCATTGGTTAAAACAGGTAAGCCCTTCGTATCTCCCACTTCCAGGAGATTTAATTTTTACGACGGTGTTTTGCTAAAAGTTTTAAAAGAAGAAGGTATGTCAGGGAAAAAACTGTTTACAGAACTGTTTAAAAATAACTCCGTCGAAAAAGTTTTCAAATTTCTGGATAATGAAACGGCTCTTGCCGAGGAAATAAAAATTATCACTACACTACCTACTCTGCCCTTTCTTAAGGCAGGTATCAAACAGTTAATTTAATTAGCGTACTCGTTAATGACCTGTACCAGTGTTTTTGCAGGTACTACTCCGGATTGTCTCCACTTTATCTCACCGTTTTTAAATAAAATCAAAGTAGGAACACCTTGTATTTGAAAATGTTCTGCAGCCTCCCGGTTGCGGTCAACATCTACTTTGATAATTGTTGCGGTATCTCCTAATTTGTCTTTTGCTTCTTTTAATATAGGCGCCATCATTTTACAGGGCCCACACCATTCTGCCGAAAAGTCAACTAACACGGGCTTTCCTGAATTGATCACGTCTTGAAAATTTGCCATAACAAAGATTTAGATACAAAAATAATTGTGAATAAACCTGTTTATAAGTGGTATCAAGTTTAATTGCATTACTATGGTTAAAGGAACAAGTATTGTACCCATTTATTCATGAAATCGATTCAGCATCTTTCCCCTTGCGAACAAAAGCATTTTATTTTGTGCGATTGTGGCGTCTACATTGATATGCGCAATCTCTGCGAAGTGTTTGAACACATGCATTCGAATTTACCAGAACCTGAATGGAGCCACTCTATTAAAAAAGGTGAGCCTTTTATTCATTTGAAGTCGGGGAGCGAGATCAATTTAAATTAGGCTCGACAGGCCTTTCAGGATTTTATTGAGGTCAATCCCTTTTTCCAGGACCCCTTTAAACAAGTCGCCTTCGCCCTTCACTCTTTCCAGGATATTTTTCATATTGAAGTCCACGATCTGCAAACCTTTTTTTACTTCATCCCAATGAAGAGGAGCAGAAACAGTTGCGCCGGGCTTTGGCCGTATAGAATACGGTGCACAAATAGTTTGAATGGGCCTGTTTTGTAAATAATCAATATAAATTTTATCCTTTCGTTTTCTCGGGTCACGGACAAGGCTTGTAAAAGAAGGTAGTTCTTCATGAACCAGGTTGGCAATCAATTCGGCTAACTGTTTTGATTGTTCATAATTATATTTTGCTCCCAGTGGAATGTAAATATGAATGCCCGTTGAACCTGAAGTTTTCGGGAAAGAAGGAATTTGCACGCTGTCCAAAACCTGTCGGACAATCTGCGCTGTTTCAATAACTTTCTCAAATGAAATTTCTCCGGGATCCAGGTCTATGACACTCCAATCGGGATACAACGGAGTTTGCGCTCTTGAATGCCAGGGATTCATTTCAATACATCCAAGGTTTGCCATATAAATCAATGAAGCGGTGTTGGTGCAAATCAAAAAATCCTTTGGTTCACCGGTTGACTCACTAAAGCGATTAAAAGTTTTCAGCCATTTGTCTACCTTACCACCCATGTTCTTATGGTAAAAGCTTTCGCCATTAATGCCATTGGGAAAACGGTTTAAAGACTGGGGACGGTCTTTCATGTATGGCATAATGTAATCTGCAATGTTGTAATAGTATTTCAACATTTCACCCTTTGAAATATTTTCTTTGGGCCAATAAATTTTTTTGAGGTTTGTGAGTTTGAGATCATGGCCGTCAATAGTAATTAACTGGGATTCTTTTCTTATATCAATAAACTTTGCTTCTTCCTCCTTGACGTTTTCAATAATTTTATCTGTGTCCTGTTCTTCTTTAGTATTCAATTCAAATGCAGCTTTATCTTCCCGTAAGCCCTGGAATGAAGCATGACGCATTAAGCCTTCATTTGTCAGCTCTGAATATTTCACTTCGCAAACTAAAAATGGTTTGAGCCAGACGATTTCACTACCGGTAATGACCGGTTTTTTATCGAAAGGAAGTGTTTTTGTGATAAGAGGCTTCATTTTTTGAATGAGGTTTTCCTGCATCAATTCAGTAAAGCCGGTGCCCGACTGACCTATGAATTTTAATTTCCCTTCTTCATAAATACCCAATATCAATGAACTAAATAACCGATCGGTGTCTCTTTTCCTTGTATAGCCGCAAATCACTGCTTCATGTCTTTCTTCGACCTTAATTTTCAACCAGGTTTTTGCACGAGAATCCGGTATGTAAACTGAATCCTTCTTTTTGGCGATGATACCCTCAAGATTATTTTTCTTTGCTATCTCAAAAAAATCATTTCCAATGTCATCGATATGATCGCTGTAACGAATGATGCCTGATTCAGGCATCAGCTGTTTTAATATTTCCCTTCGCAAATACAATGGCTCATTCGTAATATTAAGTCCATCAATCCATAGTAGATCAAAAACATAATAAACCAAATGGCCCTGTCTTTGTGTATCCCACAATTGTATTTTGTTGAAATCGGGAACCCCCTCATCGTTTAATACAACAACTTCACCGTCTATTATTGCATCGATCTGCCATTCCATTAATGCTTTTTGAACATTGTCGAATTGTTTATTGAATGCATTGTTTTTTCTGGAGCGTAGATCAACCTTTCCTGAGTTTAAGTAAGCCAATGTTCTATACCCATCCAGTTTTAATTCAAACTGCCATTCACTATCGGTAAAAGCCTCATCAACCAAAGTGGTGAGCATGGGACGCAGATTGACTGGCATTTTTGATTTGGGAGCATTAGGAATTTTTCTTTTAATGATCTCCAGAATACTCGAATAGTCTTTTCGTGCTCTAACGTCAACAACAATATTTGAATTCTTTGTTTTTGAAGATTTGGACGCAGCTTTTTTTGGAGGAATTTTTTTCAACGATGGTAGCTCCTTTTGTTTTAGGTTCTTTGAATGCAGTTTGTTTTCCTGGCGGCTCATTTGATATAGTTACAAAAAAGAAATGCCATCGACTATTGTGCGAGATGGAAGATTTGTATAAATCGTTGAGAGATAAAGCACTAGAACTTATCCACCGCAATGCACAAGTATTCACATTCATGAACCATACTTGTTAATAAACCAGTCAACGTTTTCATTTTCAAATAAGGGCAAGGGCTGTTGAGTCTGAAAAAATATGTGTGAGTTATGGGGATAAAAATGATTCTTATACCTTTTATAAAACTCAGCCAGATCGATAAAGCTGAGTTGTATACTAATTCCCTTTTATAATTGTCTGTGATAAACATAGAAATTCGTAGCACAAACTACTGACATAAGAGGATCGAATTTTTTCTCTGCATTAAAGAAATGTATGCTTCTCTTTATCATAAACGATCCGGATCATTGCTGATTTCGTTTTGGTTGAGGAGAGAAACAACTGATATTTCTTGGTTCCTGCAGTAATTATTAACAGGGCTGTATTCGGTGGTATGGTGCCTAGGTTATCCGCCAGCATTTCCACTTCGAAAAATGTATTACTCAAATTTACAGTAACATAAGTAGTAATAGGTCTTGCGGATAACAATTGACGGGATACCACCACTTTTTTATTGACGGTTACTGTAATTGAATCTCCGTCTATGGTAGCATTATCATAAAAATCCAGGCGGATGGTGCCGGTGTCCACTGCTACTTCCGGAATTTCTTTAAATGCAGATTCTTTAATGCGAGATAGTTTTATTGGCCCGGTGCTGCAATCCATGCCTGTATTCATTATTTTACCATCCCAATTACCTTGCAGCATTTCAACTTTCCCTTCCTTAGTGTAGGTGAGGTAAAAATTTTTAATACAGATGGTACAGGTGTGAGGAATGTGGTAAGTGGTTACATACTCTTCGTGCAAGATCAATTTTTTAGAAGCTGAATCATAAGTGCCGGTTAGTTTTTTCTTTACATAATAGTTTACATTTTCGTAATGGTAAGAATCTCCAAAAACCGTTGTACCCCGGATGCGTAGTTGTAATTCAATATTATTCACTCCAAAGCATCCTCCCGGCATGGATAGTCTTCCTGTCCAATAGCCGCTTAGGTCCTGCGCCTTTGAAAAACTGCTTGCGAAAAGAAGAAAAATTATAAACAGGGGAGTCTTCACAAAAAGAAATTAGAAACAATTTACCTGAACAAAACCGAAAATTATGTGAAAGGTAAAGGATAAGTGCATATAACATATGAACAATTACGCCCATGTAACTTAAGTGTAAAGTCCCTATTGCAAAAAAAAAAAACACGTAGTACTTTGCACCTATGGAATTCGAAACTACCCTACACGGCGAAAACTACCGGTTTTCTTTGCTTTATAAAACGAAAACCTGGCGATGTGCCGATGATCTACCGATGAAAACAGTTGAAAAATTAGGTGTGGCCATCGAAGAACATTTGCACGTATTACATGCTTAAGATCTTATCACCTGCACTTTAAGCCGTCTCCTGGCTGTCATATCTTTTTTCGCAAGAATCGGGTTTAATACCAGGTTCAATAAAAATAGTTTTGTGGTAGAAATTGATGATGATGAAACCACAGGATAATATAAATTTCAAAAGAATAACTGAGGCAATTGCATATCTCACACAAAATTTTAAGGAACAACCTAATCTGGATGAAGTCGCGCAGAAAGTGCATCTGAGTCCCTTCCATTTTCAACGACTGTTTACTGATTGGGCTGGAGTTAGCCCAAAAAAATTTCTTCAGTTTTTGACAATCGAATACGCAAAGAATATCCTGAAAGAAAAACAGTCCAGTTTATTTGATGCTGCTTTTGAAACCGGGCTGTCGGGTACTGGAAGGTTACATGACCTTTTTATTAAAATTGAAGGAATGACTCCCGGCGAATATAAAACCGGTGGAGATTCATTGTTAATCAAATACAGCTTTGCTGAAAGTCCGTTCGGTAATTTATTGGTGGCATCTACTGAGAAAGGGATTTGCCATATGTCTTTTGCAGATGATGAACAGGATGCTTTCAATTATCTGAAGCAACAATTCCCTAATGCCGCATACAAACAAATGGTTGACCTAATTCAGCAAAATGCACTTTATATTTTTACACACGACTGGTCAAGGCTTGACCAGGTAAAACTTCACTTAAAGGGAACTGCATTTCAATTGAAAGTTTGGGAAACACTTTTAAAAATTCCAATGGGCAGTCTTGCAACTTATAAAGCAGTTGCAGCCAATATCAATAATCCAAATGCGTTACGGGCTGTTGGTTCTGCAATTGGCCAAAATCCTGTAGCATTTATTATCCCTTGTCACCGGGTTATTCAATCAGCAGGAACCTTTGGTAATTATCACTGGGGAATTAACCGTAAAACCGCCATGATTGGCTGGGAAGCGGCAAAGGTTTGAACAGCTTAAATCTGTCTTTCAATACTAGATGGTGAATGAAAGAGCCAATGCGCTTAAGCAAAGGATAGTGACTTTTTCTAAAAAAGTTTAGTAGCCCGGACAAGAATCGAACTTGTATCTAGAGTTTAGGAAACTCCTATTCTATCCATTGAACTACCGGGCCAAAAGAACAGCTGGGGGAGCAAAAATAATGGTTTACCTCGTTTTAATCTTACCCAACTTCCCTTCAACTTTTTCATAAAAAGCTTTTTATCACTTTTCTTATTCAAATATTGTTTTTAGAATACTTCGGAGGATTAATAAAATCCCTATAAAGCCGCTACGTTGCTTTTTCGGGACCTGCGAAAAAGTAATGCTGATTTTTGTATAAGCCCTATTACCTTGATACCATTCTTTTACGTTTTCCGTTTAACATTTGACCTACTTGTCATAACTGTGGCCTGAAAGAATATGATCACGATAAGTTTTTTAAGTAAGAGAAATTTTTATGCAGAAGTATGAATATTGGATTGAAATAAACGACGCTATAAACAAACTCGCTTAAATTTGCATCCCTTTTATATTTACTATGAAATTTTATAACTGGCTCATCAAATACCGGATTTATATTGGTTTAATCCTCATAATAGCAGGAGTTGCCTTGAATGTAACGATCAGTGGTTTCTGGCCAGTATTTCCTCTATATTTAGTAGGTGTGATTTTAATTGCCGGTCATTTTTTCTTTGGGCCTTTGCGTTTGATACAGGAACACCTGGAAAGTGGTAATGTTGAGGAAGCACAAAAAATCATCGACTCCGTTAAATTCCCCAACCTTCTTTATAAACCCATTCGTTCCGTTTACTATACGCTTAAAGGCAACCTGGCAATGATGAACCAGGATTTTGACACTGCGGAAAAAAATATGAAGAAAGGCCTGGATCTGGGTATGCCAATGAAAGAAGCCGAAGGCGCCAGCATGCTTCAAATGGGTATGCTTTCCATGCAGAAAAATGATCTGAAACAGGCAGAAGGCTACATTCGTGCTGCTATTCGTAAAGGATTGCCGGATAAAGAAAATCTTGCTGCAGCGTATCTTCAAATGTGCAGCCTGATGATGAATAAAAGGGAATTTCGTGCTGCTAAGGATTTCTTCAGAAAGGCAAAGGCCTTAAGACCAACTACCCCGCAAATAGTTGATCAAATTAAGCAGATTGAAAAATATATTTCAAGAATTCCAGGCTAGTATTTTATTCTAATGTTCATCATTTGACCAGGCCAGCGTCCGAATAATTCATTGATTTTTTCAAATCGGTAGGAAAAAATTTCAATAAGTTTCCTTTTTACAATTGGATGGGCTGCTCTCCCAAATACTCCAAACGGTAAACGGTAATGAACAATATCCGTCATCTCTGTTCCACCCTCAATTGCTTTGAAGTGATGCTGGTGATGCCATAATTTGTAAGGTCCTTTGCGCTGCTCATCCACAAACATTTTGTTCGTTTGGATATGCTTGATCTCTGTTACCCACGAAATACCAATACCGGCAAGTGGCATCACTTTATAGGTGAGCATCTGCCCGGCATACACTTCATCTCCAAAAATTTCGTTGGTTACTTTAAGATTAAGAAACGGTGGCGTGATGGTTAAAAGGTTATGGGCATCAGAGAAGAAATTCCATGTCTCCTTTAATGATAGAGGCAATTTTTGATTGCTCATCAAATTGTGAACTGTGCCCATAATTAAATAACAATCCATTAGGGGGATTGTTGTTTTAATTTATCCCCACATTTATCACCGCATCTAAATTGATTGATCCGTAAACATCAAGAAAATATTCATTTACAGAGGGTGTTTTCACTTATTGTCTTTGCTTACCATGAGTAAAGCCTTCGCTTTCCAAAGAAGACGCTGTGTAGTGTCCTTTTTGTTTTGCTCTCTCCAATCATGGCTTTGTGGCAACATGATGAATAAGTCTCATCAAAAAATATTTACTAAATATCCATCAATTTGCGATAAACGTATTATCTATGCTAAATCTCATTACTTATTACCAAATCCTTTCTTGATGAAGAAGCTTTTTCGACTTTACCTACCCTTGGTTATTTTTATCAATTCGAACATTTTGGTTTTTTCCCAGGATACCCGGACCCAATATCCAGGCTTTTTGAAAAACGCCTATTTCAATTTTAATTTCGGATATATCAATTTTCCTTTTTCATCTGAGCAATTGGAAACGGGCTATAATGCAGAGTCAGTTACCAATCATCATTTTGGAATGCGACTGATCTTTTTTGGCCACCAGTTTACCAAAAATCTTGCGGCCCAGGTTAGCTATATGAAACCTCTTCAATATGCTATCTATAATAATATTAATGGGGATCAACAAAAACATTCTGTGTGGATGCATTCAGGAACACTTTCTTTAAAAGGACAAGTACCGCTCTCCAAAAAAATTTCAACATATGGTGAAGCTGGCCTCGCTATTTTTAGCCGCCGCGGAATTAAAATAGACAACTCCTTTGCCGTAAAAGATTATAGTTACAGTACAGTATTGTTAGGAACAGGACTGGAATATCATATCAATCCAAAATGGGGCATACTGGCTAATTTTAATTATGCTCCTGGCAACTCCGAAAACAAACAGCCGCATGAAATTTTTTATTCAGCAGGAGTTCGATATAATTTAACGCCCATTCCTGAAGAAGTGGTAAAGCGAAACGCGGAAGCAGGATATAACTTCCCAAAAAATTTATTGCAGGTTGGCTATTCTACTAACGCATCCGGATATGGACCGAACAATTTTCTTTCAAAAGAAGTACCCATATTCTGGGGCGGTGGTATTGAGGTTGAAAAGGGCCTCACGGTTCGCTACCAAAAAAACATTTTTCATACAAAGAAAGTTTTTGCTTTTGATGCAGGCGTGAGTGCGGGATACTGGAAGAGTAAAGAATTAAAGGAAGATTTTTATACTTTATCCATTTTTCCAATGCTTCGTTTTACAGCCGTTCGATCCAATATAGCGGATATTTACCTTTTTTATTCCGTTGCCGGACCAACCTATATTTCCAAAACAATTATAGATGAAAAAGACAGCGGCAAGCATTTCACGTTCCAGGATTTTATGGGTTTTGGTGGTTTCTTTGGCAAGAAAAAACATTTGAATACTGAACTAAGTATAAACCACTACTCCAACGGAAATATTTTTGTTTACAACCGCGGTGTGAAGATTCCGCTGACGTTTACACTTGGTTACAGTTTTTAATTTGTGGGACTTGGTGTAATTGATTATTGTTTCAAATATTTTTGCATCTATCTTTCGCTAAAAAATAGTTTCCATGGAAAAGTCAAGTCAGACAAACGAGGTATTTGCTCAGCAAACCCGGAGAGAATTACCGGGGATGTTGAATGTTCTTACGATACTTACTTTTATCGGCTGTGGGATTGCGTACCTGAGTACTTTCTACAGTTACATTACAGGTAATAATCCTGACAAGCAAATTGAAGAATTAAATGAGGCAAGGGAAAAAGTAGGTGATAGCGGATTTGGAGCTAAGATGATTGATAGCTCTTTAGATATGGTTCAGAAGTCCTACGAAAACAGATATCTCTTACTTATTTCGGGTTTAATTTTTACTACACTTTGTCTTATTGGTGCGCTGCAGATGCGCAAACTTAAAAGACCCGGTTATTACTATTATTTAATCGGCGAGTTGGCTCCCATTGTATTAATGGCCGGGTTGTTTGGTTCAAGTATTTTTGGAGCTATAATGTTGATTTTTGGATCATTAATAGCAATTGTATTTGTAGTATTATACAGTACCCAGTTAAAATATTTGGAAAATAAGTAGCATTACTTAATTCTCGAAACTCAACAGGTATGCACTCATAAGTTGCGTACCTTCATTCAATAATCTTTTGTATGAAACTTTTTGTGGCCGGTCTTCCTTACGATTTCGATGATGCGGAACTGATGGAATTTTTTGAAAAATTTGGTAAGGTCAATTCTGCCAAAGTTGCCATTGACAAAGAAACCGGCAAAAGCAGGGGATTTGCTTTCGTAGACATGCTTAATGAAGACGAGGCAAAGGAGGCCATTGAAGGCTTAAATGGCCTGGAGCTTGGACGGGGGAAAACAATGGTGGTAAAAGAGGCTGATGACAAAGGCTCAGGCGGCGGCGGAGGTTATAGAGGTGGAGGTGGTGGTTACCGTGGCGGAGGTGGCGGTGGATTTAATAAAGGTGGTGGAGGTTT
>Ga0193740_1000219_pt1 | contig 16508 bp, 17 predicted proteins | sample L2s1metaG_FD_145072 | JGI IMG/M metagenome (GOLD analysis project Ga0193740, IMG submission 145072) | Soil microbial communities from a riparian zone of the East river system, Colorado, United States - L2s1 | ecosystem: Environmental > Terrestrial > Soil > Riparian zone | place: USA: East River... | reverse complement strand
TGCTTCTCTTCTGTCAAGACGAATTGATCTGAATGCATCTGCATCAGCCAACTTTAATAAGGTTGCTTCAGGTAAACCAAGATCACGCAGCTCATTAACAGAAGAAAAACTTTTTGTTCTGCCTGCTATCAATATTTTGATATCCTCTTCTCTTAAGCCTTTCACTTGTCGAAAACCTAATCGTAGCGCATTTCCCTTTGTAGGAAAAGTTTCTAAAGCCCCCTTTAGGGGGTTTGGGGGCTCCAGCTTATTGTCCCAATCAGAATAATTAATATCTACCTCTCTTACTTCCACTCCATGCTTTTGTGCATCGATCACGATTTGTGCAGGCTGATAAAATCCCATTGGCATACTGTTCAATAAGGCACAGGCAAATACATCCGGGTAATAACATTTGATCCAGGCAGAAACATATACCAGCAATGCAAAGCTTGCCGCATGACTTTCAGGAAAACCATAACTGCCAAAACCTTCTAATTGTTTAAATACACGTTGGGCATATTCCAATGTATAACCCCGTTGCGTCATTCCGTTGATCAGCTTTTCATGAAAACTGCTAACCATTCCTTTTGCTTTAAATGTTGCCATACTTCTTCGCAGTTCATCCGCTTCAGCAGGAGTAAAACCTGCAGCAATAATTGCGATCTTCATAGCCTGTTCCTGGAATAATGGAACACCCAATGTTCTTTTCAATATTTCTTCTACTTCCGGAGATGGATATTCAACAGGCTCTTCATTATTACGCCGGCGTAAAAAAGGATGCACCATATCCCCCTGTATCGGTCCGGGTCTTACAATAGCTACTTCAATTACCAGGTCATAAAAACATCTTGGCTTCAATCTTGGTAACATCGATTGCTGTGCACGACTTTCAATTTGAAACACACCGATCGTATCGGCATGACAGATCATATTATATACCGCTGTATCATCCTGCGGAATATTTGCCAGGGTAAGATCAAGACCATACTGTTCTTTTGCCAGGTCAAACGCTTTACGGATACAGGTCAGCATACCCAATGCCAGCACATCGATCTTCAAAAAACCTAATGCATCAATATCATCTTTGTTCCATTCAATGCATGTTCGGTTCTCCATTCTTGCATTTAATATGGGACAGAGTTCGCTCAGCTTGCCACGGGTGATCACGAACCCCCCGGTATGCTGACCCAGTTGTCTTGGAAATCCGATATACTGTCTTGTCAGTTCAAGTACTTTGCGCAAATGTTTATCACTCGTATCAAACCCTTGTTCAGCAAATCGTTTGTCTTTAAATGTTTCTTCAGGAAATTCACCAATTGATCCAACCGCACCTGATAAATGATTGATCGCATCAACAGATAATCCCATTGCTTTCGCTACATCTCTTATGGCCCCTTTCTGGTGTTGCTGTGTAACAGTAGCCACAATAGCAGCACGGTCACGACCATATTTATTGTATATATATTGTATCACTTCTTCACGCCGCTCATGTTCAAAGTCCACATCAATATCAGGTGGTTCATTTCTTGCTGCTGAAATAAACCGTTCAAACAGGAGATCGAACTTGGTTGGATTAACGGAAGTAATACCTAAGCAAAAACAAATAGTGGAGTTGGCTGCCGAACCTCTTCCCTGGCAAAGTATTTTTTGTTCTCTTGCATAGCGAACAATATCATATACAGTCAAAAAATAAGAAGCATAATTCATTTGCTCAATAAACTTCAGCTCATAATTGATCGCATGGATCACTTTAGCAGGCAACACATCACCATAAATTTCTTTTGCACCCTTCCAAGCTAAATGAGTTAATTCTTCCAGCGGCGTTCTTCCTTCACTCGTGATCTCTACAGGATATTCATATTGCAAACTGTCCAATGAGAATTGACAGGCTTCTGCTAATTCTTGTGTTTTACCAATTGCACCAGGGTATTGCCGGAACAAGCGCAGCATTTCGTTTTCAGGTTTCAAATATCGTTCTGCATTTGGATGCAAGCGATAACCGGCATTATAGATCGTACACTTTTCACGGATGCAGGTAAGTATATCCTGCAACTGTCTTCTTTTAGGTATATGATAGTGCACATCATTGGTAGCAAGCATTGGCATATCCAGCTTTGCTGATAACTCCGCTAAACGATATAAATATTTATTATCATCACCTTGATAACGCCGCGTAGCTGCTATATAAAGATTTTTACCAAATGCTTCGCGGTATTCTTTTAAAACAATTTCAAATGAAGGATCAAAATTGAATGATTGATCCAATGCATCAGGCGGCACTACGACAAACTTTATTCCTTTTGCATGAGCGTATACATCTGCCTTGTATAAATGACACTCACCTTTCTCTGCTCGAAGATTACCGGTTGTCAATAGTTGACATAAACCTGAATACGCTTCTTTATCTGTAGGATAAGTCAGCAGGCTTTGTCCATCTAAAAGATCTAAACGGCAGCCAGGAATAATTTTTATTTCTTTCTTCTTTGCCGCAGCATGTGCACGAACAATACCGGCGAATGTATTCCGGTCTGTGATCGCTATTTTATCATAACCATAGATAGCCGCCTGCTCCACTAATTCTTCCGCATGCGAAGCGCCTCGCAAAAAACTAAAATTCGTCGTCACTTGTAGTTCGGTGTAGCTCATAATTAAATCATGCTTTAGTTAGTTAGTGGGTAAGTCGGTAAGTCCGAAAGTCGGGAAGACTAGACTGTAAAACTGTAACAATCATATTGAGATATTCTTTCTGACTTCCCATCTTCCGGACTTCACGTAGTAAAGTCAGAAAAGCCCGAAAGACGATTCTGTAAAACTGTAACAACCATATGGAGAAATTCTTTCCGACTTCCTGACTTCCAGTCATCCGGACTTCTTGTCATCCGGACTTCACACAAAGAACCCATGAACAAACCACCGATACGAAACATCATCATAATGCCCCAACCTGAATAACCAGTACCTGCATCCTTCTTCATCTTCCACATAATAATAATCACGATGCTGTCCCTGTTCTATCCACCATTCCTGTTCGATCCGTTCCGGTCCGTCTGCTTTTTTTATCGTATGCAGTTTTCCTTTGTAGCGAAAATTCATCGGCGGATAATCGGGAATAGGTGCAGTTACTTCAATGAATTCAGGTCTTGCTAATAATTGCAATGGTCTTGGCCGGTCAACCTTCCATTCAGTCGTTGTTGTTTCATCCAGTGACAAAACATTTTTCACTGATCGCTCAGGCCAATAATGTTCATCCGGTAAATAACGATGAATAGAATTCATACCGATCTTATAACTTAAGCGGTCCAGCAGTTCAGCAATTCGTTCATCATGCAATCCAGCTTCGCTGTTCCATATTTTTTCCTGCAGCGACGAATGATCTTCCACTTTCGTGGCATGCAGTATAAATAATTCGATACCTAATGCCGGTTCGATCGATGAGATCTTTAATTCAAACAAACGAAATAAATGATCCACATGATGGCTTGCACGGATAGTACCGATAGCGATCTCTTCGATCTTACCATCGATACGATAACATTTAAATATAGCAGTACGGATTCCTTTTCCTTCCTGTTTTAATCGCTTGCATAAATTTTCCAGTAAACGCTGCAAAGCAATTTCAATTCCGGTTGCAGTGACTATAGGTTCCAGGCATGGTAACCTTTCTTCATAAGGAGCCGGAGGATGAACAGGCTGAATGATCTCTTCTTCAGTTCCCAACGCCTGGTTGATCCGAGTAATAAGTCCGGAAGACCGAGAGTCCGAAAGTCCGAAGGTTTTCCACTCCTTCTTTCCGTCTTCCCGACTTCCGGACTTCCGGACTTTCTGACTTCCAAATCTTCTACGCAAAGCAGTTTGAGGCATCGTAATAAAATCTTTCACCTGTCTCAAACCCAATTTATTCAATCGCTCAACTGTATCATCATCTAATCGCAATGCGGCAGCAGGCAATGAAAGCAATGCCACAGCATGTTGCCCGGGTTCAATAATAAATTGATCCTTGCTGAATCTTGCAACCGCCCATGCAGTGCCGATGGTATCGGCGATCGCTGCTCTTACAGTATAGCCATGTTTTTGAAATCTTGCAATGATATCTTCTAAATAAAATTTATCACCGCCCCATAAATGCGAACATCCTGTTGCATCGATGATCAATCCATCATCACCATCAACAGCTACGCAGGGACTAAAACGAATACACCATTCAGCCATGCGCCTGAGTAACCGTTCTGCCAAACCTGGTTGTTCATCGGTTACCTGTAAAGAAGGAAAGATGGCTTTTGCATCGGCGGCTACCATACCCGGGTAGATGGATCGCTTCACCGCGGATTCATTTGCAGCACTGATCAGCTTTCGTCCATGATCAGGAACAACCAACACAAAAGGGAGATCACGAAGAAGGGGTTGACGAACGCTGAACCAGTCCGTTTTCAAATAAGGGAACCATATCGACACAAATCGTTTCACACTGCTTCTTTATGTTCTTCAATTGTTGAAGAAGTCTTGACAACAACTTCATTGAATTTTCCATTAGCCCATTTAAGCTGCCAGCTTCCTGGTTTACCATTACGAACTTTCAATAATTCAACATTTAACCTGGGAAAACCCACTCCCGGTAAACCATCTTCCGTTTCACTTTGCAACGAATGGATCTGCCAGCGGCATGTACAGGCAGTCGTGTTAAATATTCGTTGATGCGTACGCAGCAGGAAACCTGTTACACCACTTTGCTCGGTGGCCAGTTGCAATCGTCGTGATTGGATAAGATCAAGGGTATTGATCTCTCCTACTACGGCTGTTAATGCTTCGCACTTCAATGCCTCTTCAATCGTCCATAAAATTTCTTTTTGGTTGCGTAGCCGGATAAAAATTAGCTGTGCCGGGTTAATACCAAATGATATAAGTGCAGGAGGAAAGATGGTATGCGATGAACTGATCCATAATGCAGCACCGCCTTTTTTCAGTATTGATGATAATATGCCTGTTATAAAACCACTGCTGGCGGTTAAGCCTTCATGATCGTTACAAATAAATTCATGATTAACACCAAGAGGAAATAAGGAATTAGGAAAAGAATGGTTAATGGTCCCGATATCGATCTGTTGATTTTGATGCAGCAATGGTCTGAATCCCTGCAATGCAAGAATATCTTTCTTCAGTTGAGTGATAATATCGGCCTTCAATGCTGGCATTGATCATGATTCGTGTACAATAAGTTGGGTTAGTTATCACGATGCTCAGCAAGTTAGTAATATTTTACTAAATATATTAGTTTATTTGTGTTTCGAATTTATAAACTGAAATACATTGCTTATATAATTAAAACATTTGTGTCCGCCCCGCTGTCTTCGCCATCTTGAGTTTTCAAAAACACAAAAATGATCATGCGAGACCCCGGCGTGTCTAACATGATCAACATTCTTCGATGCACAAGTTATCGTACATGCAATGGCCAAATACTTTGACTGCTCTTAAAAAAATTCACTAATCGATACTACGATCTTTGATCTGAATGTCTTAGCGGGCAAAGCCTTTTATGAGATCAAGCAAACTACCTCCGTTTCTTTGCTGTTGTTCCTGTGCACCACCGGCAAGAGTTTTTACAATATCCAATAACCCGCCCCCATTACTTTGACTTCCTCCATTAAATTGATTTAGCAGTCCACCGATTCCGCCACCTTGTGAAGTGACTTCTTTACTTCTACCACCAGTTATCGACGCCAATAACTTTTCCAGGGAAAATGCCGAATCATTGGCATCGTTGCTTTTATTGATCAGCGTACCCAGTACATTGGGTATAAGATTGCCCGATAAATTATTGGCCTGGCTCGTACCCATTCTGAATTTATTCATAAGCTTAGACGCAAAATGCCCCATCATCATCGAGACTATCGGGTTGCCGAGCAAGCTTTTCTTATTTGTATTGCCGCCAAACATCGATAAAACGTTTTGCACGCCACCGCCGGCAACTACGTTACGAAGGCCTGAGGCGACAGTATTGGTGGCTTCAGCCACCACATCATTATTGTATTGATTAGGAACATCAGGATTATTAATTACAGTTTCTGTTGCTTCTCCCTTTACGAGATCAAATAATTCTTTTAGCATGGTTAATAATGTTTAGATAAATAATAAGGATGAGCCTGCTAAAACTGCGCCGGTTTAGCACTGGCGGAAATGAAAGTTATTGGCATGATGGCATACACTGAAAATCCAATTAAAGTTTCAACTCAGCTTCTATGGCACAATGTTTAATGGTGTTCATAAATTATTACTCTTATGGCACTCGATAAAAATGAGAAAAGATTAGTTGAAAAACTCGTAGAGGCATTAACCCTGATACAGGCAGACAAACAGGATATAGGAATTATATCGGAAACTAAAGAGATCGATGAGGATTTTCTTGCCAAAGCAAATCAAATTTTTAATGAAACTGAAGCATGCGATGTATGTCGTCATGCTTTCCACAGCTGGAGAAATACGTTAGATGATGAAACCATTTTGAGCTTTATTGATGATTGGATAAACTGGAAAAAACAAAACATAGATTTCAATCCAAAGGCCCGTATAGTAAAAATGAGAAAGAGGCTTTAGCCACTTCTGCAAATGCAATCGACCAATGATATGTTTTATTCCGGCACGAGTGGCGTAGACCTTCCTGTGCCGCGTTCGCAATACCCCGCAGCCTTCAGGGAAAAGAGCAGGTTACATTATTATGCCACTTTATTTAATAGTATTGAGATAAACAGTATTTTTTATAAACTCCCACGACATTCCACAGTTGTTAGCTGGGCTGAAGCCGTTCCGGATAATTTCAGGTTCACATTCAAAGTTTCTAAAACAATAACGCATGTAAAAGGTTTGGATTTTACAGTAAAAGATGTTGATGATTTTATTAAGACTGTTGAAAATATTGGTGATAAGAAAGGATGTTTGCTGGCACAGTTTCCGCCCTCGTTAACTATTGAAAAAATAAACCAGTTACAAAAGCTTTTAGAAACACTTGGGGAAACAACAGATAACAGGAATTGGAAAATAGCTATGGAATTCAGGAATTCATCCTGGTATGAACGGGAAGTTTATGAATTGCTTGAAGAGTTTAATGTAAGTATGGTCATTCATGATATACCAAGATCTGCTACACCATTGACCGAGGTGAGAGGTAACGTTATTTATCTGCGTTTTCATGGCCCTGAACCAAGATACCGTGGAGATTACAGTGACCATGTTTTAAAACAATATGCCACGTACATAAAGGCATGGTTAAATGAAAAAAAGATTGTCTATGCATATTTTAATAATACCGTAGGAGCTGCCGTTAAAAATCTGCAAACTTTAAATGGATATGTAAAATAAGATAACGTGTCCCATTACAAAAAGCTCCGTCGGCCCGGGTTCTTCGTCATCTTGAGTTTAGAGATGGAATGAAAAAAGCCTGTTGATTAATTTATTAAGGATGTAAAGAAATTTTGACAAATGATCCGTTAAGCAGCGTGGTATCCGAAGAAAGATTTATAAGCTTAATCGTGAAATTTCCGGATAACTTACTGCTTGCATTGGAAGTAATATTCACAGTTCCCGCTGCTCCTCCCAGTTCATAACCTGCATCATCAACGTAACGGACTTTGTTTGTGGATAGTGAAACCGTATAGGAACCGGGATTTAAAGATGTAAGATAGATACTGATCTTATAATCCCTTGGCACACTGGGATCACTTACTGCAATGTGATTAGGTCCTTTATCTAAGTCGATCTGCGTGATATATGCATTGGCACCCGTTGCAGAATGTGAACTGCTTTGATGCGTCCAGGTAAAGCTCCATTCGTTGTCATCTGATTGCTTGTCACAAGAGAAAACAACTATTGCGAGGATAAAAAACTTTGCAGTTTTATTCATAAAGCTGTTTGTTAAAGTGTTTCTTCATCATAAAATTATCAATTATTTGCGTCCGCCCGGGCTCTTCGCCATCTTGAGTTTTCAAAAACACAAAAAGGATCATGCCGCATCTAAGTAGATCTGTTACAAAATCACAACTAATAAGATTTCATAATGCGAGAATAATCTCATCACCTGGATTAACTGGCCGTTTACGGTCAGTTAATTGTAGTGTTGGAATTTTGGTTTATAAATCAATCATCATTGCGTTTTTACTTTCTGCGCCGGTTGATCTTATTTCTTAAAACCCGTCAGAAACTAATATAAAAACAGATGCCAGCAAAGTGGCCGACTGGCACATAAAAAGTAATGTGCATTTTTTGCATATTGCAACTTGAAAATTTGTTCAGTATTTTTATGAATGAGCCAGATAGAAATATACAAGACAAAGAATAAGCAGGCACATGTAGAAAATAGTGTTTGAAGATGAAACTGTTTGGCTAACTCAAAAACAAATAACTCAGCTTTTTGAAAGGGATCGAACTGTTATTACCAAGCATATTAGAAATATTTTTAAAGAGGGGGAATTGAAGGGAAAATCAGTATGTGCAAATTTTGCACATACCCCCAAAGATGGTAAAATCTAATAAGATTTCATAATAAGAGAATAATCTCATCATCGGTAATTAACCGGCAGTTTACAGTTAGTTAACTGTGGTGTTGGAATTTTGGTTTATTAAATCAAAATCAAAACCTTTTTATGAAATCAATCAAATTCGTGTTCTTAAAAGCAATTATTATTGTTTTTTTTACTTTCTGCGCCGGTTCATCTTATTCACAAAATCTGTCAGAAAATTATGTGAAAACAGAAGCAGCGAACAAAGTTCAGTTTATGGGAGTAGAAAATGATTTCCTGGTATTTGATCTTCTTTTCACTGAAGTTCCCGCTAAAGGGTGCACATTGAAAATTATGGATCATGCCGGTACTATCGTTTTTGAAGAAAGCATTTCTGGGAATTCTTTTTTTAGAAGATACAAAATGCCAAAGGAAGAGTTTTCAAAGATCAGCTTTAAAGCAATGGGTAAAGGATTTGTATTTAACCAGTCTTTTACAATTAAGAAAGAAGAGACACTTGTGGTAACCTCAGAATAAAGATCACAATCTGAAAGTAAAGTCGTTTAACGCGGCTTTACTTGTTTATAGAAGCCTTATTCCCTTTTCTTTCTTTTGCTTGCCCAAAAGAAAGAAACAAAGAAAAGAGCAGCCAAAAACAAATGCTCCGCTGTTTTTGGCAGGCCAACGCACAGGAAGAGTTTGAAAATTTGTAAAAACATTTTGTTACTGAACTGGTAGTTGAGGCTGTTGCTTCGTGCTTTTTGAATCTCATAAAGGCGCTGGAACATCATTAATACTGATAAAAAAAGGCGGAGAACTTTTTCTCCGCCGCACACGTAGAGTACTTTCATTGAACTGCCTAAAATCTTTTTTGTTCCAATCATTATCGATCATCCTGCCTTGTACCTCCAGGTGAATTCTATTGACAAACTATTTCATAAGGTTTATGATCTTGCTATGATGTATGTAAAAGTTTGGTAAGGATAAAATAACAAATGCTGTGCTAATTATTGTGTCGCCATTAAATTCGTATTATTACTATAATCGTTTAAAAAAAACGTGGAGATTTATTCTCGTTAATATCAGGGTGAAGCTAATTTATTTTGAAAAAGATAGAAAAGTAAAATCTATAAGCGGTGGGTAAAGGGTTTGTGTATAATCAGTCTTTTGCAATTAAGAAAGAAGAGACGCTTGTGGTAAACAGTAGCACAAAAGTTAAATCGGCTGTACATCGTTGCCGGGGTGCTTTTCTTTCGGGATTTTATCCTGAGCTTGTCGAAGGATTCTTTTGCACAAGGAAAAGAAAGAACATTATGAAAGAAGAAAAGCTCGTGGTAATTGTAGGGTAAAAAATTAAAGTTCAAAAATAAAGCCGCTTAACGCGGCTTTACTTATTTTATTCGCAGGTAGTTTTGGAGACGTGAAAGTAACTATTCATTAACCACTAAGACCTAACATTGAAAGTATTTATGGAAAAGTTGAAAAAGGTCAAGAATCAAAATAAATATTATATCACATTCGTGTTGATTGCATGATCAAAGTCAATTATCATCATTTACTTTTTATGTTCTTTTGGCTTGCCAACGCACATGAAGAGTTTGAAAGTTTGTAAAAGCATTTTGTTATCGATAGTTGAGGCTGCTGCTTCGTGCTACTTGAAACTCATAGAGGCGCTGTCTTTTTCGTTTGCATTCCTGAAAAATGTTCATGGACTATAGACAACGAAAAAGAAGGCGCTGGAAAATTCATGATAGACTGAAACAAGATTTGTGGAGTATCGATTATAAAAACACAACTATCGTCGATGGAGATGATAAGAATTGTTTAGCTATGTTAACAGTAGTACAAAAGTAACATCAATCCCGAACAGCTATCGGGACGGCAACGGCTGTAAATCATTGCCAGTGTGCTTTTCTTTCGGGATTTTATCCTGGGCTTGTCGAAGGATTCTTTTGCACAAGCAAAAGAAAGAACATAAAACTTATTCAAATGAGCCTTCACTTTTGTAATCCGGCAGGATTAAAATTAGATAATAGCAGAATAGTTTTCTGTTTTCCCAAAACGATTTTTCTCTATATTTGCTGCCCCAAAAGGAATTCCCCTTTAGCTCAGTTGGTTAGAGCATCTGACTGTTAATCAGAGGGTCGTTGGTTCAAGTCCAACAGGGGGAGCATAAAGGTCTCAAAATGAGGCCTTTTTTTATTTCAACCATCCAAATAATCCGCTGGTTTCTTCTACTCCAACAAATATTCCATCTTCTTTTATTTGCACCGGCCAGTGTTTCAGGTAATAACCTTCACCACTTGTATTGCGACCGTTTTCCATATTGTATTTATATCTATGCAGCGGGCAAACAATATTTCCCAGCGCATCAATAAAACCTTCGGCAAGCATGCCGCCCGCATGCGGACATTTATAGGCAAAAGCAAATAAGACTTCTTTAAATTTCCCCAAACAAATATTCTTTCCATCCAGATCAACAATGGCGATATTATTGCCGGCAAATTCAACTTCACCCAAGCTATCTGCAACCTTATGCCATTTCATGAATAAAAAATTCAAAAGTTAAAAGTCAAAACTCAAAAACAACTTAATGACGCCTATTTTTTTACTTTTGACTTTTGAGTTAATAGAGGAATTCTGTTTTGTAAGGGTATCTTACTTTATACACTTCCCTTACTTTATCAAGGATTGTTTTTCTCAATAGATCAAGGTTTCTTTTTTCAATTGCAGACATAAAGACCACTTTACCTTCTGTTTCTCTTTCCCATCTTTCATGGAGGTCTTCCAATATTTCTTTTTTTACATTTTCATCCAACCATTCGTCAAACACATTCTTCTCGTACAGGTCCATTTTATTAAAGACCACAATAGTGGGTTTATCAAAAGCTTTTATATCCTGGAGGGTTTTATTTACAACACCCATTTGTTCTTCATAAGCCGGGTGTGAAATATCAACTACATGCAATAAAATATCTGCTTCTCTTACTTCATCCAGTGTGCTTTTAAAACTTTCAACAAGGTGATGCGGCAATTTTCGAATGAATCCAACGGTATCACTTAACAAAAATGGAGTGGTTTCAAAGACAACTTTTCGGGTCGTGGTATCCAGCGTTGCAAATAATTTATTTTCGGCAAATACATCGCTTTTGCTCAGCAAGGTCATAAGAGTTGATTTCCCAACATTCGTATATCCTACTAATGCAACACGAATGAATTCACCTCTATCCTTTCGTTGTGTAAAGGCTTGCTTATCTATTTCCTTTAATCTTTTTCTTAGCAAAGAAATTTTATCACGAACAATACGACGGTCAGTTTCAATTTCAGATTCACCCGGTCCTCTTGTACCAATACCGCCACCCAAACGTTCAAGGTGTTTCCACATACCACGCAGTCTTGGTAAAATATATTGATATTGAGCCAACTCAACCTGTGCTTTTGCTTGTGCAGTTTTTGCTCTACTTGCAAAAATGTCGAGGATCAGGTCACTACGATCAATTGTTTTTACATCGGTAGCTTTTTCAATATTATTGATCTGTGCACCGCTGAGTTCATCATCAAAAATGAGAACACGAACATTTTTTTGCTGGCAGTAATTTTTTATTTCTTCCAGCTTGCCTTTGCCAACAAAAGTTTTGCTATCAGGATGCAGCAATTTTTGTGTGAATCTTTTCACGGTTACAGCTCCCGCTGTTTCAGCAAGAAAAGCAAGCTCATCGAGATATTCCTGTACCTGGGTTTCTGTCTGGTCCTTTTGAATTAATCCCACTAATACCGCTTTCTCCTCTTTTACTATACTATTTTTTTTGTCGAGCATTATTTTATTTAAGCAATTGATGCAAAAATAAAAGCATCCGCCCAAGGAGGATGCTTTTATGATATTATTATTTAATTTCTTTTTTTAAAGACCACTTATTGTTATGCCTATAGACCATGGTTTTACCTGCGGACCGAGACCTTCTTTTATTAAACTATTGAATTGATAGGTGCCAAACGCGGAAATAAATCCATAACCAACGCGGAACGTACCCTGGAACCGATTGCCATTAAAAAAATACTTGTCTTTATTTTTCTGAATGAATTTGTCATCAAACCCGGTAACCAAGTGACCATTTTTGTCTTTCCACTCTTTTCCTTTTGTATGTGCTGACATTTGTATACCCACTTTTGCACCGATCGCTACTTTAAAACTTTTGTTAGTATTCTCCGGATTCAAAACGAAGCGAAGTTCGATGGGTAATTCTGCAAATGCATTTACCAGTTTGTATTTATTAAAATGATTGGTATCTGCAAGATTTTTAAATTCCAATGGCTTTAAGTGATTGGTTATCGTAACAGTTGTTTTTTCGAAAAACATATTATCAACCCCGATGCCTGGCCCAAAAGCTATACTGAAACGTGGATCCGTTTTAAAAGGCATATCGATCATAAAATAAGCATTAAAAGTGTTGGACCAACCCCTTTTATTAATGCTATCGGGTATGTTTGCCCAGTTGAGCCATCCGTATTGAATCATAAAATGATCGTTGGCACGGTTGGTCAGTTTTACCTGGCTCCAATCTTTTTTATTTTTTTTAGTAGAAGTAGAAGGTTTATCCTGAGAAAAAAGAAATAAAGAGATAGAAATCGCTCCAGCTACAGATAAAAATTTTTTCATATTCAGTTATGTAATGGACAAAAGTATTTTTGTCGCGGTTAACAAAAGGTTAAAGAACCTCCTTTAAATAAAAAATGAGAAATAAGAAGTAAAAGAATGGGAAAGTGAATGAGCCTGCAATACTTCCTCATTTCTTATTTTTCTGTTTCTTATTTCTCATTTAATCTGTGGACCCTGTTGGGATCGAACCAACGACCCTCCCGATATGTATCGGGATGCTCTTACCACTGAGCTAAGGATTCGGACGATTTTACTCAATAATTTAAAAGATCAATCTAACTGTGGACCCTGTTGGGATCGAACCAACGACCCCTTGATTATGAGTCAAGTGCTCTAACCGTCTGAGCTAAGGGTCCTGAGCTTTTTGGCTCCGGGCGGCAAAAATAAAAAAATAAAGTGTAGATGAACAATTATTTCAATTCTTCAAATTCTATATAATCCCCTCCCTGCTGCTTTTTGTTTTCAGTTGCCGGAGTTGCAGGTTGTTGATAAGGCTGTTGCTGGCTCATATTATTTTCCATGCGACTGTGCATTTCACGAAATTGTTTCTTTACCTGTCTTGTAGTTTTATAGATAGGAATGATGAAATGGAATACCAGCCTGTAGGCAAGATAGATCAGGAATGCAAAAAATAAATAGCGTAACATGACACAAAGTTAATTTGCAGAATAACAGAATGGCTGTTAAAATTGACATTATTAATATTTGGCTGATAACCGGTATTTCCTTTACATTTGCACCGGCAATGATTGATAGAAGGGAACGAATCCGTTCCCTTCTTCATTTTCAATACCGGCCGGAAGGGCTAAAGAAGAAGGGATATGAATTCTGAAAATCAGGTAATAGCGGTAGAAAAGAAATTAAGTGAGTTGCTGACGGAGTTGCCGGGTTACTTCCTGGTTGAAACAAGTGTAAAGCCAACCAATAATATCAAGGTATTTGTGGATGCTGACCAGGGCGCCGCTATTGATCAGCTTTCAAGAATAAACCGGGCTCTTTATAAATGGGTGGAAGAAAACCTTTTCCCGAACGGAGATTTTTCAATTGAAGTATCCTCGCCGGGATTGGAAGAACCCCTAAAACTTAACAGGCAGTACTTAAAGAATATTGGCCGGATGGTGGAAATAGTATTAAAGAATGGGTTGAAAAAAGAAGGCAAATTGATAAGCGTTTCAGAAAATGAGATAGTGATCGAAGAAGAGATAGGAAAGGGAAAAAAGAAAGAAGTTATTCAACATATAATTTTAAAAGAAGAAATTAAAACAACAAAGGTCCAGGTGAAATTCTGATAATGAGATCAGGAGAGATCCGAAACCGAAATTAAAAATCGAAAATCGCATGTGTTATGTCAAGTATTAACCTGATAGATGCATTCCAGGAATTTAAGGATGCAGAAAATATTGACCGCCCCACGATGATGAAAGTGGTAGAGGATGTTTTCAAAACTTGCGCCGCCGCACCATTGTGGAAGACGGGCAGGTAAATGATCCGCTGGCAGAAGTTGCCTACAGCGACGCTGTGAAAATAGAGCCCGACTTTGAAGTGGGGGAAGAATTGTTTGAACCGATCGATCTTTATGATTTCGGCCGTCGTGCAATTCTTGCTGCCAAGCAAACGCTTGCCAGCCGTATCAGCGATCTGAAGAAAAATTCCCTCGCTAAAAAATACAGTGAAAGAATTGGGGAGATCATCAGCGCAGAAGTTTACCAGGTTTGGAAAAAAGAGATCTTATTGCTGGATGAAGAAGGCAATGAGCTGATACTTCCAAAAAGTGAACAAATACCACAGGATTACTTCAAAAAGGGTGAATCTATCCGTGCCGTTGTTAAGAAAGTGGATATGAGAAATAACACCCCGGTAATTATACTTTCGAGAACTTCGCCTGACTTTCTTGCCAAATTACTGGAGATCGAAGTGCCTGAAATTTTTGATGGCCTTATTGTCATCAAAAAAATTGTTCGTGATCCGGGTGAAAGAGCTAAAGTTGCTGTTGAATCTTTTGATGATCGTATTGATCCTGTTGGAGCATGTGTGGGAATGAAAGGTAGCCGTATTCATGGTATTGTTCGTGAACTGAAGAATGAGAACATCGATGTGATCAATTTTACAAACAATACCCAGTTACTGATCCAAAGATCATTGACACCTGCTAAGATCACCAGTATGGAACTTGACCAGGATAATAAACATGCGAATGTTTATTTAAAGCCTGACCAGGTTTCATTAGCTATTGGTCGCCGTGGTGTAAATATCAAACTGGCAAGTGAACTTACAGGATTTGAACTTGATGTTTATCGTGATGATGAAGGAGTGGAGGAGGAATTTGATATAGACCTTGATGAATTTAGTGATGAGATAGAAACATGGGTGATCGATGAATTAAAACGCATCGGTTGTGATACAGGAAGAAGTGTATTGAACCTGACCGCTGCAGAATTAGAACGCCGTACAGACCTGGAAAAAGAAACAATTGAAGAAGTAAGAAAAGTTTTACAGGCAGAATTTCAGAAAGAATAAACCCCGACCCTTAAGGGTGTAGGGAACAGGTATAAAGGACGAAACAGAATAATTTAAAAGTCCGCCGCAGGCGGATTTAGGGTAAAATTTTATATGGCAGAAACAGCAACACCGCGATTAATGGCCGCAGCCAAAGAATTCAACATCGGTAAAGACACCCTTGTTGATTTTTTGACGGGCAAAGGATTTAGTAAAGATGATCTGAAGCCGACCTCAAAGCTTTCGGAAGACATGTATCGTGCCCTGCAACAAGAGTTTCAGAGTGATAAAGTGGCAAAGTTGAAAAGTGATCTGATCGATCTGCCTAAAGGAGTTGCAGCTGATCTTAAGAAAAAGAAAGACGAAGAAGAAATTATTTTCAAAAAAGAAAAAGAGAAGCCGGTAAAAAAAGAAGAACCAAAAGAAGAAGTTCCTGCGCCGCCACCGCCACCGATAGTTGTTGAGCAACCTGTTGTAGTAGTGGAGCCAGAACTCACAAAAGCAGAGATACCAGAATTGGAAGGTCCCAAAGTGATCAATAAAATTGATTTGTCAACGATTGATTCTTCAACAAGACCTAAAAAGGAATCAAAGAAAAAAGAAGAAAAAGTAGAAGAGAAAGAAGAAAAGAAACCAGCGAAAAAGAAAGGCAAGAAAGAAGAAGTAATAGAACAACCAGTTGAGGAGATAAAACAAGAAATAATTGTACCTGAAGAGCAGCCCGTAGAAGAAGTTCCTCCGGTGATTGAAAATATAAAAGCAGATAAATTAGAAGGACCAAAGATTCTTGGAAAAATAGATTTACCTGTAGATAATGATACACGGCCGAAGAAAGATGAGAAGAGAAAACGCAAGCGTATCCCTATTGAAAAGAAAGATGCACC
>Ga0193740_1000217_pt1 | contig 16548 bp, 26 predicted proteins | sample L2s1metaG_FD_145072 | JGI IMG/M metagenome (GOLD analysis project Ga0193740, IMG submission 145072) | Soil microbial communities from a riparian zone of the East river system, Colorado, United States - L2s1 | ecosystem: Environmental > Terrestrial > Soil > Riparian zone | place: USA: East River... | reverse complement strand
TGGCAAGACGCGCTCGGTATCCACGATCCGGCGCCGACCGAGGCCCAGGTCAACGAGGCGTTTCGCAAGCTGGCGGCGCTCTATCATCCCGACAAGGGCGGCGACATCGAAATGTTCCGATCAGTGACGCGGCACCGTGACAACGCGCTTCGCTGGATCAACCGGAAGACCGACGCGCGGTTCGACTACGTCATCGCGTGCGACCAATTCAAAGAGGTCCGGCTCAATATGGCGGCGATCGTGTTGACGATCAAAGCCATCCGGCAGATCGAACGCTGCGGCACGTCGAGCCTGCTCGAGCGGGCGTTCAAGGGATTCAGCGCGATCGCCGAACAGGCCGGGCCGAGCGGCGGAGGGCAACCATGACCCGCACCTATACGTATTCGGTCCTCGAGGTTCCGCCGGTTGTTTACGCCGCGGTGAAGGCGCTCCTCACGCGGGCCGGCTATGCCGACGTGATCCATTCACCGCACGGGCCCGGCGAGCGGGAAGTGATCGACATGCACGGCATCGCCCTGGCGACCGCGGCCGGCAAGGATAACAACGGCGTGATCGAGATGGGCACGATCATCAGCGCGACGACGGGCCGGGCTCGCATTGAGTTCCAGGTCGGCGGTGAACTAGTGCAGCTCGACGTCGATAAGGCCCGCGAGATCGCGCACGGGTTCACCGAAGCGATCGAGGCGGCCATCTCGGACGAGCTGATTCATAAGTTTCTAGTCGAAAAGGTCAAGCTGTCGCCGGAGAAGGCCGCAATGCTCCTGGTTGACTTCCGCGAGCTCCGGCAAGGCTCGAAGAAAGCGGTCAATCCGTCGTGAGGAAAGCACTCGGCGACGGCACGGTGATCGACGCAACGCTCCTCGAGGACGATCCGAACGTCGTGCGGATCAAGGAGCTCGAGGCCGACCTCCGCACGCGCACGCGCGAACGTGATGACGCGGCGCTCGAGGCTCGCCGCGCTCGCGAGGATGCGAACCGGGCGCTGTCGATGCTCCGCCATCAGCTCACTCCCCTCTATCGCGCCTTACAAGGCGTGTTCGGCGAGCTCGACGCGGCCGGCGTGACAGAGAACCATCACCCGGAACCAGGGACGGCGACGACGGCCGCGGCGCCGAAGAACGTCGCCGTGTGGCAGGCCTGGAAAGAGAAGTTCCCGCCGGCGGTCGGCAAGGTGATCGACGCGCTCCTTCTCCACGGCGAGATGAATCACTCGCAGATCAAGATCGCGGCGCGACTCGGCTCGAGCACCGTGACGGATTGCGTCTACAAGCTGAATAAGGCCGGCCTGATCAACAAAAACGGCGGCAAGGTATCCCTGAAGCAGCTATGAGGAAGTCGAAGGCCTGGATCGTCTGGGGCGTGGTCGCCGACGAGAACGCGGACGTCGCGCCGGTCGACCATTGTCACAGCTTGACCGAGGCGATGCACTCGCCCCTACCAGGCATCATTCACGAATACGACTTCGTCGCCGGCGATGATGAGCATTGCGGGACGTTCCTGAACGACACGGTCATCGGCGTCAACGCCGCGCTGCGGGCGCGGTTGCACTGAAAGGGTGAATCCATGAAACACTTACACGAAATTTACGAGCTCGACGATGTCCCGCTATTCAAGCGGCCAATCTCTCCCCCTTCGTTCTGGCAGTCGGTAACTCGGATTAGAAAGAGGGTAGCAAAGTGGCTTGGAACATTTTTCGCGGGATCATGGTGATCATCATCGGCGGGCTGATGTATTTCGCGGACACCGGCGAGGAATTGCCGTCATACATGCTCTCGGGCGGCGAGTGCGAAGCGCCCTAGATGCCGGCAACCTGGCGGCTGGGGCTCTCGAGGCCCTGGCCGCCTATTCACTTATTCATTTAGGGAGGCGTGACGTGAAGCTCGAGGTTCGCTGTTGCTGTGACCCGAACAAGCTGCTCGGATATATCGATCATCCGAAGCTGCAAAGACTCGGGGATAAGTGGAACTTCGCGGTTGCCGACCGGCGCGAGGGCGATGACAGTTTCCTCGCGCGGATGAGTTACACCCAAATCACGCTATCGGTTGACCGCGTCGGGTTCCCGAACGGGCGCATCGTCGAGGCCGTCAAGAATAACGACTATCCGCTCGCGGTGCTCCGTCTAGTGCCTGGGTTCGAGGAGCTCGAGCCGCTCGAGTTCAAACCGCTCGAGATCACGCCGGTCGAACAGCGGTTCATCGACGCGCGTCGGGCGATGATGGAAGAGATATGCCGGCCAAAACACTAGACCTCCGCGCTCAGCGATTCGTCGATGCCTACCTGGGGAGCGCCGCCGGCAACGGGACGGCCGCGGCCAAGGCAGCGGGCTACAAAGGTAACGCGGCGACCCTGGCCGTCCAGTCGACCCGGATGCTAAAGAATGCTAAGGTCCGCAAGGCCATCGACGATCGGCAGGAACGGCGCACCGGCAAGGCCATCCTCACGGCCGACGAGCGCGACATCATGCTCAGCGACATCGCAAAACTCACCTGGGGCTCGAGCGACAAGGCGGTCGCGATTCGGGCCATCGCCGAGCTCAATAAATGCACCGGGCGACACAGCATCAAGCATGTGCTCGACGGCAAGCTGACGCTCGAACAGGCGCTCACCGCCTCGAGGAAGTAATGGCCCGCAAACCAAAGCGCGAGATCGCGCGGTGCTTCAACTGCCGCAAGGTCGTCGGCGAAGACGATTACTGTCACGGGTGTAACGTCTACGTGTGCGACCAGTGCGACGCCCGCGGCGCCAACGGAGCGGCCGGGCCGCATCTCCCGGAGCAACATCTATCGGCAAGCTGAAAAGGGGTGGTTATGACCGAGAAGTCAACGCGCGGGTTCGCGTCGATGTCGAAGGAACGGCATCACGAACTATCTGTCAAGGGCGGGAAAGCGGTTCACGCGCAAGGCAAGGGGCATCAGTGGACGGAACGCACCGGCACCCTGGCCGCGCTGAAGGCCATCGCGAATCGCCGCGCGAAGCGAGGGCAGTAATGGATTTCGTGATCGTCGCGTTCATTATGACGGCCGGCATGGGTTACATCGAGCCGCTGAACGTCTATCCGGCCGAGATGCAGTGCGGGCAAGCCGGCGCCGTGGTCGGCGTGCAAGTCGATCGCCTGGTCAACCCGACCGCGGTGCTCTGGCCCGACCCGAAGATCTCCGGCCAACACTGTCGCGTCAGTATCGAGGCCAAGGTCGCCGGGCTCATTCAGGGCGAATACCATATCGCCACGACGATCGTGACGACTGGGTGCTGCGGCCTAGTGACGGTCGAGCCGTTCATCGGTCACGATCCTCATACCTCGCCGGAATGGATGCGCGACACGGTCGTCACGACGCCGCCGGCGCTCGCGCCCGTGAATCTTCAGTTACGGCCGATGCAATGAAGGATCGCGCGATCGAGCAATGTCAGCATCCTTTACCTGGCCGCCGGTATTGTCGGCTCGAGCTCGGGCACGTCGGCAATCACGCGCCGGCACCGGCGTATACGGGACGCTCAGCGGAACAAGATCGCTCGAGCCGGTCCCGCGGCGGTGCGGCGAACAGGGCGAACAGCCAAGCGATCGCGAAGATGAAGAAACTACCGTTTCTGTGAAAGAATCCCGACCATGAAAATCATCGTGCTCGCGATCGCGCTCCTGCTCCTGTCGACCTCGGCCGCCGCCCAGGCGCTCGACGGCTATCGCCTCAACATCTATCCGACCGGCACGCCGGCGACCGCGACGCCGACGACGTTCTTCGACTTCCTCAATTCCGCGGTGACGTGCAACCTCGCACCGCCGACGCCGATCGTTGGGGTGCCGGTGAATCCAACCCGCGCGATCTGGGAAGACCCGGCGAACACTGGCCGCGTCTGTCAATGGACCGACCCCGGCACGGGCCCGCTGTTCGCGATTCCAGTCGGCGCCGCCTACGAGGCCACGCTGCAATTCTTCAACGCCGCCGGGCGAGGTCCGGAAAGTAATAGAACCCCTTTTTCGCGGCTCGCCTCACCGACGATTGCGCCAGTGGGATTGCGACTGATACGACCCGGATCGTAGGCACGTTAGGCACGCTCGGCGCGATCGATCTCACGCTTACGCGGTGCAAGGGGGAGTGATGGCGAAGGCGAAACTGAAAGACAGCGACACCATTCGGCAAATGCAGGTCGACAAGCTCGGGACGGTCTACACCTGGACGCTGAAGCACAAGACCGTCAAGAATCTGAGCGAGAAGGATGCGGCCGACTTCGAGGCCGGGTTCGCGGAACGAGCTCGAGACTTCAATCAGGGTAAGAGCGGAGGCGAGCGCGAAGTGCCGGCGTTCAGTCAAGCCTGGTGGAACGGTTATCAATTCGCGCTCGAGCAAGAGCCATGATCGGGACCGCCCGCTTTCAGGCCGGCGACGTCAGCCTATCGACGCTCAACATCTATTCGGCGATCGTGCGCGGCGACGGCCTCGAGGTAGTCGTCTTCGCTGAGTCACAAGAGAAGGCCGATCGACAGGCCGCGGCGCTCGCGCGGTTACTCAACAGCCAAATGCTACCGGACGGCCTCGACGGGTGAGTCTCGAGGACGTCGGCCGCATCATCAAAAACTATCGCGAGGAGCGCGGCATCCTCCGGTTTGTCGACGAGCAATTTAAGGCGAAGCTCGACACCTGGCAAGAGGAGGCGTTCCTTGCGTTCGCCTCGCCGCGGCCGGAGCACCGGCGCATCAGCCTGCAAGCCTGCGCCGGTCCCGGCAAGACGTTCGTCGAGGCCGGGTGCGGCCTTTGGTTCCTCGGCACCCAGGGCGAAGAAGGCAACCATCCGAAGGGCGCCGCCGTCTCGATCTCGCGCGAGAACTTGAAGGACAACCTATGGGCGGAGTTCGCGAAGTGGATGGGGATCTCGCCCTATATGTCGAGCGCGTTCACCTGGACGAACAGCCGGATCTTCGCGAACGATCATCCTGAGACGTGGTTCATCTCGGCCCGCGCCTGGCCGAAGAGTGCCAACGCCGACGAGCAGGGGAAGACCCTGAGCGGCCTACACTCAAAATATGTCGTCATCCTGGTCGACGAGTCCGGCGCCATTCCGACGACGGTCCTTCGCGCCGGCGAACAGGCGCTCTCGACGTGCGTCTTCGGGAAGATCCTTCAAGGCGGCAACCCGATCAGCCTCGAGGGCATGCTGCACGCCGCGGCGAACGAGCTTCGGCATCAGTGGTTCATTATCCGCATCACCGGCGACCCCGACGATCCGAAGGCCTGGGTGCATTCCCCGCGCGTCGGCTCGCAACCGCTCGAGTGGGCCAAGGAGCAGATCGCGACGTATGGCCGAGAGAACCCCTGGGTCAAGAGCTACATCCTGGGACAATTCCCGCCGCAATCAATCAATTCGCTCCTGGGCCTCGAGGATGTTGAGGCCGCGATGGCGCGTCATCTCCGCGGGCCCGCCTACGAATGGGCTCAGAAGCGCCTCGGCGTCGATGTCGCGCGGTATGGCGACGACCGGACGGTTATCTTCCCGCGGCAAGGCCTGGTAAGTTTCCTGCCCGTGGTGATGCGGCACGCGCGAGACTCCGCGGTCAGCACTGACATCGCGGCCCGCGTGATGATGGCGAAAAACCAATGGGGCAGCGAGCTCGAGTTCTTCGACGCGACCGGCGGCTGGGCGGCCGGCGCGGTCGACGTGATGCGGTCGAACGGCGTCAATCCGATCAACGTGCAATTTCACGCCGACGCACTCGACCCGCGTTACTACAACCGTCGCGCCGAGATCTGGTTCCAGATGGCCGAATGGATCAAGGGCTCTGGCGTGCTGCCGAAGATGCCGGCAATGGTCGCTGAGCTCACGTCGCCGACCTACACGTTCAAAGACGGCACGTTCCTGCTCGAGCCGAAGGAGCTGGTGAAGAAACGCCTCGGGCGATCGCCGGACATCGCCGACGCGCTCGCGCTGACGTTCGGCCTGCCCGATATGCCCAGGGCGATGATCGCGAAGCTCCGTAAACAAGCGCACGCGACGAACATGGATGATGTTGCCGCCGGCAAAGCGGATAACGATTTCGACCCTTACGCATAGGAGGCCTTAGATGCAGGTATCACTGTTCTCGCGCGTCGGCGAGCGCGACTGGGAGCTCGTCGAGGAGCTCGAGATCCCCGAGCTGTCGCCGACGCCGAGTGTGCTCCTCTGGGGCTCGCGCGTGTTTATGGTGATTCCGCCGGCGTTTGCGCCGGGCGATGGATTGACGCCGGAGTATGGTGAGGTCTTCGCCTACGCGGTGCCGGAGGCGCCTCGCGCATGATCCGCGAAGCGACGGCCGCGGACACGCCGCGCCTGGTCGCGATGGCCGAGCGGTTCCTTGCCTCGAGTGAATACGGCGTCTGGATGCCGTCAACGGCCGAACAGATCGCCGCGGTCGTCGCGACGGTAATGCAAGTCGGCGTGTTCTATGTTGCCGAGGTTGACAGCGGTGCGCGGGTGCCGGGTATCTGCATCAGTATCGACGGCGAGGCGTGGCACGCCCCTGGTGGGTGCGACGTCTGCCGGCCGGTGATCGTCGGCATGCTGGCGCTCATCGAAGCCGAGCACCCGATGAGCGAAGAGACATATTGCGAGGAGATCGCCTGGTGGGTCGAGCCCGAGCACCGGAGCGGCACGGCCGGCCCGCGCTTGCACGCCGCCGGCGAGGCCTGGGCTCGAGCTCGAGGCATCCGAATCATGCGAATGCTGAGCCCGGCCGGCTCAGATTTGGGCGTATACTATCGCCGTCTCGGATACGTCGAGGTTGAAACAGCCTGGCTGAAGAGACTCTAAGCACAACCCTATGGGCCTAATGACCGGCTTAATGATCGGAAGCATGGTTTACGGAGCTGTGCAACAGCACCGGCAGAACAATGCCGTCAAAAAGGCCGCGGAACAGCAAGCGACGATCGCGTCGCTCGCGCCTGGGCCCGCGTCGCCGGCCGCGCTCACCGCCCCGACGCCGCCGGTGATGGACCCCGGCGCGAAGCAGGCGCTCGCGAACGGCGCCGCGCTCAAGCAACGGAAGAAGGCCGCCGGCGGTTCACTCCTCACCAGGCCGACCGCCCCGAAGTCGAACGCGATGCCGGTGCCGGCTCGCACCATGCCGCGGTCGCTGGTCGGCGGTTACTAGATGCCGAGCTACACCGGATCCGATCAATCGAAGCGCGACCGCCTCGCGGCCCTGGCGAATACGCTCTGGACCGAACGCAAGAGCGGATTCGATCCCCATTGGAGCGAGCTCGATCAATACCTCCTCCCGCGGCGCACGCGCTTTTGGACCGGCGACAAGAATCGCGGCGACAAGCGCAACGAGAAGATCATCGACTCGACCGGCCGCTATGCCGCCCGCACGCTCGCCAGTGGCTTACACGCCGGACTGACCTCGCCGGCGCGGCCCTGGATGAAGCTCTCGACGCCGAACCCATCGCTCGCGAAGATCCCCGCCGTGAAGGCCTGGCTGCACGAAGTCACTCAGCGGATGCTGACGATCTTCGCGCAAACGAATCTCTACAATATTTTTCCAATCGTCTACGGCGATATGGGCGTGTTCGGGACCGCGGCCGTCGCGGTGCTCGAGGACAGCAAGGATCTCTTTCGCTGCTACCCTTACGCGCTCGGGAGCTACGCGATCGGCGTCGACCGTCGCGGGCTCGCCTGCACCCTGGTCCGGATGTTTCAGCTCACGGTGCGGCAGGTGGTCGAAGAGTTCGGCGTCAAAGACGACGGCAAGACGATCGACTGGACCGGGATCTCGAGTGTCGTGAAAAACGCCTGGGGCAAAGGCGACTATCAGACGCCGGTGCAAGTCACCTGGATCGTCACGCCGAATGACGACTACGATCCCGAGGCCTTCGGCAGTAAATATCTCAAGTTCACAAGCTGCCACTACGAAGAGGGCTCGACCGAGAAGAAGTTTCTCCGCGAGTCGGGATTCCGATCGTTCCCGGTGATGGTGCCGCGGTGGGACATCACCGAAGGCGACAGCTACGGCACCGACTCGCCTGGCATGACGGCGCTCGGCGACGTGAAGCAGCTTCAGATCATGCAAAAGAAACTCGGGCAGGCCATTGCGAAGATGGTCGATCCGCCGCTCGCCGGCCCGACGTCGCTCATCACCCAGAAGGTCAGCCTCCTCCCGAGTGACATCACCTATGTCGATCATCGCGAGGGCATGGGCGGCCTCCGCGCGATCCATGAGGTCAACCTCCGGATCGACCATCTCACGAACGACATCGCCAACGTGCAATTTCGGATTCAACGCGCGTTCTATGAGGATCTATTCCTCATGCTCGCCCGCTCCGATCAACAGCGCGGCTCGACGCCGGTCACAGCTCGAGAGGTCGAGGAGCGCCACGAAGAGAAGCTCATCGCGCTCGGCCCGGTGCTCGAGCGCACGAACGACGAGCTCCTCGACCCGATCATTGATCGCGTGTTCGAGATGATGGACGGGGCCGGCCTGATTCCGCCGGCGCCGGAGCAGCTCCAAGGCGTCAACGTCAAGCCGGAATACATTTCGATTCTCGCCCAGGCCCAGAAACTCGTCGGCGTGGTCGGCCTCGATCGGTTCACGCAGAACACCCTAGCGATCGCGCCCGTCGTGCCGAGTGTGCTGAATAAGGTCGACTTCAACCGCGTGATCGATAACTACGGCGATATGCTCGGCATCGACCCGAACATCCTCCGATCGGATGAGGAAGCGGACGCGATGACGGCGGATCAGAATCAGCAACAGGCCGCGGCCCAGGAAGCGGAAACGGCCGCGAAGATGGGCGCCGCGATGAAGTCGGCGGCCGAAACCCCAATGGAAGGCGACACCGCGCTCTCGAGGCTCGCGAGCGCCGCGGCGGCCGGCGCATAGGAGAACAGGTTATGAAGCGAATGGATCCTTCAGTGGTGCTGGGTTACGGCGTGACGGCCCTGGCGATCGTCGCGGTCCTCCTGGCGATCGTGGCGCCGCTCTCGGCCGCGTTCGAGGCCGGCCGCGTGACGGTCACGACGACCGAGACGGCCATCTGGACGACGCCGGCGCGAAGCGCGACGAAGCCGATGATCCGCATCTGCAACCGGCATACGACGCCGATCTTCGTGGGCCCGACCGGCGTGACGACGGCCAACGGGTTCGAGATCATCAACGCAACGTGTGAGGAGTTTCGACCGAACAAGGGCGACACGATCTTCGGGATCGTCGCCGCGGCCACGGCGCGAGTCGACTGGGCCGTCAAAGAGCGATAGATGGCCGAGGAGCGCCCGCTAGTCAAGAGCACGACGAGTAAGCGACAGATTCGGTTTGCCGAGCGCAAGGCGAAGGAGGCCGCCCGACAGGAGCTCGAGGATCTCCGCGCGGTGCTCGGTAGCGAAGTCGGCCGGCGCGTGATTTATCGGTTCTTGCAGTCGACCCTAGTCTTCAAGAGTATCGCCCTGCCGCTCGAGCTCATCGCTTACAATGCTGGGCGGCAAGACGTAGGCCATTACCTAATGACCTTAATCGAGCAGGCCGACGACACCGCAATCTTCACGATGATGCAGGAAGCGACCGTCGCCAAACGCAAGGACGCCCGCGAGAGAGACGCGGTTCACGTCGACACAAAGGACGAATCTGATGGCAGCGAAGACTGACACCCCGCCGGCACCGCCGGCGACGCCTCCGGCGACACCGCCCGCGACGCCTCCGGCTACCCCGCCGGCGACGCCGCCCGCGACGCCACCCGCTACGCCTCCGGCGGATCCTCCCAAACCCGGCGAGGCCGGGGCGGCAGGAGATCCTCCGGCGCCAGTGCCGCCGCCAGCTCCGGCGGCACCTGTCAAGTATGAGCTGACGATCCCCAAAGATGGGGCGGTCGACGCGAGTGACCTCGCGGTGATCGAGGCTTTAGCCCGCGAGCATAACCTCCCGAACGAGGAGGCCCAGGCGCTCCTCGAGCAGCACAATACGATGCTGATCGAGAGCAGCACGAAACTCGCGGCGGAGCTAACGGCGGATCGCGACTACGGCGGTGAGAAGCTGGCGGAAACACAGCGACTCGGTAAGGCCGTGATCGATCTGGTGCGGCCCGAAGGACATCCACGACGCGCGGCCTTTCAGCGCATCCTGGACAAGAGCGGGTATGGCAATCACATCGAGATCGCGAGTTTCCTCGCGGACCTCGGAAAGCGAATGAAGGAAGACTTGCCGGTCAGTGGTAGCAGCGGCGGCGGGAGCGACAAAGACAAGCCCCTGGCGAATCGCCTCTATCCCAACCTGAAGTGACTTCGTTCGATAGGAGTAGAGCAATGCGTTTTTCTTTTGCAGTTTTGACGGCGGCCCTGGTGCTGCTCCTCGGCGTCGACCTCGGCGCCGTGTCGTCGGCCGGCGCCGGCGCACTCGAGAGCGGCCTCACGGTCGGCACCCTCACGAAAATCGGCCTGGGCCTCTTCGTGTTCGGCGCGGTGCTTAGCACGAACGCGCTGACGATCGCCGATTGGGCGAAGCGCCTGGACCCCACGGGCAAGATCTCGGACATCGTCGAATTGCTCTCACAGAGCAATGAGCTGTTGACCGATATGCAGTGGATCGAGGGCAACCTCCCGACCGGCCACCGCACGACCATGCGCACCGGCCTCCCGGCCGTCGCGTGGCGCTTGATTAACGCCGGCGTCGTGCCGAGCAAGTCGACGACCGCGCAGATCGACGAGCAGAGCGGGATTCTCGAGGCCTGGTCGGAAGTCGACGTCGCGCTCGCGAAGCTGAACGGCAACACCGCGGCCTTCCGCCTCTCCGAAGCTCGCGCGTTCATCGAAGCGATGAATCAGGAAATGGCGCAAACCCTCTTCTACGGCAACAGCGGCATCGCGCCTGAAGAGTTCACCGGCCTCGCGCCGCGCTACTCGAGCCTGTCGGCCGGCAACGCCACGAACATCCTCGACGCCGGCGGCACCGACGCCGCGGACAATACGAGCATTTGGCTGGTGGCATGGTCGCCCGAGACGGTCAGCGGGATCTTCCCGAAGGGTTCCCAGGCCGGCCTCGAGCACGACGATTACGGCGAGCAGACGATCCACGTCACCGCCGGCGTCGCGGGCTCGCGCATGCGGGCGCTTCAGGAACGCTGGGTCTGGAACGCGGGCATCCAGCTCGCGGATTGGCGCTATGTCGTGCGCATCGCGAACATCGACATCAGCAACCTGCTCGCCGGCACCGGCGCCGACCTCATCGATCTGATGGAGACGGCGCTCGAAATTCTGCCGAACGGCCTCGGCCGTCCGGTCTTCTACATGAACCGCACCGCGGCGCGTGTGCTCCGCCGGCAGGAACGCGGCGATGTCACCACCGGCGGCGGGCTGACCTTCGAGAACGTCGAAGGCAAGCGCGTCATGGACTTCGGCGGCGTGCCGGTGCGGCGCGTCGATGCTCTCCTCTCAACGGAGGCGCGAGTCGTCTAAGGCCTCACGGGGCCATTGACGACCGAGGCGAGAAGTTTCAACCCAAGTTCAGAGGAGCGAGCATATGTATCTCGACGCATTTCTCCGAGTCTCGAACGCCCAGGCCTTCGGCGCCGCGGCGGTATCGACCGACTCGATCGACCTCGGCAACGTGACGCCGAAGCGCCAAATCGCCACCGGCGAGCCGATGGGGTTCGGCGTGGCCGTCACGACCGCCGGCACCGTCGCTGCAACGCTGATGGAAGTCATCAGCGCGACCGACGCGGCGCTGACCGCCGGCATCCTCGTCCACAGCTCGCGCTCGGTGCCATTGGCCGAGACGGTGCTGGGGGCGCTGTTCTTCCTGCCGCTCGGCTCGGGCACCCCGACCCAGCGGTATGCCGGCGTGCGCATGACGACCGCGGGCGGGACCATCTCGGCAACGTGCTGGTTGACGACACACGATCTGTTCTCGATCTCGTCCACGCATTACGCGCGGAATTACGCGGTCTAGAACCGTTGATATAGGTAAGGAGCAGTGCGATGACGAAAGCAAAGACCTCGGCGGCCAAGACCGCCGGCAAGAGCAAGACCGGCGGCGCCAACGTGACGCCGACGAACGCCCGCACCCCACGGCCGCCAGTCGGCACGGGCCCGGCGCCTGGCGTCACGGCGGAGCAGGGCATTCCGCCCGCGGGCCGCATCGGCAAGAATACCGTCTCCTCGAGGCCGGTATCGCCGGGCAGCACAAACGACGGCGCTCTCGGCATCGCGCCGGGTGGTCCCGGTAAGCGCGTGCCGGCCCGGCCGCGCGTCCAGGAGCCCGAAGGCGAGGACCGCGACCTCGGCGCCCGCATCCGCGTGCAGGCGACCAAGGTCGGCTTTGTCGACAACGCTCGCCGGCGCGAGGGCGACGTGTTCGACGTTTACGAGGCCGAGTTCAGCGATCGCTGGATGGTGCGCGTGAACGAAGCGACGCCGACCCGCACGACGGGCCCGAAGGCCGCGCTGAAGAAGATCCACGACGAGGCCATCTCGGGCAAGCTCGCGAAGACGGGCGTCACCGAGGACGAGCTCAACCCGGATCCGCTCAACGCCCGCTAGGCCTGAGACAGTCAACCTCTTTCAAGGAGCCGTCTCATGCCTCGACCGAAAGTTATCACTTACCCGCACGTCGGACGATTCGCCGGCGACGCGCCGGACATCATCACCGGCGATGGTGCGGTGAATATCAGCTATGACGGCAACGTGCTACTGACCAAAGGGTCGGCCGCTGCCATCACTGTCGCCGCGCCTGGGGCGGCGAACATCGGGCGCCGAAAAAAGATCTTCAACGGTTCGGACTTCGCGCACGTCGTCACCTTCACGGGCTCGACGTTGCGCGACGGCACGACCGGCGCCTCAATCACCTGGACGGCCGCGGCATTCCAGGGTTCCTCGCTGACCATCTACGCCGTCAATGCGACGACTTGGATGGTCGAGGCGATGAACCTCGGCACGATTGCCTAGTCGTTTGCGCTTTAGGCGCCGGCGGAGTTCTCGAGCGAATCAGGGGGGCTGATCGCTCGAGCGCCGGCGCCGCTTTTGTGTGAGGGTGGACCGATGGCAGAGCCGATCAAATATCTCGAGTTCATCATCTGGCTACCCGATAAGGCCCAGGTCGCCGATCTTCAAGCGCAGTATCCGAACGGCGTATTCATGGCGCCGACCGCGGCGGCGACCGAATATAGCGCGACGATCCTGCCGCCCGGCGCCGAGTGGGTCGATCCGCCCCATATCAGCTCGCCCTGGTTCGCTCAACCCGTCAACCAATACCCGATCAACGTCGCGACGTTCACGCGCAAGGTCGGCGGCTGGTTCGGCATCTCGTTCCTCTTCGGCACGACTTACACCTATAAATGGTTCGGCAAGTTCGCCTATGCGGCGAGCCAAACCCCGGAGATCGGCGGCGTCGCGACGGAGATCGTCGCGATCGCACAAACGAAATGGATCATAGGGTTCGAGGCGCCGGTGAACGGTGAAGCCGGCACCGTGAACTATCAGGACGGTTGCACGCGCGATGCCTCACGGCATCCAGACGGCCTCGGCTACGCGCCGCGCGACATTGGCGACAACATCACGGTAGCGACCGACGTGATGGGCGCGACGCTCAATAAAAAGACCTGGGAGCGCATCTATATCCGCTGCCGGCGGCGCCCGACGACGGGCGATCAGGCGGTCTGGTTTGCCGGTGCTGGCAGCGGCCAAGCCGGAATCAAAATGACGACGGACGGCCGGCTTGGGATTTACAAGATCGTCGCCGGCGTCTGGACGCAACTTAGTGTGTCAACGTTACAGGTGGCGGAGGGCGAGCAGTGGTATCGGCTCGACATTCTCCTGGAATACGCCGCGGCCGGCGGCAACCTACGGCTCTACGTCGGCCGCGCACCGGCACCGGCCTCTCGCAGAACCAAAACCACACGTTCAGCTCGCTCGGCGGCGCGAGCGGTGCCGGCGAGCAGTTTGAGATCGATTACGACGACTGGCGCGGCGCGGAGTGGCCGACGCCGGATAGCAACGGCCGGTTCGTCGGGATCGATTGGCTGAACGGCACCAAGATCCAGCGGTGCCGCATCACCGGCTTCGCCGCTGGCAACGATTTCACCGGCGGCGTCGGCGACTATCGGACCCTCGACAACATTAACCCGTCATTCCCGACGCCGCACTATGTCACGACGATCGTCTCCGGCGGGGCGCTCCGATTGAGCATCAGCACGGTCGATCTGACGACGCAACTGGGCGCCCTGGGCTGTCTCTCGTTTGTGGTGCATGCGACGCTGAATCAAATGGTCAGCACCGCCGGCAGCGGGCCGACGCTCGGCTGGAAGTTCGACGGCCTAACCGACCTCGCCGCGATCACACAGATCGCCAACAACGTCACCCAGCACAATCGCATGTATCGGCCGTCTGGGCTCCTCGAGCCGATCGCCGACCTCGCACCGCTCGAGCTCCATCACGTCAAGTGTGGCAACGTCAGTGAAGCGCGGTGCCTCGGCGCGTCGGTGCTGGCCGAACTAGTCGGCACCTTCGGTGACGAGGACGTGCCGCTCGACGACGAGGAAGATGACACGCCGCTCACGGTGCCGGCGAAGAACGGGCTGCATATGGCGCCCTATCCAGAGACGCAATGGGCGCGGAAGTCGACGCCGGTCGTCTCACCCGTGATCGTGCATTCCGGCACCTACGTCGGCAATGACGCGATCACTGAACTGCAATTCAAGGCGCCGATTACCTGGCTGGCGATCAAGCGGGAGAACGCGACCGGCGGCGGCGGCACACACTGGTTCTCGTCGCTGGCCGGCCAGCACACCGACAATCAAAGCCTGATCGACGCGATCCGATGCCAAACCGACCCGTCGTTCGTGCCGGTGGACACTGAGGACACCCAGGCTCAGCGATTCATTGTTCGCATCGCCGGCGCGAACCATAACATCCTCGGCGCGACCTACAACTACATCGCATTCTGCGATCCAGGGGCCCGCTACTCACTGAATGGGCAGGCGTTCCATTCATCGGACGTGACGACGTTCGACAACACGTTCGAGAATCCCGCCTTCGTGCCCGAGTGCTGCTTCGTGCAAAAAGAGCGGTGGAGCACCGCGAGTTACGGGCTGCATATGATCGGGCCCGGTAGCGTCGCCGGCAGTGGCTCGCCGCTGAATGCGACGGCGGTCGCTAACTTCGGCTCAATCGCCACGGGCAAACTCGTCAGCCTGGCGACGGGCCTCAACTTCGATAACGATTTCTTCTCCTATGGCGCGTTTCGCTCGGACGATACCTCGAGCGATCCGAACAAGCACAAGGTTCTTCGCATCGGCACTTACACCGGCGACGGCGCCGCCTCGCGCACGATCGGGTTCGCGCCGTCCGGCCTGCGACCGCTCTATGCGATCGTGAGCCCGGCCGGCGCTGGCTCATTACATCGCAGTCCGTCGAACACCGGAACGACCAGTCACGCGATGGCGAGCCCCGGCTCGAGTAATGCGGCGACCGGCATCACCGCCGGCGGCATTGATTCGATGACGGTCGGCTCAGTGCTCAATTCCAACGGGGTTGTCTATAACTACTTCGTGATCCTCGGCTCGGCGACGGCCGGCAATAACGGGTGGTCGATCGATGGCGAGTTTGCGTATGTCGAGCCCGACGCGATCGACGGCGAATTTGACCCGTCACTGATCGAGGACTTCGGATCCCGACCCGGATCCTGGTCCCAGCGACACCGATGACTGTGAGGCCGGCGAGCTGTGTATCCTCGCGACGACGCGCGTCGCCAACGTCGCGCTGACCCATATCGGCGTCACGAAGCTGCTCACGAACTATTGCACCCAAAACTCGACCGAGGCCCAGGTCGTAAGGGCGCTCTACGAGGACAGCGTTCGTAAGGTGCTCCGCGATTTCCCCTGGCCGTTCGCGACGAAATACGCCGAGCTCACGCTCGCGGCGACGCAACCCGATAACGAAGATTGGGATTTCGCCTATCGGCAACCGATCGACTGCATCTTCGAGCGGCGCCTGGTCACGGATCGCGAGGGCACGGCCAACCCGACGCCGCCGCCGTTCATGCTCTCGAGCGACGCCTCCGGCGGCCTGATCTTCTCGAACGAGCCCGACGCGGTGCTGTGCTACACCTGCCGGCCGGTTTGCGTCGCGTTCGCCTCCGACACCCTGTTCCGCGAGGCGCTCGCGTGGCACCTGGCCGGGGCGCTGGCGCCGCCGCTGACCCGTATGACCGACGTCGCGGCCCTGTGTTACAAAAAATATGACGAGGCGCTCGAGAAGGCGCACGCCGTTATCAAGCCGGGCGTCCCTGGCCTCCGCGCCGCCGCGGATCCGGAGAGCCCCGACGCCGGCGCCGCGTGCATCGCGGCGAACGTCGATGTCGCGAACAGTGCCCTGCTCCGCATCGGCGCCCGGCCGGTCGCCAACCTCTCGACCGAACAGAGTCGCGAGGCGATCGCTGTGATGATGATCTTCGAGAGCGAGCTCCGCGCGACGCTCCGCGATTACCCGTGGCGCTTCGCGAAGCGATACGACGAGGCGCCGGATTTCATCGCCGGCACCGAGAGCACGCCGGTTAATGCGGATTGGCAATACAGCCATCGCCTCCCGTCCGATACAGGGATG
>Ga0193740_1000215_pt1 | contig 16557 bp, 20 predicted proteins | sample L2s1metaG_FD_145072 | JGI IMG/M metagenome (GOLD analysis project Ga0193740, IMG submission 145072) | Soil microbial communities from a riparian zone of the East river system, Colorado, United States - L2s1 | ecosystem: Environmental > Terrestrial > Soil > Riparian zone | place: USA: East River... | reverse complement strand
AGGAACCTTCAAATTTGACCCGGGTAAAGGATTACGGCATACGCATGAAGGAAGCATCGGAAATTTGGGTACCGAAGAAATTAAAAACCAAATGGTCAGGGTTCTTCAGAAATTCAATTGATCATTGTACGGTTGAGGCCTGTAATTTTTCAATACACTCCCCGAGACTTGCTTTCCAATCTTTTAATTGAATAGAGAATACCTGCTGGATTTTAGTTTTATCCAGCACCGAATATTTGGGCCGCTTTGCAGGTGTGGGAAACTGCTTTGTTTTTAATGGATTTATGGTACAGGATGATGCAATTAAAGTTTTAATCTCGTTGGCAAAATCAAACCAACTGATATTTCCTTCATTACTGAAATTATAAATCCCTGGCTCCCATTTACCTGAGGAAATGATTTTGATAATAACTTCCGCAAGATCAGCTGCATAAGTTGGTGAACCTATTTGATCGCTAACCACGCCAATATTCTCCCTTTCTTTCATTAAATGAATCATGGTCTTCACGAAATTTTTTCCGTAAAAAGAATACACCCATGATGTTCTGATAATAATGCTTTCGGGATTATGATCAAGAGCCAACTGTTCGCCCAGGAGTTTTGAAGCACCATAGGCGTTAACGGGATCAACATTATCCGTTTCTGTTAATGGCGATGTAGCATTTCCATTAAAAACATAGTCGGTGGAAATGTGAATGAATTTTGTTCCGTATTGTTTACACAGTGCGGCAATCGTACCAATTGCCGTTCCATTTATTTCATTGGCTTGTTCTGTTTCAGATTCTGCTTTATCAACAGCAGTGTAAGCAGCACAGTTGATTAAATAGGCAGGGTGATGTTTAAGAAAAACTTTTTCAATTGCAGATTTGTCATTAATTGGCAGGTACTGGCGACTAAAAAACACGAACTTATATTCAGAATAAATAAAAGCCAGCTCCTTTAATTCACTTCCTAATTGACCGTTACTACCAGTTACAATGATTGTATTTGATGCCATCAGCCTGCAAATTCAAAATTATTCCGACAATTTTCAAAAAGAGGTTGTTGTAGATCTTTGTCGGAAACCAATTCTTTACCCCTGGATATGTTCCAATCAATACTTAGAGATGGGTCATTATAAACAATACCGGCTTCGCTTTCCCTATTGTAGATCGCATCGCATTTATAAAAGACAATAGCCGTTTCACTTAAAACAGAAAAGCCATGCGCAAATCCTGAAGGGATTAAGAGTTGTTTTTTATTTTCAGCGGACAGCTCGATTGAAAAATGCTTTCCGAAAGTTGGCGATCCGTTTCTTATATCCACCGCAACATCCAGAATAGTACCTGCCAACGCTCTAACCAGTTTAAATTGCGCATGGGGATTTAACTGGTAATGTAAGCCACGGATTACACCATAAGATGATTTCGATTGATTGTCCTGGACAAAATGAAGGTTAAGTCCTTCTTTCTGAAAAACCTGTTCATTGTATGCCTCAAAAAAATAGCCGCGGCTATCTTCGAACACTTTAGGCTCAAATACCAGTAAATCGGCGATATCAGTTTTATAAAAAGGCATATTTACTTTTATCACACGAATTTTATACGAATTACATGAATACGCTCAAAAGGCTGCAGGTTATTCGTGTAATTCGTGCCTTTAATTCGTGTTATCATTTTAAAAACTCCAGTACGATCTGCTTTTTATTTTACCACGATAAGTACCTTTTAAATCGGCAATTAACGCATGTGGTTTTGTAATTGAAGTAAAATAGTTTTCATCGAGATCGGCATACGGCTCGTGGCAAACAGTAACGATAATAGCGTCATAGTCATTCCCAACCTTGTCAGCTAATCCAAATCCATATTCATGATGCAATTCATCGCTGTCGGCGTGTGGATCAACCACATCAACATTCAAAAAGAACTCCTTCAGTTCTTTGACCACATCGGCAACTTTAGAATTGCGAATATCACTGACATTCTCTTTGAAAGTAGCCCCCATTACCAAAACCTTCGACGACTTAACATCATTCACATTACTGATGATATGCCGGACAACTCTTCTTGCCACGTACAGAGACATGTTATCATTGATATAGCGTCCCGCCAGGATGACCCGTGAATTATAACCAAGCTCACTTGCCTTGTAAGTTAGATAATAAGGATCAACGCCAATGCAATGTCCCCCAACTAAACCGGGAGTAAATCTCAAAAAATTCCATTTGGTACCTGCAGCCTCCAACACTTCAAAGGTGTTAATACCCATTTTATCGAAAATGATAGAAAGCTCGTTCATCAGAGCAATATTCAGGTCTCTTTGTGTATTCTCAATGATCTTGGCTGCCTCAGCTACTTTTATCGATGAAGCTTTATGAACCCCGGCCTTTACAACCAGTTCGTAAACCTTTGCAATGGTTTCCAGGGATTGAGCATCGCATCCCGACACCACTTTTATAATTGATGCCAGCGTGTGTTTTTTATCTCCCGGATTTATTCGTTCCGGCGAATATCCTGATTTAAAATCCGAAATATTTTTCAACCCGGAAAGCTTTTCAATAATCGGCAAACAATCTTCCTCCGTGCAACCCGGATATACAGTCGATTCAAAAACTACATAATCGCCTTTTTTAATAACCTTCCCCACCGTTTCTGACGCCATCTTTACCGGTTTTAGGTCCGGAACATTGTGTTCATCTACCGGTGTGGGAACCGCAACAATAAAAAACCTGGCTTCACGTAAAACATCAAGGGAATCTGTAAATATAATGTCGCAGTTGTCAAACGCCTCTTTTTCCAATTCGTTACTCGGGTCTATTCCCTGCTTCATCATGTCGATCCGTTTGCGGTTGATATCAAAGCCAATGACTGACAATTTTTTTGCGAATTCAAGGGCGATGGGAAGGCCAACATAACCAAGACCTATTATAGCCAGTTTCTCTTTTTTATCGATCAGTTGCTGATACATTGATTTGTTAATTGCCTGCAAATATATTAGTCAATGATTAATACACAAGAAGGTTGGTTATTCCAGTACCAATTATTTATGAAATGCCCGATAACTATTTATTGGTGTTTGTAAGTTCTTTAAAGTATAATTAGCACAGCGGCTAAAGGTAGACTTTACCGCTCATCCCATTGCGGTTCATATTTTCTTAGTCGCTGTAACCGCATTCAACATTGCGCTGTCATATGTACAAATACTTCAACTTAAAAAACCTTTTTTATGAAACGTTTATTTTTTACAGCCTCTGTTGTCGCCTGCTTGCTCAGTCTTTCCTCTTTTGGAAGCGAAAGGAATCTTCCTGACGCGTTACAATCTTTTTATAAAACTTTTCGGAATGCACAAAACGTAACCTGGACTCAGGTAAGTGATATGTTGCGTATTGGTTTTACTATGAATGGCCGCCAGCAATTTGCTTATTATTCAAACGACGATTTAGTTGTATTGGCAACCGAAATCACAGCAGAAGAATTACCACAAAATCTAAAAACACAGTTATCAGAATACGAGGGGTATGTTGTCATGAAGACATACGAATTATCCGAAAATAACATGAAAGAATATTGTGTAGTGATGCAAGGGGCTTCAAAGCATATCACTTTAAAAGGGAAAAAAAGATGGAAAGTATATGTGAATGAAAAAATCTGATAACAATAAGCCCGGTTTAATCCCGGGCTTTATTTATTTCAACCATTTAACTTCCAATATCAGTTCGACTTTTCCGGCGACTCAACATTGAACATATTGTTTTCCTCTTTTTTACGGATACCAAAATTGTATCGCACATTCAAACCAAAACGCCGGGTATCTCCTTCTCTAATACCACTTGCATGAATTGAACCCTGGTTAATGGTGAATTCATTTTTATTGGTTTTGAAAATATCATTTGCACTAAACGTAATTGTAAGTTTCTGTTTCAAAAACTGGCGGTTAATACTTGCATTTAAAGCACCAAAATTTCCCAGTTCATAAAATCCCTGCTGACCTCTCAAACGTATAAAACCATTTGCACTTAGTTGCGAACGCTTATCAAATTTCAATGAATGATAAGTGAAAAAAGTCCAGGATCCTCTTTTATAGGACAACGGTCTATTTTCATACAATCCCTCGTAAAAAATATGGTTGTATTGTCCGCCGATTACAAAAAAATACCGCTTGCCGGGGGGAATAGCACCCAGTCCACGAAAATACAATTCCTTGTTGGTGCCAAGATTATCATAGGTTCTAAACGATTGCCTCTTGTTTGTATCCGATGAATAAATCACCTGGTTAAAAATATCATTTGTGTTATTAACGCCTACTGCCAATAATGGCCTTTCATCCACACTGATATTGGCTTCGTAATTATTAGTGAACTGGGGACGCAATTGTGGGTTACCTACTTCCGTCAGGTATTGATCTACATACCTGGCAAATGGATTTAGTTGTTCGTAAACAGGACGTACTATTGTTCTCCGGGCCACTAAATAAGCCCTGAGTTCATATCCGGCAATGCTCATAACCTTTTTGCTCAGGTAAACATATGGAAACAGGTCGGTGCGATGAACATTGAAAAAAGTATCCGTAGGAATGACCTGATGACCGTTCATATTGGTATTTTCAAGCCTGGCACCGGCTTTCAGCACAATATTCTTTCCGAAAGTTTTGGAGCCCTGTAAATAAGCAGCATTTATATTTTCGTTGTAATAAAAAGTATTGGTACGAATTTTATCCTTTACAGATGATGATTCCGTGCCTGTAAAATATTCTGCTTCGCTTTTGTATCTAAGAAAAGAAGCTTTCAGACCTGTTTCAATGACCAGGCGATTTCGCAATTTCTTTCTCAAATCAGATGTTATCACAAAATTGTTACGGTCGCTGTTAGGAGACCCAAACCCGGCAGTGGTAAAAACTACAGGTGAATAAAAATAAGTATTGTATTCCTGGTTGTTACGGTTACGATCGTAGGAAAAATAAAAATCGTTGATCCATTCAGAAGCCGAATCAATCTTATGATTAAAACTTATTCCATTGCTAAGGCGTAAATATTTACCGCTATAATTTACCACATTCACACTTTTAGAAACTGTTTCCCCTGTGCTGAGTTTTTGAATCATGTTTTCGTTCTCAGTATAGTTATCAAAAGTTTGATAGTTGATACTTCCCGCAAAATCAACATACCATTTCGCACTGATGGAATCGGAAATACCATAACTGGTGAAATAGTTGATGGCTGGATATTTAGTGCGGGCATCCTGGTGTAAAACCGAATCCAGGGAAAACAATCGATCTGTTTGAATGTGTTCAAAATTATTCCTGCGACTATAATTCAGGTTGAGATATGAATTCGTTTTCCCGGTATTATTATTTAGATTAACCCCCGCAAACTGGTTACCATAATCCCCTTGTTGTAAACCAGCAACCACACTTCCGGTAAGGCCGAGTTTTACCCCCTTCTTCAAAATAATGTTTACCATGCCACCGCTGCCTGAAGCATCGTATTTGGCAGACGGCGTCCGCAAAATTTCAATTTTTGCAATAGCATTGGGCGGTAGATTTTTAAGCATTGTGGCAACATCTGCCGTACTCATTTTCATTTCCCTACCATTGATGTAGATTTTTGCAGGGCTCATACTACTCAGGTAAACATTTCCATCCTGGTCAACAAACAGGCCCGGAGTTTTTTCCAGAATTTCATATGCGTTTGTAGAAGTGGCCGCAATAGGCTCAGGATCGACAATGGTTTTATCGTCCTCCTGTCGCACTAATGGTTTGGTTGCGGTAATAGTAACTTCACTCAGGTTACCGGAAACCGGTTGAAGTGTAAAAGAAAACAATTCATTTTCTTTTTTTACAGTTATCGTTTTTTCGAACGGTTTGTAGTTAACCGATGAAACGGTCACCTGGTAAACCTGCTGGTTTAATTCAAACGAAACAATACCGGTACTATCGGAAGATTTGTGAAACTGTTGATTAGTATCAATAATTGGAATGACATTAATCGTTGCAAAGGGAACAGGTTCTTTTTTTGTGTTGGTAATTTTAAAACGGATATTAACTGCTTTAGTCTGCGCATTGGAAAATGATATGCTCAGAAAGGTCAAAATGAAAAGCAGTAGGCGGTATTGAAGCATAACGGGCAAAATTAATATCAGCCAGTTAACCAGGGAAGAGTTTAACATTACCTCTGAAGGGGATTGCAATAAAAAAGCCGCTCTTTCAGAGCGGCTTATCCTAAAATTTTAAGCTATCTTTTTGTAGTGTCTCTTTTATTGTCAGTGGTGTCACCCATCGTCACTTTAACTGTTGTAGCATTTGGCATTTGCTGTGCTCTCATCAGCATGAGATCTTTTTGATCAATTGTTCCCCAATGTTCCACTATTTTACCATCTCTGAATTTGGTGATGTCTACACCGCTTATACTAAAGGGCTGGTTAGGTGGGAATCCCATTGCACTGTCCAGCGCCGTACCCGTCATTTTAGACCAGGTGTAAACATAATCGCCACTGGCAGCTTCACCTAATATTTCAATCTTCAGGTCTCTTATGTGATTATGCATTTCCGTAAGGTAGCCTTTAATGCTGTCACCGCTCCTAACTTCTCCGTAAGGCCCCGCGTGATCAACCGCATCATCTGCAATGGACGTAAACTTGGTAGTGTCACCTGTTTCAATGCCTTTCATGATATCCCTGGCTTTTGAAATGTTGTCGTTGCCGGAATTTCCCTCGTTAGTACATGCAAATAAAAAGACGGAAATGAATGCTAAAGCAGTAAAGAGTAATTTTTTCATGTTGGTTCCGTTTTATTAATGATTAGAAAAAACTTCTATGTACGGAGGTCAGTTTTACAGGGGCAGGGCTTTATTAAATCTATCTCAACTTCTTAAAAGAAAAAAATCCGCCCTGTAATAACAAAGACGGATTTGGGATGAAGTATTTTAATTATTTGCGTCCACGAGAATTTCCTTTTGAAGTATTACCTCTTCCTCCCGAAGTTGAACGTCCATTACCCCGGCCTGAAGTTTTAGAACTCCGTTCATTACTTACCGTTTTTTTTGAAGAAGAGCTGCTTCGTCCATTTTCGTTCCGGGGCGAGCCAGAAGATTTTGGCTGTTTGCTGCTTTGGCTACTTGTTTTAGAGGAAGAGGCCTCTTGTCTGCCTGAAGATCTTGTGCGACTGGCATTCACTGGCTCCATTTCTGTTTCACGGTTTGCATTTTCTCTTACTCTTCCAGCCGATCTACCTCGTGCGGAAGCAGAAATTGCACCACCATCAGGAGTTTCAGCCTGCTCATTTACTTCAAACACCGCGATGTTGGTTAAAAGGTCATCGGATGCATATTCTTCGTTCAAAGTTTGCTCCAGTTGCCTTGCTATTTGCTCCAAACCAAGCTCCCTGGCAAATGTACGGGCCGTCCCATAGCCGCATATTTCGTAGTGTTCTACTTTTTGTGCGCTGGAGATAATAGCAGCATCCAAAGCTTCAGGGGAAATGTCGGTATTCATAATTTTTTCACCCTCTTCAATTATCCCTTTCATTCCTTTACACACGTGCTTGCCACCGCCAAATATTCCTCCAAGAATTCCTTTCTTCTTTCCGCTCGGTTCCTCGTTTTCGGATCCAATGTTTTTCATGATCTTTTCCAACCTTGTTTTGTGTTGTTCGGTCAGTTTAAGATGTTCTGACAGCGCCCTTTTTAAGTCAGGGTTATTCGCTTTGTCGATCATTTTAGGCAAAGCTTCAATAATCTGGTCTTCTGCAGACAGCAGATCTTCTATTTCATGTTTGAGGAGATCACGTAGATCATTCATCTTTTCCATAATTGATTATTTATAGAGTTAGTATGAAAAAAACTATGCCGTGCTCAATCGGGATATTCGTCGGAGCCCATTACCCAAATAAAAGATTGCAAATCGATGTAATCCTGCGGCTTTAAATCAAGGGTATCCTTTCGCACCTGTTCAGAAAAATCAAGCAGGCTTTTGTAGGTTTCCCAATTGGGCCCGGAACGATATAAAAAGTCAAACTGGTATTTTTCAGCAGCAATTTGCGTTACCCTGGGTTTTAGAAAAATATGTTCCTGGGGATTAGCAATGAATCCAAATACGGTTTGCAAAGGCCATGTATGCACACGTGTTTGTTTTCTAGGCAATGAGGAAATCACATTTGAAAACTCATTGAATCGGTCTTCAATCGATTTTGAACCATAGACATATTCATACAAACCCACTGAGAAAGCCCTGGCTCCTGAAGCAGGCTTAACAGCATCCCGCAACGCCATTTTTTCAAAAGAGAATAAAAGGTTGGTGCGGCTTTCTATACGAATAGCGGCCAATGCTATTTCTGAATATTTGCGGGCTAATAAAAGTCGTTCATATGCTCTTCTATTGAGTGCCTGTTGAAACTGGAAATGTGCGTCGAGTTTATATTGACGTTCCCAGTCAATGTATCTTGGATCGGTATATCCTTTTTTGAAATAATACAGGAATTTTTTCCGGCAAAGTATTCTCGCTTTTTCAACCGGATCTCTCGTTGATAACAAGCCTTTCCTCATTTGGCTATTTTTTGTTTAGCATATAAAATATTGCGCCAGAGGGAATGTGCAAAATGATAAAATTCATTTTATATTTAGCCCGCCTTAACAAATTTTAGCAAATGAGAACTGTCAAGGATATCCTGGAAAGTAAAGCCAAAACTTTTAATGTCGTTAGCCCCCATACCTTAGTTATTGATGCACTTAGCATGCTGAACGCTGTTAACTTAAGTTACCTGATTGTAATGGACAGCAATGATTTCAAAGGCTTATTCAGCGAAAGAGACTATAGTAGAAATGTGATTTTGAAAGGACGAACCAGCCGGTCAACTACAGTACAGGAAGTAATGACAGCAGATCTGCCGGTGATGCATTTAGACCATACGGTAGAGCATTGTATGAAAACAATGATTTTAAATAAAACAAGATATTTACTTGCTTTTGACGGTGATAAAAATTTTGCCGGGGTGATTACAATCCATGACTTACTTCGCGAGGTAATTGCAAATAAGGAAGATATTTTTGATACTGATACTGCACACGAATTACTTAACCAGGATGAAGGAGGATATATTTATTGAGAAAGAACGAAAGTCATAATCCAGGATGTTTAAATTGGACCTAAACGTACTTCATAATCTGAATACTCTTTTTTTCTGTGCGCTGCAGCCTTCCATTCCATTTAACCGTAAACCGGGTTCGGTGTAACGGTTAAACCGTATTCCATGAGGTAAAATCCCTTTTATGTTGTTTAATTTTAGTAAAGATGAGTTATTTGGGATGGCAGACGTCTCAAGTTGATTAGACAGGTTTTCACCATAATAGTGGTTTTAGCCTCAGGTAATAAGCATTGTACTTGTTTAAAATTTTTAAGTATCGTATGACTCCTGCCGGTAATTATCCTTTTTTGTGAAGCAAAAGGATAAAATTTGTTTAACTGCCTGCATTGTTGATGATGATATAAGAAGTAACAAATCTCCCGGAACATTTCTGCGGGGGCGCAAAAAAAAGCTTATTTACTCACAATTAAATTCAACAAAATGCCAACAACAAGAAGAAGCGCGGCCAGAAGGGCTGTAGCAAAAAAAGCTGTAAAAAGACGGGTTGTAAAAAAAGCCGTTAAAAGAGCAGTTGCTAAAAAAGCAGTTAAAAGAGCAGTTGCAAAGAAAGTTGTAAGAAGGGCCGTTGCTAAAAAAGCAGTGAAAAGAGCGGTAGCTAAAAAAGCTGTGAAAAAAGCTGTTGTGAAAAAAGCACTAAAAAGAAGAGTGGTAAAAAAAGCCATCGTAAGACGAGCCGTTAAAAGAGCCATTGTTAAAAAAGCCATTGAAAATGCAATGGCGAACAACACATAATTGTGTATTTCGAAGTCCTGCCTTGTGGCAGGACTTTTTTTGTAACGCTAAAATTAGTCCCCGATAAATTTCATTTCTTTAAACTGATTGTCATTGCCAATGACAACTTTGCTGTAATATTTTTTATTGACAAGCAAAAGACAGCAACAAAACATTATGTTGTTTGAATGAGTAAATAGCCGCTCTTTCTCCAACACGATCCTGGAAGGCAGCTAGCCCAGATTGCAGTACGCGACCCTCTTGTATGAGTTCAATGATCCGTTTGTTTTCACATTGCTCCATATGCTCTCCTTTTTTCGCGGGGTAAAGCGAATAGCATAGCTGCTTTCATCAACATTTTTATGAATTCCATCTATCCAGCAAAAAAAAGGCTTCGTCAAGGCTATTTATAGGTTGCACTTTTCTTTCCTGATTTGACTGTATAAAAGCCAATCCATACATCGACTTTCCTGTCATTATATTTTTGAAACCATTTATAAAGTTCATTGACAGATTGAAAAACACCGGATCTTGCATTTTCATTTCAGGGAGTTAACATGATGATAAATGCTTTCATTTTTACTGACCATAAAATAACAGGATACGGGCATTAAAGAATAACAGGCAAGATCTCAATTAGCTTACTACTGTTGGCCGGTTTGGAACTGTAAAAAATATCCCTTGTTATGAATTCGCGACCTACCGCCGTAAATGTCTGAGGATGATCAAGCTTTAACTCAGCGCCCAATCTTCCTGCATTCAATGTCGATTTCCTAATTTTAGGAAATATTTTTTATGGACCAGCGAATCATTACTCTTTATGATGAATACACCCACAAGCCCCTTACCAGGCAAGAGTTCATGCATCGTTTGATATTATTGACTGGCGGAGTAGCGGCAGCTATGAGCATTTTGCCCTTGCTGGAAGTAAATTATGCAAATGCCGCTATTACAAAAGATGACGACTTGTTTACAGAGCATATTACTTACAAAGGTGCCAGTGAGGCCAATATGGGGGCATACGTAGCCCGTCCAAAAAAAGAAAATAAATATACCTCGGTAATGGTGATACATGAAAACCGGGGATTGAATGCACATATTGAAGATGTAACACGCAGAGCCGCAAAAGCAGGTTACCTGGCCATAGCGCCCAATGCATTGGCTCCATTAGGTGGAACTCCGGCTAATGAAGACGAGGCGAGGACCTTGTTTACAAAACTGAACCAGGCAGAAACCCTTCAAAATTTCATGAAAGCATTTGAATACCTCCCGACAAGAAAAGATTTCAACGGCAAAGTGGGATGTGTTGGTTTTTGCTGGGGAGGCGCCATGTCCAACCAGTTAGCCGTAAATGTTCCTTCATTAAAAGCAGCCGTAGCCTTTTATGGACGCCAGCCTGAAGTTGCCGATGTGTCGAAAATTAAAGCAGCCCTTCAGTTACACTATGCAGGCCTGGACGAAAGAATCAATGCAGGCAAAGATGCTTATGTTGATGCACTGAAAAAGAACAGCATTACTCATGAAGTATATGTTTACGACGGCGTAAACCATGCTTTCCATAATGATAGTGCGCCTACGCGTTACAATGAAGCAGCAGCAAAACAGGCCTGGCAACGAACAATGGATTTCTTCGGTAAACATTTGAAATAAAATGTGGGCTTTCTTAAATGATCAATTTGTAGCGGAAGAAAAAGCGATGTTGAATGTCGCTGATCTGTCCATTCAAAGAGGTTATGGTGTTTTTGATTTTTTTAAGGTACTGGATTTTGTCCCGGTTTTTTTGAAAGACCACCTGGACCGTTTTTATTATTCAGCCGAACAAATGCGATTGGAGGTGGGTTATTCCAAAGATCAACTGCGGAAAATCATTTTCGAATTACTGGAGAAAAACGATATTGATAAAACCGGTGTAAGGCTTACTTTAACCGGAGGATATTCACCGGATGGATACCAGCTATCGAGAGCCAATCTTATCATCTCAATTCGCCCGTTTACTTCACCGACAGATCAGCAAATAGCAAAAGGAATCAACCTCATTACCTACCAACACCAGAGGCAATTACCCCATGTAAAGACAATTGATTACCTGATGGCAATCTGGTTACAACCTCTCATTACGCAACAGAATGCCGATGACGTTTTATATCATCAAACGGGAATTGTTACCGAATGCCCACGCTCAAATTTTTTCATTGTAACTAACGATAACAAGATCATCACTCCTTCAACAAATATTTTAAAAGGTGTAATGAGACGGAAAGTTATAGAAGTGGCAACAACAAAATTTAAAGTTGAGGAAAGAGAAGTTTCAATAGACGAGATAAAAACTGCCAAAGAGGCGTTTATAACCAGTACTACCAAAAACATTCTTCCCATTCATAAGATTGATGAGTACATTTTCCCTGGAGAAAATATTGTTTCTACTGAATGCATAAATTTATTGATTCAGTTGCAAGCGCTTCATAGTCAAACGGCTTGAGGAGCATTGACAGATTTGCAACCATTTTTACTACCTCGCTGAGTACACTAATTATCGTTACTTTTTCCGCCTGCACAGGTTTCAAAGTTTTTTTCAGGTTTAAGTCAATAAAAGTGAAAAAAGTCCAACTTGTCGAAATTTTTTTGAGCTTAAATTTTGAGTAGTTATACTGCCAAAAATACGTAGTAACCGTAATTTTTGAATATTTCCAAAACCCTAACTTGCGTAAATGACCAACACACTAGAACAAGACCTCGCCCTGTGGGAAGTTTGGATTGAATACGATCAGTTCCATCCAGAATATTTTGGAACGCTGTATGTACATGGTGAAGTTAGTATCGATAAAAAAGCCAGTTCCTACCTTACCAAAATAGCCGATACCGACCAATACCAATTAAATCTGCAGTTGCCTCTGAAATCGCCCGGCATTCACACTACAAAAGAAGTTTTATACTCCGAACCGATTAGGAACCTGAACCAATATACCTCTGTATGTATTTATTCAGGAAATGAACTAATTGGTTCCTTCGACGATATTGAAATCATGATCTGATTCTCATGTGTCAATTGAATGGGTGCAGATTGGTTTTTAATCTGTGCCCTTTCTTAATTTGATCAGAAACACAGTAATGTTCCGTTAGTTTTGCAAAGCAGAAATTAAATTTTAAATATTATAGATCTTGTTCCTTATTGCATACACTACAATACCTGCAGAATTTCTTGCGCCGATTTTTTCTAAAATGCGATCGCGGTAGCCTTCTATGGTTCTGATGCTGAGGTTTAAGCGATCAGCGATTTCTTTATTGGTCATTTCTTCACAAACAAGCTGGATCACATCAATTTCTTTTTGTGAGAGTTCGGGTTTTGGCGCTTTTCTATTGAATGGGATCTTATCGCTTTTGGCTATCAACCTTGTAAGCTTGGCGGAAGTGCCATCGCAATAATATATATGATGGTCCTTAACTGCTTTTATCGCTTCTATGATTTCATTTTTATGAGCATTTTTTAAGAGATACCCTTTTGCCCCGGCCTCCAGCATGTCTATTATAAGGTTTTCCTCATCTATCATCGATAAAGCAATAATTCCAATATTTGGAAATTCAGTGGACAATACCTTGGTTGCCTGCAGGCCGTCCATTTTGGGCATTTTAATATCGGTAACCACAACGTCGGGTTTTAACTGCCGTGTGATTTCTATTAATTCTTCTCCGTCTGAAGCTTCCCCGATTAGTTCAACCGAAGGTTGTTTCTTTAGCATGGCCTTAAAGCCATCCCTGAAGATCTCGTGATCATCAGCTAATACGATCCTGATTGGATTTGCGACTTTCATTATCAGCAATTGGTATTTCAAAAATATAAGTTGTTCCCTTTCCTTTCTTTGATTCGAAGAACATTTTTCCGCTAAGTATTTCGGTTCGCCTTAATAAATTCTGTAAACCCAGCCCTTTAGCCTCGTTCGATTTTTCATCATAGTTAAATCCTTTCCCATTATCATTAGTGGCCAATATGATTTTATCTTTTTCCTGCCTCAATTCAATAATAAGCTCAGAAGCTTTCGCATGTTTTATAGTATTATGAATGATTTCCTGTACAATCCTGTAGAGGTTGATTGCCTGGGGTTGTGTTAATTGAATATCGGCAAACTGGAAATTTATCTTCAGGTGACTGCTCTTACTGCAAAATTCAATAAACTCATTCAGCGCTGCAGCAAAGCCTTTCCTGGTTAAAGAAGTGGGCATGAGGTCAAATGAAATTTCTCTCATCCGGCCTATCAGGTTATCGATCTGTTTCTCGGTTTTATTAACCTCCTGTTCATCATCTTCAGAATGTATATCAAGACTGCCGATCCGGAGTTTGATAGCCGAAAGAAGAGGACCTACTTCATCGTGCAGGTCGGAGGCCATACGGCTGCGCTCCTTTTCCAGGGTGGTAATTTCCGTAAGTAAACTTTGTTTATATAGTTTTACGGTTCTTCTCTGTTGGCGAATTATGGAAACGATAAAATAAACAATGATAACACCCACGACGGCGCAAACAATCAAAATTGCGGTATAAAAGCTTGCTTCTTTTGCATCCATAATACAGCTGGTTCGTATGCTAATTTATGAACAAGTTAATCAGGAATACTATAGTTCGGGCAATAGACTAAGGCCTGCGATAAAATTTATCCACTGTTTAAACGGGAGGCTATCAGCTGACTCAGAACTGGAATTTAAAAGGCTGCCTTTTCCGCATCCATAGAACAGCAAGGGCATATATCAAATTGGTGAGGCAATTAATGATCGATAGAATCCTTTGTACGTTTCGCCTGAAATCGAGACTATCCTTAAGACCATATAACCCAAACATTCTTTGTATAATCTGGTAGGTAAAAAAAATGATCAGTCCAACACAAATCAGGAAGGTAGGATTTCTAAGCAAGTCCTTTTCTACAAACAAAAGGTCATTGACTGACCGGATGCTTAAAAGAACAATTGTTAGAGCATAGGCCATATCGAAATAAAAGGTAAAGTTTGAAAAACTTTTACTGAAAAAAACCTCGGCAAACCATATAATTATAAAAACCAGGGTTAAGAAATAAAGCAGGCTTTTATGATTGTTAAAGATGCCCAGTTTTGAAAAAAACCACAGCAGGAATAGAGATTCACAAAGACGGTAAATTGCTCCTACAGCAGCGTTATTTTGATAGACATATGCAAAATAGGCACCCAATATTTCGGCAAGGCAGCCAATCCATATAAGATAAATAAATGGCCGGTAGACTGACGAAATTTGATTGTACCTGAAAATAGCTATGATTGCCGGGATAAGAATACTTGAGGAAAGAATTAAAGTAGTATAGTAATTAAATTGCATTGTTTGAGTAAGGGGGTACAATAAAATGAATACATAGCCAGTTAGGTTGAGCCTGATCCACCACGATCAAAGCTGAATGTAAAGGCTTGCCTTTTTTGCATCCACACGATGGCCAAAGCATATAGTAGACTGGTGACACAATTGATGAGGTACAAAATGCCCATCACACTTTGCCTGAATTCAACACTTTCTCTGAGGCCGTACAACCAAAACAGTCTTTGTATAATATGATAGGTAAAGAAAATAACGAGGCCCATACAAATGAGAAAAGTTGGGTTTTTAAGTAAATCTTTCTCAGTAAATAAAAGTTCATTAATGGTTCTAATACTCAACAATACTAACGATAGTGCATATACTATATCAAAATAAGAACTAACAGTTGTGGCTAGATGACTTGTTAGAAAATTAACTGTAAGCCAAATAGATATAAACAAGCCACCAAGTAAATAAAGCATTTTTCTTTGTTTTCTAAATACGCTCAGCTTACTAAAAAACCATAAAAGAAACAGAGATTCACAAAGGCGATAAATCGAATCTACATCAAGGTTACTATGATCCGCATAAGAAAAATACGTACTTACCATTTTGATAAGGCACCCGACCCAGATCAGGTAAATAAAGGGGCGATATAAATCCCTGATTTGAGCAAATCTGTAGATGCCAATGATTCCCGCAATTAAAATACTGTATGAAAGAATAGTAAGTGCTGTATAATTCATGCCTGTGTTAACTATTTAAACCCCCGGGGGGAGGACAATCTGATGGACACGGTGCTCCATTTTCAATAATAAGTGCATTGATTCCATCCATAACAACACCCTCCGTGGGCAGTATGTCCTTACCTTCCGCATCAATACCTACAATAATGGCATGTACCCTTTGATCGATATCCTTCATGCCGTAATAGATGCGAATACCTTTGCAATCCTCTCTTTGCAATAATTGATCAAAAGGAGCTCTGTCAAAGCTTTCGCATTCGGGAATAAGATGTTTGCCTTTATGCTCATCTTTTACAATCTTATCCTTATCCACCCCAAATTTTTTCGCCATTTTTTTTGCTTCGGATAAACTGATGGAGTGATCTTTCCCAAAAAATTTGTTTGCCATAAACTGTGTTTTGGTTAGGTGTGCAAGATCACTTTATAACCAACACAAAAAAAACGTAGTTCTACGGATTTTTGGCATAGTTCAACCCTTTCGTGTTGTTGTTAATTACGCAACAGTGAAAGGGCACTAGAATTGACTACTGCCCCGATCATGGTGTCTTAGAACAAGGAATAGCTGTGGGATACCGGGCACGAGATTTTTAGCCCCTAACAAAATGAAAAGTTATGAATAGCGATAGAAAAAATAACCAGCCTGATCCAAATACAAGAGACATGAATACCAATAGGCTT
>Ga0193740_1000213_pt1 | contig 16629 bp, 19 predicted proteins | sample L2s1metaG_FD_145072 | JGI IMG/M metagenome (GOLD analysis project Ga0193740, IMG submission 145072) | Soil microbial communities from a riparian zone of the East river system, Colorado, United States - L2s1 | ecosystem: Environmental > Terrestrial > Soil > Riparian zone | place: USA: East River... | reverse complement strand
ATCATCACATCTAAAAGTCTTTAGTTGTTCACAATTACTAAGGTTTAAGTCAACTAATTGATTATTTCAACATTGCAAGACTTCTAATCGAGAGCAATTAGTTAAATTTAATTCAGTGATTTTTTGACCATTACATCACAAAGTTTTTAAGTTAGCAAAGCCTGTTAGGTCTAAAGATCCTTCTAACAGATTTTCCTCTATTCCGTCTTCATTATTTTCTTTTTTGGCTCCAATGTTTAGTAATTGACAATTAACTTTATCTTCCGCAGTTGGGTATTTTTGGTTAACATATTCCTGAGCATTTACCATGTTTTGTTGAGTTGGTACCGGTACTTGCTGAGATTGGTTGATAGCTTTTGTTTTTCTTTAATAGTGGCAAAGGGGTAATTTTGCCTTATTCAATCTTGAACATTAATGCATTTAACAATCCTAGTCTGTTCTCTTTTGTTTTTTATTTCTAACTTACTTTCATCAACATAATAAGAAACAACTATTTTAAGTTCTCAGTTACTAAAATCCGCTAAATCTAATTCGCCTTCTAAGTCTTTTTCATTGAGATAAATTTCTTTAATTTCTTTTCTTTGTTCCCCTGGATAGTTCTTATCCAATCATTCTTGGGCATTTACCATAATATTAATTTTACTTAAAATTACTCAGCTTTCCTTACTGTAATCTCCATAATTTACTATAATCAGCATATAAAGTTTGATAATCATTGTGAATATATCCCAAAGTAGTATCTAAACTCGAATGACCTAATTGTTTTTGAATAGTTTCTAATTTACCTCCTTGATTATAAAGATTAGTCGCTAAACTCCTCCTAAAACTATGGGGACTAATATTTTTCTTTATTCCGGCTTGATGACATTTCCTTTTGATATTTCTTCTAATTTGTCCTTTGGTTAACTTCTTTCCATTTCTAGTTAAAAAGAGATAATTTTTTGAATATGGATCAAAGTTTTTAGTTAAAAATTCCGGTAAAAGAATAAACCTAATCTTATTGCCTTTACCATTAATTCTTAATAATCTATTAGTGAAATCACTATGTTTTAGGTTTATTAATTCATTTACTCTTAAACCTGTGTAAAACAAGAAATCTAAGATGAGACTATTTCGTTGGTTGGTTTTCTGATCCGTATGAGTGTTAGCCTTTTTTAGTAATTCTAATTCTTTATAATCGACAGTGGAGAAAAGTTTTTTTTGAACAGTTGGAATTAACTTATTAATCTTTTCTCATTCGATAGTGATATGTATTTTTAAGAATTTACTATAAGAAGCCAAAGCATTTCTTTTACTTCTTAAAGTTGCTGGTTGATAGTTGTCTAATCTTTCACGGAGAAAATTAGCAATAGTGCTGGTGTTAATTTCTCTGTTGTCATACTGAATAATAGTTGCTAAATAGTTTTTAATCGTTTCATTAGTGAAGTTCTTTTGTTGTAATCACTCTTTAAAATCGTTTAATTTTGGTGTATTTTGACCTTGTAGTCTTGATTTAATTTTTTTGCTTTCCATGCTTTTTTTATTTTTTCCACGCTTTTGTTTCGGGGGGAGCATGGAAATGAACCCCCCATAATTATTTTATCAAGATCAAGGTTTTTTATTAGTTGTTATCTGATTGACTAATTATTAAATTCATTAAAAATAATATTATATAAATAGTAGTTAGTTAAAATCAATTTTTTAATTAAGTTAGAGTACCTAATCAACAGATTAATAGTTCCCTCCAGCTTGATTTAAAAGCAGGAGAACTGAAGGTTAATAAATTAATTAGTCGAATTCAAGAATTAATAAGAATTCCAAACATTGCTAACCAGAAAATGGCCCGGGAGTTAGCTGCACTACAAGTGGTAATTGATGAAAAAGATGCTACTTTCCGGAAAGATTTAGCTACAGTTATAAAATTGGAGATTCAAGGTTTGACATCTTTATTTCAGGAGCGGGTAGATAACAATGTTATTCAACAAATATCGACAGCTACTAGTTATCCGCAAATAACCACTTCCCGACAAGCGTTTTTGACCAATAATTTAAAAAACCACAACTCAAGCCCGGGATTAAGCCAGGTGGAAAAAACACAAATAATATTTTTAATTATTTTGTTAGCAGCTAATTTAGTAGGGATAGGATGATTATTAATTAATAAAAAAAAGAAAGGGATAAAAGTTTAACCTTAGTTTCCCAAGAAAAGGATAAGATAGTAAAGTTAGTAAAAATATTATTTACATAATGTCTTTTTGTAAAACTATCGCCTCATTGGTTACTGCTCCGATTACCCAAAATATTGCTCTAATTCGGATTTCTGGACCGCAAACTTATGCAATCATTAGGCAAATTTTCGACCGGCCTTTGCCGGAATGCCCCCCCATTATTCATTAACTAATGACAATTTAAAAAGAAGTTGAGAAAGGTTAAAGGAGTGTAAATGTGTAAAGAGTGAGAAAGTAAGAGTTAGCAGTGATGACTATGCTTGGTGTGAAAGATGCGAGACAAGTATTCCCGTAACTAGTAAGAAAAGGACGATTAAGAATAGGAATGACCCGAGATTTTGAGGATTAAAAATAAAAGAGAAAATTTTATGTGGGAATTGTTTAGAAAGAAAAAAAGACAAAATGCCGCCTTTACGAAAGGCTGAATTTAATAGGTATCGAAAAGTTAAAAGGCTATAATTTCTTGTTAAAAAAAAGTGGGAAGATTATAGTTCTTATTTTTAAACTTCTCCAATTAAAACCAAATCTTTCTTAATTAATTCTTGAAATTCGGGACTCATTCCCTTTCAATTAACCAATTCAACAATAAAAGGTAAATCACTTTCCTCTAAATCGGCTTCCAAATGAGCTAAATTATTGAGATGAATATCTTCTTGATAACAAAGATCTAAGTCCGAAAACTTTCGAGCAGTTCCTTTGGCTCGGGAACCATAAGCATAAAATTGGTAAGGATATTTGTGAAGAATGCCTCTCAAAATTTTTCAATGTCTCTCTTCTATTTGCAAGTTCATAATTACTTAATCTCTTCCAGTTTAGCAATTAGTAATTCTAAATGATGAAGAAAACTACTTAAATGAGAAAAAATAGTGTGCAAAACATCTTCATTGTAAGTATGACTAGTTAAGTTTCTTTCTTTACCAAATTCAAATCAAACTTCCGGATCACTAATGTAACCTCACTGAGCTGCCAAACGAAAAGTATCACGGGGATTGTTAACCTCTTTACCTTGCACTTCTAAGACTTTTTTTAAAGTTTTCCAACTTAGTTCATAGCAAAATTCAAAAGCTTTGATCGCACCAGTTTTTTCATAGTCATTCTCAGCTTCTTTTAATATTTTACTGAAAAAGTTACGAGCTTTTAATAAAGGGGCAATATCAACACTATTTAAGATAAGATTTGACATTTATTTAATTTTTGGGGGGATTTCCACTTGACTTTCTAATTGTTCAACCTTTCTTTTTTTTTCTACTATTTCACTCTCTGCTTCCCGCAAGCTTTCCGCTACCTCCAATACTTCTGGAGGAATAGGAATAGCTTCTTTAGCTGCATGACCTTGGGATTTATAGCGAGGGATGAGATGAATTTGGAATTGGGAATTATTTGCTTGATTTAGACCACCAATTTTACCTAAAAAGATACAGGTTCTTAGGCTACTAGGATTAAGACCTTGTTCAATTCTTTCGATACTTTCTCGTAATAGTTCCCCCATTTGGGTTCAAGTTTTTATGTCTATTTGATTCAAGTCATGGCTGTTAAATTCTTTACTAGTAATAACCAGATGACCATAATCAGAAGCTTGTTCTCGCTCTACTAATTTAGCAATAATCTTCTCATTATCCTTAACAATTCCTTGCTCAACTTGTAAAGCCTTTTCTATCTCTTGATATTTTTCAACTGAAGGAATAAATCAGGGTTTTCTTAAATAACCTACTCCGCGATTACCTTCTCTTTCTGGAACTACATGGAGATGGAAGTGAAAAACCGCTTGGCGAGCTCCGCCCTCGGCACCGGCATTACTATAAATATTAAAACCTTGGGGGTAAAAGGTGTTAGTTATTTTGTTGGTAGTGCTTTTTAAGAGAGGGAGGAGATTAGCTCATTCTTCCTTAGTTAGTTCGGTGATATTAGTGCGGGGTTCTTTGGTGATGATTAAAACATGACCTTCCGAATCAGGCGAGATGTTAGCTAAGGAGAGATAACTAGGATTGTTTTTTTCGATGAGATAAGAAGGATGTTCCTTAACCCATTGACAGAATGGGCAATCTTGGTGATGTTGTTGGTTTTTCATAATATTTGATTTTTAATTATTTTGGAGGGATCTGAATTTGAGTTTCTAATTGTTCTTTTTCTTCAAAATGTTTATCTAGGTCAAAGGCTACCTCTTGTTGAGCCTGATATTCCTCTTTTTCATCAGCCTCTAGTATTTCAGCATTCTTTTCTAAGATGTTCTGTGTTTTTTCTTTATCCTCTTCTTCACTTGCTCCATAGTAGAATCCTCGACGATATTTATTTATTTCTTCTTCCAGCTCTATCATGGCTTGCACTATGTCTCCTAATTGACTACCTCCTCCCTTTGGATTTTCCTTAGATAAATCTTGGGCGAGAGTACCTTTTCTGTCTTGTAACTCACAAAGATCAACTGTATCATTACCATCTGTATCGTAACTTGTTAAAAATGCTCCAGACTTGCTATCCAAATCCTCAAGAGTTTTATCAACTGTTCCTACTTTATAACCCCTAAGTGATTTAAGTATCCCGGCTAACTCATGATAATTATCTAAGAGTTCAGTGGCATCTTGGGTAAATTCTTCCCATTTTTCTGCTTTGACCTCATATAAGTTTTGCTTAGCATAGGAAGTAATTGTTTCAACTATGGGTGAAGCTAGAGCTACTGCCCCCACTTGATAATCATAAAAAAACGATAGAAGACCACTCACTCCAACTGTGCCCCGTCCAGCTCACTGAGGAATAGTTCAGTACCAATTTATTTCAAATTGCTGAGGAGTTTGTAATTTGCTTAACTCATTTAAGTTTTCTAACGATTGACCTTTTCAATAATTAAGAAAACTTTTGACACAACTCTCATATCATTTATCTTCCGCTTTAGCTCCTCACTTTTTCACAAACTTTTTGATATTGCTACGGATAACAAATAACCTCTCCGTGGGGATGGATAAGACAATGTTACTTCTTAGTTCTTCTCGTCATTTAGCGAGATTGTAATATGGCTCATTGTTTTTTTCTTCTAGATGTTTAGCAAGGATATTAGCCAGTTTTTTGGACTTGCTTTTGGAATCAGGATTGCAGCAAAGTTCGTGACAATTGTTGGATAAGTAATCAAGACCAGAGTCGATATCAGTATTGGTGAGAATAATTGTTCTTAGTTCTTTGGTCTTTTCTAAAGGTGCTAAACTACCAGCCAAAGCACAATTGCTGAGATTTAATTCTTTTAATTTGGTAAAGGGAGTTAAGAAGTTTAAGTTGCCGATAAATTTGTTATTGCTTAAATTTAGTTTTTCTAATTTGTCTTTATTGGGTAATTGTTTTAAAAAATCAGTGCTAGTAAACTCATTATTTGAACAATTAAGATCAGTTAAATTTTTGCACTCACTTAAGTCTAAATTAGTTAGTTGGTTGTAGGAACAATTTAGTTTTTCTAGACCAGTAAAATCAGTCAAACTTAACTGACCAGTAATATTCTTATTACTAATAGTTAGTTCTTTATAGTATTTAAGATTAGTGTGCGAAGGAATGTTTTCGCTGTGATTTAGTCACTCCTGGGCATTTTGTCTAGCCATTCACTTCTTAAATCCTTCCTCCCCTAGCAACTTCTTCATTTGCCATAAAGGAGCAGTGCGATATCAGTTTTTAACAAATACTGGTTCATTATCTTCTGCTTGTTGAAGCTTTTCAGTTACTCCGGGGAATCTAACTGACCTTTCCATTTCTCCGCGGATTTTTAGATAGTTAGCATTGGTTCGGTCTCAACTATTAATTAGGCAAATTTTTCTTAAATTAGTTGGCAAATATTCTAAACCTGAGTCTAGGTCAGTGTTAGCAATATTTATTCATTTTAGATTGGTGAGGTTGTGGAGAGGTTGGAGGGAACCAGTAAAGCGATTGTAAACTTGGTTATTGAGTTTTTCTTGACTGTGATTATCAACAAATAATTTCTCTAAATTAGTGAATTTACTTAAAAAGGATAAGTCTTGCTTAGCGAAATTATTGCTGTGAATGCTTAAATGAGTTAATTTTTCTGGATGTTCAAGATTAGTGATAAAATCAGTGCTAGTAAGTAGATTATTAGCAATGTTTAGTTCACTAATCTCGGGACAACTATTAATGGTTAGGTTAGTAATTTGACAACCATTAGTATGTAAGTAGTTTAATTCTGGTAAGTTGATTAATTTAAGACTAGTCAGGTCTTGATTACTGCCACATTTGATGCTTTCTAAGTTAAGGAAGTCTTGAATAATTAGGTCTCCTTCGAGATTTTGATTACTGAGATCTAATCGTTTGATTTCTTTAGTTAGATAATTTTGATCTAAATATTCTCGGGCATTGGGCATGATGTTATTTTTGATAAGGATTAACGTGGATTTTTGCTTCTAATTGTATTTTTTTTTCTTTTAGTTCCTGCAATTCTTTTTCAATTTTTAAGGCATTAACGTGCATATTCTCTAATTCAACTTTCTTTTCCTTAATTTGTTGATCTAAATCACTCAGTTCTTGTTTTTCTACTTCCTCTTTGGTTTGTAATTCTTCTTCAACTTTATTATCATCTATAACAAGAGTTAATTCTTTTTCGCTTTCTCCTTGTAACTTGTCAGCATCATTTCTTATTTCTACTAAGCCTAAGCGATGATAAACTTCACCTTCCTTTTTAACTAAGATAGCAAATGGTATATTACTTTCTCATTCTTCTTTATTAGGTATTAATAAAATAGAATCTTTGTTTATTTTTTTCAGAGTTTTTCTAGTTCCTCATAACTTTATTTTTTCTTGTTTTTTGTTAAATTTAACTCAGGCATCTTTGGCACAAAGTCCTCCATCGATTAAAAAACCTTCTCCACTTTCCATTGTAATTATTTCCTCACCAACTTCATTTATAACATATTCTGAAGCATTTATTTTAATACCATCTGATGAAAAAAACATCGATCCCTTCTTATACTTAGTAAATATTCCTCCTACTATACTGGTAGAACCTGCTTTAATACCTCTCACATCTTTCATGCTTATGTCTGGTAATAAACCATTTCCTTCACCATGTCAAGCTAAAGCTTCACCGTAGCCTTTTTCTCAGGCAGTTTTTATCACTTCAGATAATGCTAATTTAGCATCTTTTTTATCGTAAATAGGTCATTCTTTTTTTTCTTCACTATGCGGACATTCCTCGAGCTTTTTTTCTTTACATTCAGTACACAATTTTGGTTTATAAATAACTTTAACATCCTTACCGTATGGTAATAATCCTAAGACAGAATAAATCCCATCAATAACCACTGTTCTGTCTCTTTCTTTAATTCCCCGCAATGCTTGGGATAAAGTTAAAGATACTCGATCTTCAGAATTGTATCCATCTTTGTAATGCACCCAACCAAGTGGGGTAGCAAGTTTAGCTGATTCTCCCATGTTAATTTTGGCATAATCACTAGAAGCCGGTTGTTCTAATGCTCAAGTTTCGGCTAATTCTCTACCATCTACTAAACAATCATCAAACATAAAGATAGTTTTTTCACTTAATCAACCTTCTTGAAAACATCAAGAACGTCTAAATCACTCCGACTTAATTATTTTTTCTATTATATCGATTTTTTCGGGTAATGCATCATTTTCTTTCTTACCAAGTTTGCTTTGAATAGATATTAAAGTCACTTCGGCATTACCATAATTATGGTGCATTTTACGAACTTCTTGAGCTTTTTCTTCATTATCTTTCTGATTGATGCAAAGTTGATCAATCCAGAGATAATTGATTTGAGAATCTGTGCTTCTTTGTTTATTAATAGTTTCTAGTGCTTTAACAGACTTAAATAAACTTTTTTTAGCTCCTTTATATAAATATTGACTACATTTACGACATTCTTCTTGATGCTTGCAAGCATAAGGACCACAGACATAAGATAAGATCGCATATTTTTTTATATCTGTGCGTCCCTGGGTTTTTTCCACAATTTTTTTCTTGTCTACTATATTATCAACTATGACTTCTTCCGGTTCATGCCTTTTAATATTATAAAGTTTGAGTGGTAACAAAATTTCTTTTGAATTTTGTTGGAGAAAAGATTCTTTTTCAACTTCTATTTTAACATTATAAAGAACTCCTTCATAATTTATTTCTTCTTTTTTAAAATCATAACTCTCTTTAAGTTTGTTTCCCTCTTTAAATTTTTTTTTTAAGGTAAGAGGTATAAGTGGAGCAATGTCTATTACTCCCGAATCTAAGTTAGTCTTTCAACCTCTTTTTCCAGGCTTGGCTAATTCTTTTCCTAATTTGTATTCCTTTAATTTTTTTAAGGAGGAGATAAAGTTATCTCAACTATCTGGTTCATCAACTTTTCTTAGTTCTTCCGCAATTACTTTTACTTTACTTTTTGGTTTTTCTCTGATAGAACAGTATAATTTTTGCAGACTTTCTGGTAAATATTCCCAACCGCTATCAATATCAGTATTAGAGATGTCTAATATTTCTAATTTGGTCAAGTTCTTTAACGGTTCAAGAGAACCAAAGAAACCACTTTCATCTAAATTTAATTCTTTCAAATTGACAAATTTGCTAAAAGGATCTAAGATTAAATCACTAGTTGCAAAATTGTTTTCATGCATAATAATCTTTTCTAAATTACCACTACTTAAATCTGATAGAAAGTCTAAATTGTTTAGTTTATTGCTTTGGCAATGTAACTTATTGATATTAGAACAATTAGTTAGAGTTAACTCGGTTAACTTATTGTAACCACATTCTATGCTTTCTAATTGCGAACAATTACTACAATCAAGATTAGTTAATTTGTTATTTTGACAATTAAGTTCTCGAAGATTGGTTAAGTTACTAACATCTAAGTTATCAAGCCGATTTTCATAGCAATTAAATTCTTGTAACTTGTTAAGATTTTTCAAAGGTTTTAATGAACCAGAGAAACTATTATTTCCTATATTTAAATAACTTAGACTATCTAAGTGACTACAAAAAGTCAAGTCTTGAAATTCATTGCTACTGATATTTAATCAATCTAATTGTTTTTCCTGAAAAAGGTTTAACTTTGTTAACTTGTTACTAGCACAATTTAATTTTTTTAAATTATAAAGTTCTGATAAATTTAATTCAGTAAGTTGATTTTTAGAACAATCGATATCCTCTAATTGGCTACATTTGCTAATATCTAAAGAAGTAAGATTATTCTGTCCACAGATTAACTTTTTTAGATTAACAAAATCAGACAAATCTAAATGACCTTCTAAGTTCTTGTAATAAATATCTAATTCTTTTATTTTTGTTCTTTTTTCAGTATACCTTTCATTTAGTCACTCTTGAGCATTTACCATATTATTGTTGTATACAAATAACCTACTATTATGATAAGAGAGGGTTGCTCTGCCCCCTCTCTTATTCTTTTTAATCTAATTTCTTTAACTACTGAGCTTGTTGCTGAGTAATGTATTGAACACTTTGTTTGAATTCGAGCAAGAAAGAATTGTTTCTTGAAGCATCATTCAAATTTGTATTTGCTACCATAAGAGAATCTCATTGTTTTTTTCAAGCAGCTTTCTCTCCCACTGTATCTATGACCATAGCTCTTTCTGCATAACTTGCTTTCCTAACCGTACCGACATTACTTCCTAAAGGACTAGAAAGAACTAAATCTAACTTATCTCCATAATGACCAGCCAAGAAACGAGCTGATTCATCATCTACAAAAAATGCATTTGCTTCACTCAGTTCATTATCTCTATACACACGTCAATTAGTGGGTGTTCCACTCATTTTGGTATTAGTTTCCCTTGCCATCCTTGTAATCAATGCTTGACGTTTAATATATGTACCTTCTGTTGCTTGGTTTTCTCCTACTTTTATATCTGCCGCTGTTATTAATCTTCGTTGAGTTGGAACTAATGGTTCACTTGGTATATTAGTAGTTGATGAAAGAACAGGAACATTAACCTGTGCATTAAGGGGAGGAACAGAAATGTTTCTTTGTCAATATCCTACTGCTTGTTCTTTCCTAAAATTTGCATCAACTCATTGTTTGGTTACTTGATTAAGATCACCGGGACTCATAATATTTTGCTGAGGAAAGTAATCAGGTTCTGAAGTATAACCAAGGTTAACTCACTTAACTTTTTCAGCTATTATTTCATCAAGAATGTCATCGCTCAATGCAAAAAACAGATTCCCTAGATTATTATTAAACATATGTCGAATAGGAATTTGAACTTCTCTTCCTAAATTCGCTATGAAATAATAGAAAGAATCCGCATCTGATTTTATATTTTGATTCTGACCAGTGAAATCTACCGCAAAACGAGGAAAGAGCATATATTTAAAAGTGCCATTAGTATATAAAATGTCAGCATTACTGAAAGTTACACGATTACAGTAAATTAATTGATTAACTCCTCGTATGTTACCCATAGTAGGATAAGGTGGAAAACTTATTATATCCACTTTTTCAATTCTAAAAGATGGGGTTCGAAAGTTTGTTGAATTTATATTGAGTATTCTAGTGTCTCACTCTGTTCTATTGTTATTTGGCATAATTTTTTTTGAATTTTATTTTTTAATTTTCCAATCACTATCAACAACTAAGCCTCTGTATACCTAACTAAGAGTGATTGATTTTAAAAAGTTATGCTAGTTAGATATTTTCTCGTTTTGACCATAGGCAATTTATACTGTTCTTTTGTTTTTACGTATAGAAACCTCACAATTCCTTATTATTAATAGGAATTTTTTAATCTATAGTTTAGTTTTACACATTTTTTCAAGCTAGAAGGTTATTTTTTAATATTCCTCACCTAATGCTCCATAATGAGAGAAATAAACTTGAAATTATGGGGAAAATTAGCTTATTTCTCCTCAAATAAACCTAGTTAAGTGTCAGAAAGGTGAGGAATAAATTAGAGAAATAGTCGGGAATAAATTTTTTGTGGTTTTCTTTTTCAATGTAAAACAAGATCAGTTTACGATAAAATAACTAAAATCATTTATATGTATGTTGTAAAATATTACATATATGGAAAAGCAAGGTGATTTACTTTTAGCGGAAGAGAGGAAACTAATCACCGAACAAGGATTTTTGATAAGTATTGAAGTTGAACTATGGAAACTGCCACTTCCACAACCAAAAGAATTCCCGCAAGGTTATAAGTTAAAATTGATTGCTTACAATTTAGAAAACCCTTCTGAATTAGTGAGAATTGATAACCATTGCGGAAAATCTCCTCATTATCATTCAAATGGTAAACAGAAGTTTTTTACTTGGATTTCATTGGCAGAAACCGAAAGACTGTTTTTACAACTAAGCCAAGAAAAATTTGGTTACTTTGAATGAGATATAAATGTTAAAAGTTATGAATAAGAAATTTATTTTTAGATACGAACCACAAGCTTCGGCAAAAGAGTTGTTTACTCATTTAGAGGAAGCAATTAAGACAGGTAAGAAATACATTCAGCCGAAAAATGTCTCAATTACTAATAATTTAGCGGTTATTAGTCGAATATTAAGCAAAACTCGATTAGAAATTTTCTTAATAATAAAGAAAAAGCAACCAGATAATATCTATGATCTAACCCAGTTAGTTCAAAGAGATTATGCGAATGTCTGACGTGACTGCCAAGTATTAGCCAATTGCGGAATTATTGAACTGAAAAAGATCAAACAGGAAAATAAACCAATTGCCTTATACAGCCAAATTGTAATCTCTTGCGAAGAAGAACCAAAAACAGAATTAAACGATTTGTTAACTTGCTTTGCTGAAAAACTAAAAATTCAGCCCGCTGACTTAGGTAACGCTTATATCTCACGAAGAACTTCCTACATTCACAACTAACCATGTCACCAACCAAAAAAAAACTGTTAAGAGATAATATAGAAGACTATGAACTAATAGACTACTTCTACAAAAGATTTATTAAGTCTGAAAACTATTGAGAAGAATTAAGGAAAAGAATGATCTTTGCTCGAGCTCATTTGTGTAGTTCAACTCTATTAAGATGAGGCATTAGAAAAAACCTTATAGATGAACAAAAAACTAAAAAAATTTGGGAGTTATTGACAAACAACCCCGAATCCATAGACACTTATTATGTAAAAAATTTCGGAAGCGGAAGCATGAACCGCGTGGAAGGAAGAGAAAGAGCAACTGAAAAAAACTTTGAAGAATTAATTGAACTCATTAAAAAAACAGAGAAATTTATTAAAGAAGATTTGGAAAAAGGAACTGAATTCGAAGGTGAATTCGAAAAAGAATTTCCTAAATTTATTAAAAGCGAAGAAAAAAGTTGAGAATATCAAGAAATAAAGAAGAAAATAAAAGATTAGAGACTAGTCTTGTCTCCGAAAATAAACAAAAACACATGCTCCCAACTCCTCAGCTTCTTAATCAAGTAGCCAACCTTATCCAAGCAAAGGGAAAATTCTCTTATTATTGCTTATTCTTACTAGGAAAAGAAGCAGGATTACGAGTAAGTGAAGCAGTAAACTTTGATTTAAGCTTAAAAAAGAAATCAAATCTTTACTTAATTCAAGGTAAAAAGCACAGAAAAAGGTTTGTTTTTATTGATCCGCAAATAATAGAAACTTTAAAAGAAAATAACTGAAAACCTAACCAAACTAACCGCTTTTCTTTTGCTCATTTCTTACAAAAAACTAAAAAAGACTTAGAAATTCCTGCTAATATCGAACTAACACCCCACACTTTAAGAAGATGTTTTGCTACTTATCAGGCTAATTCCGGAATGCCTTTACCAGTATTGCAAAAGGTTCTAGGACATTCCTCTATTAGAACTACGGCTTTATACTGAAAAAATAGCCAAGATCCCAAAGAAAAAGTTATTAAGGATAAATGATTAGCAGGAAAGATACCGAAAGAACCGCCAAAACCTATTGAAAACAAACCCCGAGAATTACCAAAACTACTAGAAAAAGAAAACCATGGAGAAATTTCTCCTAATATTCAGAATAACCCAAGAAATTCCCAGCAAGAATTCTTAAACCCTCGGCATTTTGTCTATTATGAGTAAATAAAACTTTGTTAGGTAATGATCGGGTTCCTTTATGACTGTTAAAAACTCCTGCTTTAAAAATAGTGGATTGCTTGGTCTGACATAAGAAAAACTTTTTAGGGCTAGGGAGTTGGTTGCGTTCTAATGCTGAATTTTGCTTCCTATTACAAAAACACCCCCAAAAAGGAAAGGTATTTAAAAATCGTTCGTTTGGAAATGTTTGGGAGGAAGCAACTATTTCTCCTAATAAGCGGAAGCATCCCCATCAAAAACCCAGAGAATTAACAAAAGCCTTAATTACTGCGACTACTAATGAAAATGATCTAGTAGTTGATCCTTGTGCTGGAAGTTTTATTGTGTTAGAAATTTGTCAGGAACTTAACCGCAATTATTTAGGTTGTGATTTAACTTTTAAAGAAATGAAAGAATTTTTAAAAGAAAACCAAAGAAAAACCTGTGAAGTCTAATTTTTTATTGTCTTTTATCAGAGCTTTGAAATTGCCTTTGAAATTCTTGGTGGGATTTTTTAGGAGGGAACCTAAAAGAACTAAAACTAAATTAGAAAAAAAACAATTCGCCTATGTAAGAAATTTTTCTCCTAGGCATTACATTTGACAGCAGAGTTTCAGAAAGAATAAAAATGTTAGGAAAAAGAAAATTTTCTTAAAGGGAAAATTTAAAGAAAAACTAATTAAAAGGTAGCACATTGCTATGAAAAGCGTAATTTTAGGTTATGTTTTCTAACTTTGTTGTTTAACCGAGTGGTAATTTTTCAGAAAACTGAACAAGATTTATTTATAGTAGTTTTGTTGGAGAGTTTGAAGTATTTAAGGGCTAAGCAGAATAAATTATTATTAAAATAATATCATATCAAATAATAAAAGTAAATATGAATAAAGCAATAAGAGTAAAGGAATTTAGAATTAAAGTTAGTTCTCGTCTGTTTGACGATTCAGTAAAAGAAAATTTTTTAGAAGAACTTAAAAAGGATGCTAGACATTATTATGGTCAGGGGCATTGAAAAATTACTAATTTTTCTGATTTCCCTTTAGAAGATGGAAAAGCTATGATAGTGAGTTTAGGAACAGAAGGAAGGAGAGAATTTTTAAAAGAAATAGGAGGGAAAATGGTAGAACCTCTATTTTTCTGTGATCATTGTGGAGAACCAGAATGAGAAGAAAAAAAATTAGTTAAGATGCATGTAAAGCAAGAGGGTATTGATCCTCGAAAACTAAGCAAAATTAAAGAAGACTGCTTGCTAAATGTATGAGGTACAAATGGTAAATGTCCTCGCACTGGAAGCGACGGATGAGATGACTGAACTAGACCACGTTATGATTGTGATTGTGTGTATGCTCTTGAATTTAAGGAACAAAGACTTTGAGAATAGTTATCTTACTTTTTGTATTGGTTAAAAGGTTATTATAAAAAACTGTTTTTTATTTTATTCGATCGCTAAAAAGTTTCGTATTTTTACTATACAACTATATCTAGTTATCTAGTTGTTTTTATTTCTTTTGTATTCCTCTAAGGCTTTTTCCAAGATTTCAATTTGCTTGCAGTTTTCTTTAAAAGCTAATTGCCGTAAGTTTTGGTAAAATTCGGGATAGCAAGTAAAACCAATTTTTTTAGTTCTTCCAGTAAAGCGTTTGTCTTGGGGGGCAATTTCAGGAGCTTTCAAATTTTCGCTGGCTTCTTGGGGAGCTTCTCCCAGTGATTTTAAATCTTTTTTCTTAATTTTATTTCATTTATTCATTATTTCTAATTTTATATCTAGTGTGCTATATCTAGTTATCTAGTTGTTTTTACAGATGATCTAATAAACTATTAATTACTTGACGAGCTTGTTTGGCTAAATTTAAATATTTTGTTTCGGTGATGCTTTTTCCCTCATTTTGGATTTGCTTATAAGAGGCTTTTTCCATTAAGTGGTTAGGAGAGTAGGCATAACCGGTATTAGTTAAATATTCTTGAATAGCTTTGGCTTCCGCAGAAGTAGACAAGCGAGTTAAGACAAATAACAGTTTTTTAGTAGGAATTCCCGCTTTTTTTAAAGCATTAAATTCTTTCACAGCGGGAATTAAATCGGCACGACTAGCACCAGTGGGTTGGATCACTAAATCCGCCTTTTTGGCTATTTCTAATGTTCCACTACTGGTTCGAGCAGGTCCATCAATTATTATTAGATCGTAATCTTTACTGAGTGGTCAGACTTCTTTTGCTGAGTTAAACACTTGACAAGGAACTTTCTTGTTTAGTTTGCTTCATTCTAAACTAGTTGCTTGTTGACTATCGCAGTCCGCTAATAAGACTTTCTTTTTCTGTCTTTTGGCTTCACTGGCTAAGGATTGGGCTAAGGTGGATTTTCCCACCCCTCCTTTTTGAGAGATAAAGGCTATTATTGTCATATTTCTTTACTTTCAAAATAAAAAATATCTAATTTTGTCCTCAAAAGCTAGCACTTTTTTTAGTTTAATTTCGGCTTTGGCTAATAACTCAGGAGTCAGTTCACCAACTTTGTTCTCTGATAATCGCTTTTTGCTAACTGATTTTACCTGTTCGCACATGATTTTGCTTTTTTTATAATTGTTAATTACTTTTCCAACATAAAGATCAAAAGGATAAATTTTCTCTATTTTCGAACTCATGGGTAAAACCACTACTCGGGAACCTTTTTCATTTTGCCAGTTATTAGAAATAATGACTGCTGGATGCGGGTCTTTAATTTCGGTACCAACTGTTTTTCCAAATTTTACTCAATAAATATTCCCTCTTCTAATTGGCTCTTTACTCATCCTCTAAATTTTCCCAAGCTTCAGCTTCTTTTTCTCGCTCTTTATCTTTGGCTGCTAACTCATAGCCTTTTTTTCATTCTGCTTCTTCTTTTAGTAAATAACTGCGCATCAAAATAATTATTTCATCTTCGCTTATTTCTTCTTTTTCTACTCGGTATTTTAATTCTTGCAAGAATTCTTGTTTATTTACTTGTCTTAATAATTCTGTCATAATGTATTATTTTATATTATATCTAGTGTGCTATATCTAGTTATCTAGTAATATTTAATTTGTTTTGCTGATATTAACTTTATTATTTTCAGTCTCAATAATTATTATTTCTTTCGTATTTATATATTATATTTTACTAGATTGCTATCTTACTATACAACTATATCTAGTTAACTATATTTAATTCTTTACTGCTCTGATTACTATAAATACTTCTTGCTTATTTTTGCCAATTATAAGGTTCTTTTCTTTGGACTAACTCTGTCTTATTTTCTTACGCAATTTTTAATAATTTATTTTGTTGACCTATTTTTAAGTATGAAAAATTTCATAAGTAAGAATAAAGGAATTAACCTCCTAAAAAGAACCCAACCTAGCAAAAAGCAATTCGTATTTATCAAATTTTTC